>JACCDI010485597.1_pt1 | contig 13766 bp, 12 predicted proteins | sample 7442791 | NCBI WGS metagenome assembly JACCDI01 (sample SAMN15323434, study PRJNA562643) | freshwater metagenome | isolation source: river surface water | place: USA:Blue River Watershed | collected 2017-08-15
ACGAAGCATCATTTACAAATGATTTGGGAGCTGATTCATTAGACACTGTTGAATTAATTATGGAGTTCGAAAAGGAATTCAACATTTCTATTCCAGACGAGCAAGCAGAAACTATTACAACCGTAGGGCAAGCTGTTGCTTACATCGAAGAGCACGCGAAATAATTTTTTATTTCAAGCTGAATCATCGGCATATTTTTCAATCCGCCTTTTTGAGCCTTTAGCTTTAAAGGCGGATTTTTAATTATTTAAATTTTTATACATGCAAACCAAGCGCATTGTAGTTACAGGTATCGGTACTTTAAATCCTTTAGGAAACAATTTGGAGACATATTGGGATAACCTAGTAAAAGGAGTTTCAGGGGCTGATATGATTACATTGTTTGATGCATCAAAATTTAAAACAAGATTTGCTTGTGAGATCAAGGGTTTTGATCCAACCGAGTTCATGGATCGTAAAGAAGCTAGAAAATTAGACCGTTTTGCACAAATTGCTTTAGTGGCAAGTGATCAAGCGGTAGCAGATGCAGGCATAACCAAAGAGAATGTGGATCATGATAGAGTGGGTGTGATTTTTGCAAGTGGTATAGGAGGTTTGACCACTTTTACAGAAGAAGTAACGAATTATGTGAATGGAGATGGAACTCCAAGATTTAATCCATTCTTTATTCCCAAAATGATTTTAGATATTGCTGCTGGTCAGATTTCCATGAAACATGGCTTTAGAGGGCCTAACTATGCGGTAGTAAGTGCTTGCGCAAGTAGTACCAATGCCATTGTTTCTGCAATGGATAATTTGAAATTAGGTAAGGCAGATATTATTATCACAGGTGGATCAGAAGCAGTTATTGGCGCTGCAGGTATGGGTGGCTTTAATGCCATGAAAGCTATGAGTGAGCGTAACGATGATCCAAAAACAGCCAGCCGTCCATATGATAAAGATCGTGATGGTTTTATTATGGGGGAAGCTGCTGGTGTATTAGTATTAGAAGAATATGAGCACGCAAAAAGACGCGGTGCTAAAATATATTGTGAAGTAGTAGGTGGAGGTGCCACAGCAGATGCTTATCATTTAACCGCTCCACATCCAGAAGGATTAGGGGCTAAAAATGTTATGAATGCAGCATTAAGAGATGCAGGTATGCAAGCCAATGAAATTGATTATATCAATACGCATGGAACTTCTACTCCATTAGGAGATATCGCAGAAGCCAAAGCCATCACAGAAGTATTTGGAGAACATGCTTACAATTTAAATATCAGTTCAACTAAATCAATGACTGGTCATTGTTTGGGTGCTGCAGGGGTAATTGAAGCAATTGCTTGTATTCAATCAGTAATTCATGATATTGTTCCTCCAACCATCAATCACTTTACAGACGATCCAGAATTAGATAGTCGATTGAATTTCACTTTCAACACTGCTCAAAAAAGAGTGGTGAATGCAGCCTTAAGCAATACATTTGGATTTGGCGGTCATAACGCTTGTGTGATTGTGAAAAAATTCAAGGACTAAGTCTCGTGAAAATTCTTAACGATCTATATTCGTTTTTCAACCAATCAGATTTTGAGAAAAATGTGTCCATGTTGATTGGATACCGTACTAGAAATTTCGAATTATTCAGAACAGCATTGAATCATCGTTCTGTTAAAGACAATCCTACAGAGAACAATGAAAGATTAGAGTTTTTAGGAGATGCTATTATTGGCTCTGTAGTGGCGGAATATCTTTTTAAAAAATATCCCTACAAAGGAGAAGGTTTTTTAACGGAGATGAGAAGCAAAATGGTCAATAGGCAGCAGTTAAACCATATTGCCATACAAATGGGCTTAAGAAAATTAACCCGTTTCAACAAGATGGATGGTGGTTTAAAAACCAGTCAAATTTTCGGGAACACATTAGAAGCATTGGTGGGAGCTATTTATTTAGACAAGCAATACAATTTTACCAAGCATTGGATTATTCAAAAAATGATACAGCCTTATTTGTTTATGGATGAATTAGAACAAATAGATATCAATATCAAAAACAAAATCATTGGTTGGGCATTAAAACAGGGTAAACAAATTGATTTTGTATTAGCAGAAGAAGTGCAGGAAGGAAGAAGAAAATTGTTTACCATCAATGTAGTCATTGATGGAGAAGTTATTTCAAGTCAAAAAGGGTTCACGAAAAAAGATGCAAGCCAGTTAGCCGCTCAAAAAGCGATTGAACATTTGGGTTTATAGTTCGATCTTTTAAAGGATCGTTTGACAAAGTTCAATTAATACTCCATTGCAATCTTTGGGATGTAAAAAACAAACTAATTTATGATCAGCTCCTTTTTTAGGTGTTTCATTGAGTAGTGTAAATCCTTCCTTTTTTAATCTTTCCATCTCGGTTTGAATATCGGGCACTTCAAAAGCTATATGGTGCATACCTTCTCCTTTTTTGTCAATATACTTGGAAATGATCCCGTCAGTATGAGTGCTTTGGACCAATTCTATTTTTCCTCCATTTTGAAGAAAAAAAGCAGTTTCTACCTGTTCTGAAGCCACAGTTTCTGTTTTATAGCATTTAACCCCCAATAATTTTTCAAATAGGGGTATACTCACGGTAAGGTCTTTCACTGCGATACCTATATGCTCCACTTTGTAGTTCATGTCATTTTTTGCTTTACGATTTGAGAAAAAAAAGGTCTTTATCTTATACGAATTCAATAAAATCAAGTGTTTAGAGCTATTTTTGCACCCTAGAAAAAATCAAATTCGGATATGTTAAAATTACCAATTTATCTTGATCATAACGCAACTACGCCGATGGATCCAAGAGTATTAGAGGCAATGATCCCTTATTTTACCGAAAATTTCGGTAATGCAGCAAGTAGAAACCATTCTTTTGGATGGCATGCAGAGGAAGCGGTGGATTATGCTCGTGAGCAAGTTGCCAAGTTAATCAACGCAGATCCTAAAGAAGTGATCTTTACTTCTGGTGCAACAGAGGGAGATAATCTTGCTATCAAGGGTGTGTATGAGATGTATGCAAGCAAGGGTAATCATATCATTACTTGTACTACAGAACATAAAGCTGTTTTAGACACATGTAAGCATTTAGAAAAATTAGGCGCTGAAGTAACTTATTTAGAAGTTCAACCTGATGGCTTAGTGGACTTAAAACAATTAGAAGCTGCTATGAGACCAACCACTATTTTGGTGGCAATCATGTATGCTAATAACGAGATTGGGGTCATCCAACCTATTAAAGAAATCAGTGCAATTGCAAAGAAGCATGGCGCATTGGTATTTACTGATGCTGTTCAAGCGGTAGGTAAAATTCCAGTGGATGTGATAGCTGATGGTATTGATATTATGGCATTCACTGCACATAAAATGTACGGACCTAAAGGGGTGGGTGCATTGTATGTAAGAAGAAAAAATCCAAGAGTAAAAGTAACTGCACAAATGGATGGCGGTGGTCACGAAAGAGGCATGAGAAGTGGTACATTGAATGTCCCAGGTATTGTGGGTTTTGGTAAAGCTTGTGAGATTGCTAGAACAGATATGGCTGCAGATACAGAGCGTATTGCTAAATTGAGAGATAAATTAGAGAACGCATTAAAGCAAATTGAGGAGTCTTATGTGAATGGCAATCCAGCGCATCGTTTACCTCATGTTAGTAATATCTCTTTTAAATATGTAGAGGGTGAGGGTTTGATGATGGGCTTTAATCAAAATATTGCTTTATCTTCAGGTTCGGCTTGTACATCAGCTTCATTAGAACCTAGCTATGTTTTAAAAGCATTAGGCTTAGGAGATGATTTAGCACATAGTTCATTGAGATTTGGATTAGGAAGATATACAACAGAGGAGCAAATCGATTATACCATCAAAGCGGTAACTGATACAGTGTTGAAGTTAAGAGAAATGAGCCCTCTTTGGGAAATGTTCAAAGAAGGTGTGGACATTGATTCCATTCAATGGGCGCATCATTAATATTGCAAAATGCGCAGCATTTTGAAATATTAATGAAAAAGGTTTGAGCATCATTAATATTGCAAAATGCGCAGCATTTTGCAATATTAATGAAAGGAGTGAAACGGATTTCATTAATATTTAATTTAGAAAATTGTTAAAAATAATTTTATGGCATATTCAGACAAAGTAATCGATCATTATTCTAATCCTAAAAATGTAGGAACATTAGATAAGGCATCAAAATCAGTTGGTACTGGTTTAGTAGGTGCTCCAGAATGTGGAGACGTAATGCGTTTACAAATTCAAGTAGATGATGCGACTGGTGTAATCACCGATGCAAAGTTTAAAACCTTTGGTTGTGGTTCTGCTATTGCAAGTTCTTCTTTAGCTACAGAGTGGTTAAAAGGAAAGACAGTAGACGAGGCAGTGAAAATTGATAATATGGATTTAGTAGAGGAATTAAATTTACCTCCAGTAAAAATACATTGCTCAGTTTTAGCAGAAGATGCTATCAAGTCTGCTATCAACGACTACCGTAAGAAAAATGGTTTAGAAGAGTTGGTATTTGAAGAAAAGATACATTAATCAATCTTATAGTATAAGATGAGTGAAGTTGCCGAAAATACCATTTTAGTGAGCGAAAAAGCCAAAGCAAAAATTACCCAATTGATGCAAGAGGCGGATATTGCAAACGATCCAGCTTATTTTTTAAGAGTGGGTGTGGTTGGTGGAGGATGTTCTGGATTGAGTTACAAATTGGATTTTGATAACGAAGTAAAGCCAATGGATCAAGTGTTTGAAGACAATGGCGTTAAAGTAGTTACTGACCTGAAGAGTTTTCTTTATTTAGTGAATACAGAATTGGATTTTTCGGACGGGTTGAATGGGAAAGGATTTTATTTCAACAATCCTAATGCGAGCAGAAGTTGTGGTTGTGGAGAGAGTTTTTCTGTGTAGCTTTGAACTATGTGGGCAATCGCAAGAAAAGAATGGGCGCATTATTTTGGAAGCATTACAGGCTATTTTATCATTAGTTTCTATCTATTGGTAAATAGCCTTTTTTTATTCGTACTACCTAAGTTCAATATTTTGGATTTTGGCTATGCAAGTTTGCAAGTGTATTTTGATTTTGCTCCTTGGTTTTTACTATTATTGATTCCTGCGATTACCATGCGATCTTTCGCAGATGAACAGTCTCAAGGCACTTCTGAAATTTTATATAGTTTTCCAATAAGTGTTGTTCAAATTGTTCTTGGGAAGTTACTGGGAGTTTTCTTGATTATTTTAATTGCCCTTGCGCCAACACTGGTATACGCATTGGTATTAGATCAATTAAGTGCTACAGGAGGATTAGATTGGGGCGCAAGTATTGGCGCTTATTTTGGACTTTTATTGTTGGCTACCACCTTTGCCACAATGGGTTTGTTTGCTAGTAGCAAAACAAAACAACCTGTAGTGGCTTTTGTATTATCTATTTTAATGGCATTTTTTGTATGGAAAGGATTTGATTGGATGAGCACTATGCCTTTTGTAGATCAAGTATATGCTTATTACATTACCCAATTAGGGATGTCTGCTCATTTTGAAAATATGAGTAGAGGCGTGATTACTGTAACTGATCTTGTATATTTTATTTCAGTGGTTTTTTTATTCATCTTTGGCTGTAAAGAAAATATTAGCCAACAAAAGCAATCTATTTTTCTGTTTATACTTGTTTTGGCATTGAATATTGGGGCGTTCTTTTTTCCAGTTCAATTTGATCTTACCAAAGACAAGAGATACACTTTAGGAGATACTAGTAAACAAATTATACAAGGCGTTCAAAATCCAATAAAAATTCATTTATATCTAGGCGGCGAATTACCAAAGGAGTATAAAAAATTATCTATTGCAACTATAGAAATGCTCCATAAAATTGTTGGAGAAAATAAAGAAAATATTAGTTGGCAATTGGAAGTACCTAACCAGGAATTTAGTGATACAAGTTTGTATAGAGTATATGATAGTTTGAGTAGTATGGGCCTTCCCATAGAGAGGGTTCAATCAGATGCCTCTAAGGCAGATCAAAGAATAGATCAATTAATCATACCTGGAATTTTAATCGAAACCCCAGGAAAGCCTGCAGTTGCTATAGATCTTAGAACGGGAAAGAAATATTATAAGCCTTATAATATTGTAAAAGATGTGCCGGAAGAAGATAAAGAAGCTTCATTTAATGCTGCAAGTTCTCTATTGGAATTTAAAATAATACAAGGCATTTATTATTTAAATAGAACTGCAATCCCCACCATCGGCTATTTGATTGGCAATGGGGAGCCTGTAGATTTAACGGTCAACGATTTGGGTCAATCCATTAGATATCAATACAATTTAGTGGTCTTTGATTTGAAGAAAGGTTTTCCAAAAGCCAATCTCATCAAGACATTAATAATAGTTAAACCAACACAACCATTTTCAGTATTGGATCAATTAAAAATTGATCAATACGTAATGAATGGTGGAAATATTATTTGGGCAATTGATCCATTGTTTGCCGAATATGACAGTTTGCAAAAAACAAGCGGCGCTTATGTTGCTTATGATAGAAATTTGCAAATTCAAAATATACTTTTTCATTATGGCGCAAGAATCAATAATCATTTAGTACAAGATTTGAATTGTAGTAAACTACCTGTGGTAACAGGAAAAGATGCATCAGGCAACCCGGTGATTCAAAGAATTCCTTGGCCTTATTATCCTTTATTGAATACCAATGCCACGCATAGAATGGTTAAAAATATGGATAGGGTATTGTCTCAGTTTCCATCTAGTATAGATACTATTGCAACTCCAGGCATTCAAAAAACGATTTTATTGAGCACTGATACCAATAGTAGAATACTCTATACTCCTGCAATGGTTTCATTGAGTAGTGTGGTAGGCGAAGAGGATTTAAGATCATTTAATAAAAGTCACCTTCCTGTGGCGGTATTATTAGAAGGCAAATTCAAATCTCCTTTCACCAATACAATCAATGCTGCTTGGAAAGATTCCCTATTGCAAAATACTGGCGAAGCATTTTTGTCAAAGTCCAATAAAGTGTCTAAACAAATTGTATTGGCTGATGCCAATATTTTAACCAATCATGTACAAGCTTCAGCCGGTCCATTACCCATGGGGATGGTTCCGATGGAGAACTATCAGTTTGGAAATAGAGATTTTTTTACCAATGCTATTGCTTATTTAAATGAGCCGGAAGATATATTGGCTACAAGAGAAAAAGAATGGATTGTAAGAACCTTGAATAAAGAGAAAGTTGCTGCTAACAGATTGTTTTGGCAAATGATGCTTACTATTCTTCCCTTATGCTTGATTTGGGCAGCCTATTTTCTTGGCTTGAGTTGGAGAAAACGCCAATTTGCGGCATAGCCATTCTTGGCTTATCTTTACCTTATGACAACAGATCAAATTGTATATAGTGTTTTTGGTATTGTAATTGTTACAGCACTTGTTTTGGACTTGGGTTTTTTGAGTAAGAAGAATGCTACCATTTCCATCAAGCAAGCTTTAAGACAAACCTTTTTGTGGGTTTTATTAGCTTTAGGATTTTTTGTTTTCATGTGGATTGAGGAAGGACAAAAATTAGGATTGGAATTTTTAAGTGGATACTTAATGGAGTGGAGTTTAAGTATTGATAATATTTTTGTTTTTATCCTCATATTTGATTCTTTCAAAGTGAAAGAACAACATACCTCAAGAGTATTACTTATTGGAATTTTAGCAGCTATTATTTTTAGAGTTATTTTTATTACTGTTGGAGTTGCTTTGGTAGCAAAATTTGCATGGATATTGTATATTTTCGGTGTTTTCTTGGTGTATACAGGTATAAAAATGTATACAGCTAATAGCGAAGAACATTTTGATCCGCATGATTCTCCAGTATATAAATTTTTGAAAAAGTTCTTACCACTATCCAATGGGGATGGAGATGGAAAATTTGTCATCAAACAAAATGGCCGTCCAGTATATACAAGTCTATTTGTGGTAGTTGTGTTGTTGGCTGCTATAGACCTCGTATTTGCATTGGATTCTATTCCAGCGGTAATGGGTATTTCTAATAGTAGTTTGGTCATATATACTTCTAATATATTTGCCATTTTGGGTCTTAGGTCTTTATTCTTTTTATTAAGAGGTGCAGTAAACGAGTTTGAGCATTTACAACAAGGGATTGCGATTGTTTTAGTTTTTATTGGTATAAAAATGTTGGGAGAGCATTATATCAACATGGTCATGGATAAAAACACACAGGTCATTTTATCCTTATTGGTGATTGTTTTTTGTATCACTGGCTCTATCCTTTATTCCATTTTCACCAATAAACAAAAACAAGAAGCTGCAAAACATTCATCATGAACGGAAAGAAAGTCACCTTATTTATATTGCTAATTTTATTGATTGATCAAGCAATCAAATTTTATATCAAACTCAATTTTTTCATTGGAGAAGAACATGCCATCATTGGGTCATGGGCTAGATTGCATTTTATAGAAAATGAAGGAATGGCTTGGGGCTTAAAATTTGGGGGAGATTGGGGCAAGGTTGCACTCACTTTATTTAGATTAGTAGCAGTTATTTGGGGTACTTTTTTGATCAAGGGTTTTATTGAAAAAAAATACCATAACGGTTTTATCATTTGTGTGTCTTTGATCTATGCAGGTGCTGTTGGAAATCTAATTGATAGTATGTTCTATGGTTTGATTTTCGAAGCTAGTGTTCCTTATACCACAATGGTAGCGGATCTTTTCCCAGAGGGGGGAGGTTATGCTTCTTTTTTACATGGCAGGGTGGTAGATATGTTTTACTTCCCTATTATACGCGATGCTCATTTCCCAACATGGTTCCCTATTTGGGGAGGGGAAGAGTTTGAGTTCTTTAGACCAGTCTTCAATTTTGCCGATATGGCCATTAGTTCAGGGGTCATCTCCCTATTTGTCTTCCAAAATCGCTTTTTTAAGGAAGAAATAGCGGAAAATACCTCTTCCGAACCCCATTCATAGGCTATTTTTTCCAGGCTTATTTCGTACCTTCGTGCCCTAAAAATCAGCTAGGATAAGCCTTTTATGAGTAACCAATACCCAGAATTTAGTGGACTTCATCTGCCTACCATTGAGGCAGAAATATTAGCTGCTTGGAAAAAAGAGCAGGCTTTTGAGCAATCTGTACAATTAAGAGAAGGCAAGAAGCCTTTTGTATTTTACGAAGGCCCTCCAAGTGCGAACGGAATGCCAGGTATTCACCATGTTATTTCAAGAACATTGAAAGACATGACCTGTAGATATAAAACCATGCAGGGTTTTCAAGTTAAAAGAAAAGGTGGATGGGATACACATGGTTTACCAGTAGAGTTGGGTGTAGAAAAAGAATTGGGTATTACCAAAGAAGATATTGGAAAGAAAATTACGATTGAAGAGTATAATAAAAAATGTAGAGAAGCAGTATTAAGGTATAAGAAAGAGTGGGATGATATTACCAATAAAATGGGGTACTGGGTTGATTTAAATAATCCTTATATCACATTTGAAAATAATTACATCGAAACATTATGGTGGATATTAAGTACCCTTTATAAAAAAGGGTTTTTATACCAAAGCGTAAGTATTCAACCATATTCTCCTGCTGCTGGAACTGGTTTAAGTTCTCATGAATTAAACCAACCAGGTACTTATAAAGATGTAAAAGATACTTCCGCAGTAGTAATGTTTAAAGCCATTGAATCAAAAGAAAGCAAATTCTTGTTTGATGCTGCAGCTGCCAACAAAAACAATCAGGATGTATATTACATGGCATGGACAACCACGCCATGGACATTGCCTTCTAACTTAGGTTTAACGGTAGGTCCTTCTATTGATTATGTATTAGTGGCCACTTATAATCCTTACACGGCAATGCCTGTGAATGTAGTGCTTGCAAAAGCGTTGGTTTCAAAATATTTTAAAGAAGAAGGATTAGTATTAGAAGGTTTTGCAGAGGGTGATAAAATATTGCCATGGAGAATTTTAGCAGAGTTTAAGGGATCACAATTAAACAATTTGCGTTACGAGCAATTAATGCCATTCGAAGCAAATGATCCTGCAACATTTGAGGGAGATCCATTTAAAATTATTGTAGGTGATTTTGTGACTACAGAAGATGGTACTGGAATTGTGCATACCTCTCCTGCATTTGGTGCGGATGACTATAAAGTAGGTCAAAAAAATAATCTAGGCATTATCACACTGGTAGATAGAGAAGGAAAATTTGTAGACGGTTTGGGTGAGTTCAGTGGTAGATATGTAAAGAACTATAAAGACGAAAAAGATTTTCAAGATGTGAATGTTGACATCTGTGTGAAATTGAAAAAAGAAAATCGCGCTTTCAAAGTAGAAAAATACGAACACAATTATCCTCATTGTTGGAGAACAGATAAACCCATTTTGTACTATCCATTAGATGCATGGTTCATTAAAACCACGGCAGTGAAAGAGAGAATGGTAGAATTAAATAAAACCATTAATTGGAAACCAAAGAGTACAGGAGAAGGGCGTTTTGGAAATTGGTTAGAGAATATGGTGGATTGGAATTTATCTAGAAGTAGATATTGGGGAACCCCATTGCCTATTTGGAGATCAGAAGATGGTGCTGAAGAAATTTGTATTGGTTCGATTGATGAATTAACTGCAGCATTTATTGCGGCGAAAGAAAAGGGATACAATAAAGAAGTGAATTTACAAATTGTGGAAGGTAAATTGGATGTGGATTTGCACAAGCCATTTGTGGATCAAATAGAATTACTAAGTCCTTCAGGCAAGCCAATGAAGCGTGTGCCAGATTTAGTGGATGTATGGTTTGATTCTGGTGCGATGCCTTATGCACAATGGCATTATCCATTCGATAATAAAGATCTAGTAGATAAAGGACAAGCTTTCCCAGCAGATTTTATTTGCGAAGGTGTAGACCAAACAAGAGGCTGGTTTTATACATTACATACTTTGGCTGTAATGTTATTTGATAGTGTTGCGTACAAAGCAGTAATGAGCAATGGTTTGGTATTGGATAAGAATGGAAACAAGATGAGTAAGCGTTTGGGCAATGTGGTGAATCCATTCGAGACTATTGAGCAATATGGTGCAGATGCTACAAGATGGTATTTAGTAACCAATGCATCACCATGGGATAATTTAAAATTTGATTTATCGGGTATACAAGAAGTACAAAGAAAATTCTTTGGAACTTTGTATAATACTTATCAGTTTTTTGTGTTGTATGCGAATGTGGATGGATTCAAATTTGAACAAGATTATATTCCAGTAAAAGATAGACCTGAAATTGATCGTTGGATTATTTCTTCTTTGAATACACTCACTCAAACTGTGACACAAGCGATGGATGATTTTGAACCAACTATTGCAGGTCGCGCGATAGAAAGCTTTGTGGATGAGCATTTGAGTAACTGGTATGTTCGTTTATGTAGAAGAAGATTCTGGAAAGGTACTTATACCGATGATAAGATTGCTGCATATCAAACCTTATATGAATGTTTAGAAACGATCACAAGATTAATGGCGCCAATTGCTCCATTCTTTTGTGATCAAGTGTTTAGAAATTTAAATGGTATTACCAAAAGACATGCGGTCAATTCTATTCACCATGCAGATTTTCCTAAAGTTGATTTAAGTAAAATTGATTTGGCTTTAGAGCAAAGAATGCAAATGGCTCAGGATATTTGTTCTTTGGTATTGTCTATTAGAAAGAAAGTAAATATCAAAGTGCGTCAGCCTTTGCAAAAAATATTGATTCCGGTTTTAGATCCTTCTATGAAATCAGCGATTGAATTAATGGAAGAATTAATCTTGGCGGAGGTAAATGTTAAAGAAATTAATTATATCACGGAGACCGAGGGCGTGATTAGCAAAAAGCTAAAACCTAACTTCAAATTATTGGGTGCCAAATTGGGTACTAAAATGAAGCAGGCTTCACAGGCCATTGCATCAATGAACCAGGCTCAGATAAGTCAGTTGGAAAAAGAGGGTCATTTTGAATTAGCCGTTGAAGGGGAGCACATTGACTTATTGGTATCAGAAGTAGAAATTATTGCCGAAGATATTCCAGGATGGAGTGTTGCGGTAAAAAATGCCTTAACGGTTGCCTTAGATATTACGCTCACTGAGGCCCTTACGAAGGAAGGAAACGCTAGAGAATTGGTAAATAGGGTCCAAAATATCCGAAAAGAGGCCAATTTCGAGCTAACAGACAAGATTTTACTCCGAATTGTGGATAACACGGACTTGAAGGACTCCATTAATGAATTTTCCGATTATATTTGCCGCGAAATACTGGCATTGGAAATTGACTGGGTTCCGGCTCTAGAAGACGGGGTAGATGTCGAAATTAATGACCAAAAATTAAGGATTTCAGTTTTACAAAAAGGATAATTATGGCTACAAAGAAACCAGCTCCTAAAAAAGCGACACCTGCTAAAAAAGCAGCTCCGGCTAAAAAGGCGTCTCCTGCAAAGAAGTCAGCTCCAGCAAAAAAAGTGTCGCCAGCTAAAAAGGCAGCACCTGCTAAAAAAGCAGCTCCGGCTAAAAAGGCGTCTCCTGCAAAGAAGTCAGCTCCAGCAAAAAAAGCAACACCTGCTAAGAAAGCAGCTCCTATAAAAAAATCAGCGCCAGCTAAAAAGGTAGCAGTACCTGCAAAAAAAGCAACTCCTGCAAAAAAATCAGCGCCAGCTAAAAAGGTAGCAGTACCTGCAAAAAAAGCAGCACCTGCAAAGAAAGCAGCTCCTGTTAAAGCTGCTCCAGCTCCGGTGAAAAAACCAGTTGCTCCTGTTAAGCCAGTGGAAAAATATGTTCCACCTGCAAAACCTGCTCCAGTAATACCTACACCTCCTGTAAAACCAGTTCGTAAAGCAGCAGAACCGATCAAGGATGTAAAAGTTCCAAAGATCAATGCTAAAAGCAGTGTTCCTTACCAACCAGGTTATGTGCCAATGGAAAAGAGAAAAGAAGTGGAAAGATCTACTGAAACTTTAGTAAAATATTCAGATGCTGAATTAGCAGAATTCAAAGAATTAATTTCTAAGAAATTAGAAGCAGCTAAAAAAGAGTTGGTTTATTTACAAGGTTTGATTACAAGAAAAGATGAAATGGGTGGAGATAATGATGATGCACGTTATATGACTATGGAAGATGGTAGTGTAAGTATGGAAAGAGAACAATTAGGTCAAATGGCGAGCCGTCAAATTACTTTCATCGATCACTTAGAAAAGGCTTTGATGAGAATTGAAAACAAGACTTATGGTATTTGTAGAGTGACTGGCTTATTAATTGATAAAGCAAGATTAAGAGCAGTACCTCATGCTACTTTAAGTTTAGAAGCTAAATTAGGCTATGTAAAAAATGCGCCTAGTTCTAACGAGCAATAAGAAAATAGAAAGGGGGTGCTAAAAGCTACCCCCTTTCTATTTTTTATTAGTTTGATTTTTTTAAATTTACCCATCACCTTCTAGCACAAGTGCTATAAGGTGTCAGTATGATTCAGGGTGCTAAAAGCTACCCCCTTATTTATTTACAATCTACCTTGTAATTGTTTCGCAGCTTTTCTTGCAGGCAACCATCCTGCTAACAAAGCAATAAAAATTACCAATCCAAAAATGGCTAAATAATCTGCCAGCATGGGTTTGATAGGATAGTAGTCAATAACAAATGAGCTTCCTCCCAATTTAATAAAGTGAAATTGCTGTTGTAATACAATAAACACAGTGGCTAAGCCACCACCCAGTAATGCCCCTATGAA
>JACCDI010550746.1_pt1 | contig 13763 bp, 14 predicted proteins | sample 7442791 | NCBI WGS metagenome assembly JACCDI01 (sample SAMN15323434, study PRJNA562643) | freshwater metagenome | isolation source: river surface water | place: USA:Blue River Watershed | collected 2017-08-15
ATCCGCCCATGCCACATCAGGCTGGCCCGTACCCGCCAGTGGCCGAAGTTGGGAAAGCTGACAAAGGCCTTGCGCCCGACCCGCAGCAATTCATCCAGCACCTGATCCGGCCGCTTGGTGGTCTGCAAGGTCTGCGACAAGATTGCATAGTCAAAGGCGGCGTCGGGATAGTCAACCAGGTCCGTATCGGCATCGCCCTGCATGACCGACAGGCCTTTGGCGACGCATTCGGCCACGTCGAGCGGATCCAGCTCCATGCCCCGCGCGTCGACGCGGCTGCCATCACGCAGCGCCGCCATCAGCGCACCATCGCCGCAGCCGATATCAAGGACGCGGGCGCCCGGCGCGACATTGGCGGCGATCACCGCAAGGTCAGGACGCAGCTTGCTCATTGTTTCAGGAACCCGGCAATCACCCGATCAAGCGCCGGGACATCGAGCAGGAAGCTGTCATGCCCGAACGGGGCGGACAGTTCGACAAAGCTGACCGGCGCGCCAGCGGCGTTCAGGGCATGGGCGATCGTGCGGCTTTCGGCCGTGGGATAAAGCCAGTCGGTATCGAAGCTAACCAGGCAAAACCTCGCCTTGCTCGCCCGGAACGCATCGGCCAGCCGGCCGCCATGCTCTTCGGCAAGGTCGAAGTAATCCATCGCCCGCGTGATGTAGAGATAGCTGTTGGCATCAAACCGGTCGGTAAAGCTCAACCCCTGATGGCGCAGGTAGCTTTCGACCTGGAAATCGGCATCGAAGCCAAAGGTCTTTTCCGTACGGTCCTGCAGCTTGCGCCCGAACTTTTCGTGCATCCCCTCTTCGGAGAGGTAGGTGATGTGCGCTGCCATACGGGCCACGGCGAGGCCATTGTCCGGCCCCTTCCCGCCACCATAATAATCGCCGTTCTTCCACTTGGGATCGGCCATGATCGCTTGCCGGCCAACTTCGTGGAAAGCAATATTCTGCGCCGTATGGCGGGCCGTGCTGGCTATGACCAGTGCGGCACGGGTCCGTTCCGGCCAGTTGGCGGCGAAGGACAGCGCCTGCATCCCGCCCATCGATCCGCCGACCACGCTGTGCAGCTGCTCGATCCCCAGCGCATCAAGGATGCCCACCTGCGCCCGCACCATGTCGCGGATGGTGATCACTGGAAAGCGCATGGCATAGGGCTGGCCATCGGGGCCAAGGCTGGCCGGCCCGGTCGAGCCATAGCAGCCGCCCAGCACATTGGCGCAGATCACGAAGAACCGGTCGGTATCGATCGGCTTGCCCGGCCCGACCATCCGCACCCACCAACCCGGCTTGCCGGTAACCGGATGCGGGCTGGCCACGCACTGATCGCCGGTCAGGGCATGGAAGATCATCACCGCGTTCGATTTTGCGGCGTTAAGCGCGCCGTAAGTCTCATAGGCAACGCGCACGCCGCCCAGCGCCTGCCCGCCATCAAGGGTGAGCGGCAGGGCGTGCTCCAGCACGTGGCTTTGGGCCATAAGGGCTTCGGCATCGGACATGATCCGGGATTGGGGGAGCGCGAGCATGCTGTCAATTGCCCGTAAGCCTGCTAAGGGCGCGTGCACTATGACTATCGCCCCTGCTCCCAAGCCCTGGATCGCAGCGATCCATGCCTATGTCCCCGGCAAGGCCGCGGGTGCGGACGGACGGCTGCTTGTTAAGCTTTCGGCCAATGAAAACCCGCTGGGAACCAGTCCAGCAGCAATGGCAGCCCAGTCCAAGGCGCAAGTGCCAAGCCTCTATCCCGATCCGGGCAGCACCGATCTGCGCGAGGCCCTGGGCGCGCTGCACCGGATTGATCCGGCGCGGATCGTCTTGGGCACCGGATCTGACGAGCTGCTCAACCTCGCTGCACAGGGCTACGCCGGCCAGGGTGACGAAGTGCTGTTCTCGCGCTTCAGCTTCGCGGTTTACGATATTGCCGCGCGCCGCTGTGGGGCCGTGCCGATCGAAGCGCCGGACAAGGATTACGGCAGCGATGTCGATTCCCTGCTGGCGGCCGTGACCGAGCGGACCCGGGTCGTGTTCCTCGCCAACCCCAACAACCCGACCGGAACCTACCTGCCCGCCAGCGAAGTAGCCCGGCTCCACGCCGGCCTTCCGGCTGACGTGCTGTTCGTGCTGGATCAGGCCTATGCCGAATACCTGACGGCGGAGCAGGACGACCAGGGCCTGACGCTGGCGGCGGCGCACCAGAACGTGCTGGTCACCCGCACCTTTTCCAAGATCTATGGCCTGGCAGGTGAGCGGATCGGCTGGGCGACCGGCGCGCCGGGGCTGATTGACACCCTGAACCGCATCCGCGGGCCGTTCAACGTGACCAACAGCGGCCAGGCCATGGCGCTGGCGGCTGTTGCGGATCAGGATTTCGTGGCCGCATCGCGCGACCACAACCGTGCCGAGCGGGCCCGTTTTGCCGCTGCGATCGAAGCGCTGGGCAATCACGGCCTGCGCGCCGTGCCGAGCGAGGCTAACTTCCTGCTGGTGCTGTTCGAGGGCGCACTGAGCGCCGAGGCAGCCTATAACGGGCTAGCCGAACGCGGTTATATCGTGCGCTGGCTGCCCAATCAGGGGCTGGGCCACGCCTTGCGCATCACCATCGGCACCTCCGGGCAGATGGACGCAATCGCTGCTGCACTGCGCGAGATGGCGGAGGCGGTGCGATGAGTTTTGAGCGCGTCGCGATCATCGGGCTGGGCCTGCTGGGCGGGTCGATCGGTCTGGCTGTGCAGGAACAGCTGCCTGCAATGGCCACCACCGGCTGGGATCGTGATCCCGCCACCCGCGCCCGCGCCGCCGAACGCGGGCTGGTCAGCACTGTGTGCGAAACCGGTGCTGATGCGGTGGCCAATGCCGACCTGGTGATCTTCTGCGTACCCGTGGGTGCGATTGGCGAAGTGGCGGCGGAACTGGCAGGCGCGATCCCGGCTGGTGCGGTCATCAGCGACGTCGGTTCGTCGAAGCAAAGCGTGGCCACAGCGCTGGCCGAAGCCCTGCCCGGGCATACAATCATCCCTGCCCACCCGGTGGCGGGTACCGAGCGGTCGGGGCCTGACGCCGGCTTTGCCAGCCTGTTCCACAACCGCTGGTGCATCATCACCCCGCCCGAGGGTGCCGAGGAAGCCAAGGTTGCCGCGCTTTCCGCCTTCTGGGAGGGACTGGGCGCCAAGGTTGAGCTGATGGATGCCCAGCACCACGACCTGGTTCTGGCCGTCACCAGCCACCTGCCGCATCTTATTGCCTATACGATCGTCGGCACGGCATCAGACCTTGAAGGCGTGACCCAGAGCGAAGTGATCAAGTATTCCGCGGGCGGTTTCCGTGACTTCACCCGCATCGCCGCGTCTGATCCGACGATGTGGCGCGACGTGTTCCTGACCAACAAGGACGCGGTGCTCGAAATGCTGCAGCGTTTCAGCGAGGATCTGACCGCACTGCAGCGCGCGATCCGCTGGGGCGATGGCGATAAGCTGTTTGATCTGTTCACCCGCACCCGCGCGATCCGCCGCTCGATCATCGCCGAAGGGCAGGACGACGCCCGGCCGGACTTTGGCCGCAGCGATCACGCGGGTTAGGCCAGCAGGAACACTCCGGCGATCACCCACATCACCGTGGTCGCAAGCCAGCCAATTGCCTTGAGGTGCGGCGACAGCACCAAATTCCCCATGACCTTGGGGTTGGAGGCGATCAGCATCGTCACCACCATCAGAGGCGGGGCAAGCAGGCCATTGACCACCGCCGCCCAATAAAGCGCCTTCATCGGATCGATCCCGATGAAATTGAGCGCGATCCCGCCAGCGGTCGCCAACACGATCACCCCGTAAAAGGCCTTGGCTTCCTTGGGCTTGCGATTCAGGCCTTCGGTCCAGCCGAATGTTTCACTAACCGCATAGGCCGCGCTGCCGGCCAGAACCGGCACAGCCAGCAGGCCGGTGCCGATGATCCCGGCGGCGAACAGGGCAAAGGCCAGGTTTCCGGCAATCGGGCGCAAAGCCTCGGCCGCCTGGGCCGCGCTCTCGATCTCACGCACGCCATTCACGTGCAACGTGGCCGCAGTCGCAATCACGATGCACAGCGCAACAATGTGGGAAAAGCCCATGCCAACCAGCGTATCGAGCCGAATTCGTCGCAGCTCAACCCCGGCCGCCTTGCGCGGACTGACGTGGAGCGGCTTGATGTGGCGGCGGTGCTGTTCTTCCACTTCCTGCCCGGCCTGCCAGAAGAACAGGTAAGGGCTGATCGTCGTCCCGAAAATCGCCACCAATGCCATGGCGTGATCGCGATCAAAGGTGAACTGCGGCACCAGTAAACCCTTGGCCATATCCAACAGCGGTACGTCGGCAACCAGCACCACGCCGACGTAGGCAAACAGGGAAAGCGTGGCCCACTTGAGCACACGGGCGTAGCTGTCATAGCTCAGGAAAACTTCCAGCAGCACGCTAACCACGCCGAAGCCGACGGTATAGGCCAGGACGGGCCCGGGGATCAGCAGCGCGACGACGGCCCCCATCGCACCAAGGTCTGCCCCCAGATTGATGACGTTGGCCACCAGCAGCATGATCACCACGACCCGCAGCAAGGTGGGCGAATAGTGGCGGCGCAGGTTCTGGGCGATCCCGCGCCCGGTCGTCGCCCCAATCCGAGCACAGATCGCCTGGATCGCGGCAAGCAGCGGGAAGCCGAAGACCAGCGTCCAGCCCATGCCATAGCCGAATTGCGCACCGACCTGGCTGTAGGTGCCGACGCCGCTGGGATCATCATCAGCCGCCCCGGTCACCAGCCCGGGTCCGAGAACCTCAAGCGGCGAGCGGGGCTCGCTCTGGCTCACGCGGCAGGGCCGTTCAGGGCGTTGATCGCATCCTGGACGCGGGCTTCGATTTCCTCACGCGGGAGCCCCGGCGGGATCATCTCGCCAATCCGGAACGTTACCGTACCGGGCAATTTCCAGCGCCGATGATAAAGCGGGCCGCTGTTGGTGGCCACTGGCACCACCGGCAGGCCCAGCATCTTGTAAAGGCCAGCAAAACCGGCCTGGAGTTCGCGCCGCTCGCCAAATGGCACGCGGGTACCTTCTGGGAAGATCACGAGTGGGCGGCCATCGGCGCTGTAAGCCTTGGCCGAGGTGAGCATTTTGCGCAGCGCAGAAGCGCCCTGGTCGCGATGGACACCGATCAGGCCATAGTGCTGGCCGACCTTGCCCCAGACCGGGATGCGGGTCAGTTCCGCTTTCGCAAAGACCGCCGGGCGATCAAAGAAGCCAGGCATGTCAATCGCTTCATAGAACGACTGGTGCTTCATTGCGATCAGGACGGAGCCTTTGGGCATTTGCCCCTCTACTACCAGCTTGATCCCCAACAGGTTCCGCGCGCAGGCCCGGTGAAACCGCGACCAGGCCTCAACCGTGGTGCGAAAGGCATCGTACCGACCCAGCGCGTACTGCGTCGCCGCCAGGAGCACGTAAATCGGGCTGCCGAGGTAGAAGGCCGCATAGAAAAGAATGTTGCGCAGAATAATCATGGCCGGTCACCGCGCCCCTAGCGCGCCCGCGATACTTCGCGCCAGCAGCTTGTTGTATTCGCGCAGCAGGGCGGAAAAACTGGGGCGGGTCCGGACAGCATCGGCAACGATGGCAACCCCTTCGGGCGCCATCCGGTCAAGCTCCATCCGCGCCCGGCGCATATGCCAATCGCTAGTCACCAAGCGCACGCTTTTGACGCGTTCGTGCCGCAGCCACTCAGCCGTTTCCTCAGCGTTCGAGCGGGTGTCAATTGCCTGATAGCCCAGGGTTACACAGCAGGCCATGCGCGATGGGCGAACCCGGTATTCGAGCGCAAACTCGTGTGGCTTCACGCTGCGGTCCACACCGGAAACCAACAGCTGGCGGGACCAGCCGCGCTTGAGCACTTCCAGCCCGCGTTCGATCCGCCCCGCCCCGCCAGTCAGCACCACCACCGCATCGGTGCGCTCTTCACCTGCGGGTTGCGGCAGTGTCACGGCGAACAGCACGAACCCCAGGCCCCAGGCCAGCAGAATAAGTCCGCAAACTCGACTGAGCGCGCTACGCATATCAGAGCATCCGCCGCAGTGCGCGCAGCACTGTCCAGCGGGCGGTCAGCATCGCCAGCCCGATGCCCGCCACCGGCACCAACGCCAGCAGCAGCCAATCGGACCATTCCAGCGCACCGCCATTGACCAGCCCTGCATCAAGTCCGGCAAACTGGCGGCCGAGCAGCAAGACTGCGATCAGGCCCAGCGTCAGCCCAATCGCGCCGCCCCCGGCGGCGTCAAAGCCAACAGAGCGCTGGAACAACCGGGCGATCTGTTGGTCAGTCCCGCCCAGCAGGTGGACGATTTCAATCGTTTCGCGGTTGGTACCCAGTGCATTACGCACGGCCAAAAGCACGACCGCAGCAAGCGCCGCTGCCAACAGCCCGACCAGGGCCATAGCCAGCAGGCGCAGTGAATCGATCGCACCGAAGACCGGCTTCAACCATGTCGACTGGGCATCAACCCGCGCGGCAGGTGCAACCTCTCGCGCTGCCCGGCGCAGTGCGCCCAGCCGCTCACCCGTCACTTCGCCGCGCACCCGCACATCGACGATCGCCGGAACTGGTATCTCTTGGCCGTCAATCGCCATGCCGCCGAGCCAAGGCTCGATCAGCCGTTCAACTTCCTCGGGGCTAACCACAATCGCCGAATCGATGCCGGGAATGGTGTTGAAGCGCCGCGCCGCGGCCTCGGCCTGACGCTGGCGGATGAGCGGATCGGCTTCGACAATCTGAACGGTCACCCCGCCCGACAGCGCATCGGACGCGTTGCGCGCCACATTGCTGGCCGCGAGCCCGGCAGCCGCGGCAATCACCGTCAGCGCCACCATAATTGCGATGACCCATGGCATCGGCCCGGCCAATCGCGCCTGCGGGACAAGTTCGGCCTCACCCAGCCCGGAAAGCGAGCGCAGCCCGCGCACGAGCGTGCCGCTTGAAACAGGGGGGAGCTTCAACGCCATGCCGATCAGTCCTGAGCCTGCCGCGGCCGCGGTGGATAGCGCAGGGCGCCGGTGGGATCAGAAAGCCGCCCCTTGTCGAGCCGCATGATCAGCGAATCCGGAACCTTCTTGAGCAGGTGAATATCGTGGGTGGCAACAACCACGGTCGTGCCCAGCCGGTTTAGGGCCTCAAACAGACGCAGCAGCTTGACCGCCATTTCCGGATCGACGTTGCCGGTCGGCTCGTCTGCCACCAGCAGTTCGGGGCGTCCGATGACAGCCCGGGCAATCGCGACGCGCTGCTGCTCCCCGCCGGAAAGTTGGGCAGGACGTGCGTGCATCCGCTCGGTCAGGCCAACCCATTCGAGCATGTCACTAACCGGCTTCACCAGTTCGCGATCCGCAACACCGGCAACGCGCAGCGGCAAGGCAACATTGTCAAAGGCCGAAAGGTGCTCGACCAGCCGGAAGTTCTGGAACACCACCCCCAGGCGGCGACGGAAGCCGGGCAGGCGATCGCGCGGCAGGGTGATCGCATCGGTCCCAAACATCCGGATCATCCCGCGCGAGGGACGCTGGGCAAGGTAGAGCAGCTTGAGCAGCGAGGTCTTTCCCGCCCCACTGGCGCCAGTCAGGAAATAGAAGCTGCCCGGAAACAGGGTGAACGACACATCGCTCAGTACTTCGCGATCGGCGCCATAGCGCAGGCCGACATTGTCGAAATGCACGATTTCGCCGGTGCCGGCGCCATTGCCAGCACCTGTCATCTTTGAATTCCGGGTTTCATTGCTGACAAGGTCTATCCGGCAAGAGGGTGCATTGGGATGGCTATAGCGACCAATCCATGTGGAAAAAAGGGCAATGCACCCTGCCTTCGTTGCGCTTGCGCTTGCTCCGCCGCGGCACACCATGCTTAACGGGCCAACCATGATCATCACATGCCCCGCCTGCGCCACCCGCTATGTCGTGCCTGACAGCGCAATTGGGGTCGATGGCCGGACCGTTCGTTGCGCGAAGTGCAAGCATAACTGGTTTCAGGAAGGTCCTCGCATAGCGCCGCCGCCTGTGGCGCCCGCGCCGCTGCCGATAGTCCGGTCCGAGCCCGAGCCCGATCCGGCTCCCGCAGCAACTTCAATACCAGAGCCATCGCTCGCCACGCCGGAACCGGAAGCCGCAGAGGCTGCCGCTCCAGATGAACCGGTCCCGCCCCCGCCAGTCTATTCCGAGCAGGCCTATCGCAGCCGTTATGCCGATGATGAAGAAACTTCACGTTTCGATCACCAGCCGCTGCTGGCGCCGCGGCGCAACCCGGCCAAGATGTGGACCCTCGCCGCGGTGCTGTTCGCCACGGTTTCGATTGCCGCTATCGGAGCGACGGCCTGGTACGGCCTTCCGAACTGGATGCCCTTTGCGAAGCCGGTCTTTGCCGAAGACCAGCCCGGCCTGAAGCTGGAGTTTCCTGCGCGCGAGCAGGAACGCTACCAATTGCCCAATGGCACCTGGTATTTCAGCGCCAATGGCACAGTGACCAATACGTCGCAAAGCGCGCGCAGCGTGCCGGGAATTCTCATTGTGCTGCGTGATTCGAGCGGTCGGATTGTCCACCGAGCCGAGGTTCGCTCGCCCAAACGGGTCCTGGCCCCAGGCGAAAGCGCCGATATCAACGAGGCCCTGGTGCCTGTGCCCAAGGTTGGCGTGCGGGTCGAATTCGGCTGGAAGCCCAACTAACCTCTATTCGAATTCAACCGTGACTTGCCCGTTGGAATTACGCCGCACCTGCCGCTGCGGCTCCTGCGGGCCAGGCTCAGCCGTTGCGCGGGCGGCGGCCACGATCTCAACCGTTGCCATGGCTGTCGCCTGGGCCGCGTGACGCGGAGGGTCCGGCGCGGGCGCTGGGCTGGTCGCCGCAGCCAGCAACAGGATGGCGAAAGGCAGCATCCGAAAGGTAAATGGTGGATTTACCATGCGCACAACCGCGCATTTCCGGCCGTCCTAGGGCGATACAGGTTGCGACAGACCATTAAAGGCTTTCCGCGCTTGCACCCCCCAAGACCCTTTGCTAATGGCGCGCTCCTACCCCCCCGGGGCGACAAGCTTCGCCCCGTTGATTTAGCGGTCGTGGCGGAATTGGTAGACGCGCAACGTTGAGGTCGTTGTGGGCGAAAGCCCGTGGAAGTTCGAGTCTTCTCGACCGCACCATTCAGTCCGACAGGGTAACCAATTTTCGCCTTCGGGCTCCCACTTCCCGCAAAGCGGCGCAGTTCCGTGTGGTTTTGGCGCTCTAGTTTCCAGACCGTGGGCCAGAGACTCTTTTTTACGGCTCTCAGAAGCGCCACAACGCGGTCAATTCTCTGTCGGGAATTTCATCGCCCACGCATGGGTGATGTGGGAAGCTAGCCGATTAAGCGACGAAGCCGAGCATCGCTTCTTGCTCCGACCAATCAACCGGAAGCTGAGCTTCAAGCAGCCGGGTACGGTTCATAGCCTTGGGCTGGGTACCATCCGTTATGGCCTCGATGATCCGAGGGCTGAGCCAGCTTACACCGAAGAGCTTCGTCATCTGCTTACGACAGCGTCCAAGACTCTTCGCCAGCTGGTTCATACTGAGATTCGGAGACGCCATCACCAACTCCCGCACGTCCAACGCATCAGCCACCAGGTTCAGGAGCTTATGATCTACGCCTGCACCACTCTGCTGTGCATCAATACGCAGCCTTGCCTCCCTGAACGGTTGCTTGGTGGGCAACGGCATTGCTACGCTCCAGCAGGGTTGGTCCTTCCTCCCCAGCAAAGCGGGATCGAGATCGATCTCCATCGACTTTTTCTGGAGCCGAATCGCCACAACGAGTGCCTTAAGGGTCGCCCCCGCATCGGGAGCCTGTAGCCTCTCTCTCATCACAAGGGCTTGATCGAACAACGCCCCAAGCTGCCCGGCATCAAGGTCTATCGCCAGTCGGCGCAACGCATGCTCATCGTTCAGCAGGTCACAGATACAATTGGTAACCTGCCTTTCCATCGCCCCCTGCTGGTAACGCGCAGGTTTTGGGTCGCCAGGTCGAGCAAGGTCCTTACGGGTCTCATAATAGCAGTAACGGCGGGTCTTCTTGGTTGCATAGGTCGGGACTACAGGCCTTCCCTCTGCATCTGTGATCCGGCCATTAAACAACGCCTGATTGCGATCATTCTTAGGCCGCGCCCTCGGAGGCGCCTTCTCCTGAAGCTGCGCCTGCACCGCGTTCCACAGCGCCTCATCGACAATGGCCTCATGTTCGCCATCATAAACCTTACCCTTGTGGACGATCTTCCCGCGATAGACCGGGTTTTTGAGCAGGTAGAAAAGGCTGCCGCGGCGAAACGGGATCCCGCCACGATGCGGGCCACTCGTCCGGTTTTGGATCTTGGTGACTACGCCCTCGGCCTGAAGCTGCCGGATCAGCGCAGGAGCGGTCTTGATTTCGAGATAGCGCCGCATAATCGTGCGCACCCGTTCCGCCTCCTCTGGCACCGAAACCAGTTTGCGCTCGATCACTTGATAACCGAGCGGCACAGGCCCGCCCATCCATAGGCCCTTCTTCTTCGAAGCAGCAACCTTGTCGCGGATGCGCTCGCCCGTGACCTCGCGCTCAAATTGGGCGAAGCTGAGCAACACGTTGAGTGTGAGCCGCCCCATGCTGGTCGTTGTATTGAAGGCCTGCGTCACCGAGACGAAGCTGGCCTCCTTGAAATCAAGCCGTTCAACGATCTTGGCAAAGTCAGCCAAGCTGCGCGTCAGGCGGTCGACCTTATAGACAACGATCACGTCCACCACCCCCGCCTCGACATCGACCAGCAGGGCCTTGAGCCCGGGCCGCTCCATGTTGCCGCCCGAGAAGCCGCCATCATCATAGCGGTTGGGAACGAGGGTCCAGCCCTCGTGTCGTTGACTCAGAATATAGGCCTCACACGCCTCCCGCTGGGCGTCCAGACTGTTGAACTCCTGCTCGAGACCGTCTTCGGTCGACTTGCGGGTATAGACCGCACAGCGAAGGACTTTCATGGCTTCTGCTTCCGCTGCGTAAGACCGAAGAAGAGCGGGCCATTCCAGTGTGCGCCGGTTATTGCCCTCGCAACTGCGGTCAGTGTCTTCCAGCGCTTGCCTGCGTACTCGAAACCATCGTCAAGCACGATCACAGTGTGGCCGGCACCATGCCAGTCGCGAACCAAGCGCGTTCCCGGCGTTAGCTTGCGCGGCAGGGGCTTCTTCTCGCGTCCTTCTACCGACCTTGCCGCGACCTGGCGCAACAGCAGTCGGGTCGAGCGGTTGATACCCCCCAGCCTCTGCTCCTGAAGCTTGTATCCGATCCCCAGCAGCAGCAGGTCCTGGGAGAGATTTGGCGCCGGTGCATCATAACGGCGCGCCCACTCAGACTTGAGCTCATCCACCGACAACTCTGGCAATCGTCCGAGCGTGATGTAACGACGCCGGCTCATCAGGCCACCGCCGCGACCGACGCCAGCTTGTAGATGGTCACCCCATCCTCGCGCTTGGCTCGTTCCAAGTGGCGCCCCTTCTTGCGTAGGCCACTTAGGAAGGCCCGACAGGTATGTGGTAGCCAACCCGTGGCCTGACTGAGATCTCCGAGTGACGCACCAACGTCTTGCAGGAGTAGGCCTTCTACCAGCGAGGCCTTGGTTTGCGGCTTAGTCACAGGAATGTCGCTCGCCTGTGGCTTTCGTGCCATCTTGCGCGAACGTTTAGTCGAGGTGCTGGTCACCGTGTTCATTGGGTGGTTCTCCTTGGTGGAACGACGACGCTCGCCGCTCCCACCACCCAAAGCCCTGCCGATCGTGTCGGTCAGGGTGGCGGCCAGCTAGACCAGCCGCGATTCGTAGGTTTGACCAATGCTCGGTTGGCAGTGGAAGTCGAATGGAATGTCATCTGGCAAAGCTGGATCTGGACTTATAGCCCAAACCACGGAGTGGTGACCGCCATGGACGAAGACACCGAAGACTTGATCGCCCAACTCTGCACGTGGGTTGGGAAAATCATGGAAGACACGAGCGAACGGGCCCTGATGGCGCAAGCTATTGAACCAGCGAAACAGCGGGAGGCACTATTATACGTCGAGCGAGAGATCCAACGCTGCCTTGCACTCTTGTCGGCGGCAAAATCGTTACGCGATTAAAGTTGCTCCGGCCGCACGTCGGTAATCAGTCGGACGTTCATGCACGACCCGATGATGCGACGACTTCCGACGCCAACGCAGGCGATCGCCCTTCGTTTACATCGCAAGGTACGTTGCATTAACATGAAACGATTCGGGAGGGCAGAATGGCGTTACCACCTTTCATCAATTCTACCGGGCTAATCGGCAAGATATTTGAGAAAATTCAGCAAGCAAAGGTGCCGCCTCGATATACGACAGACTTTCAAGCTACCGTCCTTGGTTTCGGCTCGGGCAGCGCTCGCCCGTTCATCCCCTTCCTGAAGCGATTGGGCTTCATTCAGAGTGACGGCACTCCGACCGATCTTTATACTCGCTTCCGCAACTCGGACAGCAGTGGTGCGGCAATGGCCGAAGCGATGCGGATCGGGTTCGCTGACATTTTTCAAAAAAACGAGTTCGCCAATGATCTAAGCGATGACAAACTGAAGAATCTCGTCGTCGAAGTGACCGGCAAAGAACCTAATGATGGGACGGTGACTGCGATCGTCAGCAGCTTCAAGGCGTGCAAGCAACTCGCGGATTTTGAAGGGGTCGACTTAACGAAAAAAGAACGTGTCGAACCTCTTGAAATTTCAAAGTCGCTTGTAAAGCATGATCCTAGCAAGCAGCAATCGACGCACGATATCCGCATCGGATACACCATCAACATCAACCTGCCGGAAACAACGAACGTCGAAGTCTACAACGCGATCTTCGCTTCCATAAAGCAGAACCTACTGACCGATGACTAGTTCGATAGATCGCCTCAGGCTGTTCGCACTGAATAATCTAGCGATTGAAGCTGCAGTTCAACGTGTTGAGCGCGAACACGATCTAGACCTAGGCCACCGTCCGGTCGTTCAGGGCAGTTTAGACGAAACTTACTATCCGCAATTCGAAGAGAAGATCAGGCGCGAAGCTACGGACATGAGCGCGCACTACCGCGTTTTTTATTGCCTAGAGAATTCGATCCGCTCACTTATTACCGAAGTTCTCTTAGAAAAGCACGGCCCGGAATGGTGGGATAAAACTGTTCCGGATAACGTTAAGAATCATGTGGCTGGAACACAGAAAAAGGAACGTGAGTCCGGCATATCTGTTCGCTCACAAGAACCTATAGACTATACGACGTTTGGCGAACTTGGCGAAATTATAAAGTCAAGCTGGTCTGATTTTACGGACATTTTTCAAGATATAAAGGCTCTTGAAAAGGTCATCGCAACGTTGAACGTTCTCCGTGGACCGATCGCACATTGCAAGCCTCTCGCGGAAGACGAAATAGTTCGCCTTCACCTCTCAGTACGCGATTGGTTCCGATCAATGGGATGATATTGAACATTTAATCAAAGCAATGGCCGAATAATGGCAGAAGAACACACCACACAATGATTTAACATAAAATCAGTTGTCAGTTTAAAGCCATCTGACCAAATTCGAGCGACCGCTAATAGCTACCGAAACTCTATTTCTTCGGGCAATAACGGTCAAAATAGGACTGGTAGATTTCACGCTGCCAGTAATCCAGCGGCTTCGAGCCACCCGATGTCAAAATCACGCCCTGATTGAGATCGATCGTGGGAAAGGTCG
>JACCDI010047723.1_pt1 | contig 13762 bp, 14 predicted proteins | sample 7442791 | NCBI WGS metagenome assembly JACCDI01 (sample SAMN15323434, study PRJNA562643) | freshwater metagenome | isolation source: river surface water | place: USA:Blue River Watershed | collected 2017-08-15
CCTTTACGCTTCACGATCTTACAATCGGCACTACGTTTTTTGATAGATGCTCTAACTTTCATCTTTGTGTTTTTAAAATATTATTCTTCTGTTACTTATGTCTAAAAATAATTCTTCCCCTAGTTAAGTCATACGGACTCATCTCCACACCTACTTTATCTCCTGGCAAAATTCTGATGTAGTGCATGCGCATTTTTCCAGAAATTGTCGCTAAGATTTCATGACCATTTTCAAGCTTTACTCTGAACATAGCGTTGCTCAGTGCTTCAATAATTACTCCATCTTGTTTAATCAGCGGTTGTTTTGACATACTTATTTTGGGGTTGCAAAGATATGGAAATGAATGGAATTAAGAAAAATAACCGACTAAATTTTGAAAATTCCCTAAAATAAAGGGGAAAGCTTTGCTTTCCCCTTTATTTTAATTGAAAATCAATCAGTTATAATATACTACATTCCTGGGAACAAAGGTCTAGCGATTGCTGCTCTAAAAGGCCAAGGAATAGCTGCAAAAATCAGTAATAAGGCAATGATGTATAAAATTAAAGTGGTCTTTGGAGCACCCCCTTTTTTATACTTAACATGTCCAATGGTAATCAAAGTAATGGCTAAAAGCATTGAAAATATATGCTCTACTGCCCAAAAACGGGCAACACTGTCTTTCATTACAGCCGCCATACCCATTGTTTTGATGAAAACAAACCCGATATTACCAAAAAAGTACTGATACAATCCCAACACTAAAGTGGAATGAGCACTGATTAACAATATCTTACTCACTTTTAAAGCGTCTTTCTTAAGCAATAATTGCACAATTGCAACTAACATTGCTATTAATACCACCCATCTTAGGAAGTTATGTAAATGTAATAAACCTGTTGTCATAGTTATTCGATTATAGATTTCTGCTAAAATACAACTTATATACTTAAACTGTATTCCTAAACCAATTAGTCTACCCAGTCCGCCACAAATAAATTCGTGTCCCTCGTGCCTCCATTATTTCGGTTAGAGGAAAACATGATCCTCTTTCCATCAAAACTGAACATTGGAAAAGCATCAAAACCTTTATCACGGCTTATTTTTTCGATATTATTACCATCCAAGTCCATCAAATACATATTAAAAGGGAAACCATATTTGTATTCATGGTTGCTACAAAAAATGATATGCTTGCCGTCGGGCGTAAAATTAGGAGCCCAGTTAGCCTGACCTAGGTTGGTAATTTGTTTGGCATTGCTTCCATCGGCATTCGCTATAAATACTTCCATTTTGGTAGGTGCTACCATACCTTCTTTTAAAAGGGATTTATATTCCGCTATAGCAGAATCAGTTTTGGGTCTACTCGCTCTCCAAACAATTTTTGTTCCGTCAGGGCTAAACCATGCACCACCATCATATCCTAATGTATTGGTCACTTTTTTTTCTTTACCTGACGCCAAGTCCATTACGTATAAATCTAAGTCGCCATCCTTATCACTGCAGTAAATCATCTTTTTGCCATCATATGATAATGTGGCTTCCGCATCATACCCTTTTGCGTTTGTTAATTGCTTAACGACAACACCATTGGTATCAGCCATAAAAATGTCATAGGTATTGTATAAAGGCCAAATGTATTTGTTACCATATTTAGCTCGGTCTACCGTTGGTGGGCATTCATCTCCTCCCCCTTTTGTGGAGGCATATATAATGTATTTACCGTCCTTGGTAAAATAGGAACAAGTTGTTCTGCCCTTTCCCCCACTAATGGATTTATAAGTAAATGGAGTCGCATTATTGGTAGGTACCAAGCCCATAAATATTTGATCGCAATTAATTCCTTCCTTTGGATTAGATCGTTGAAAGGTAATTCGTTTACTATCGAAGCTCCAATAAGCCTCGGCGTTATCGCCACCATTCGTTAATTGTATTACATTTTTAAAATGGCGCTCCCCAGCAAATAAAACTGAGTCCTTTTGACTGAAGGACGATACCACACATAATAATGCTGCCACTAACAAAATTAACTTATTCATATACTTTTAAAATTGAAGGCAAAAGTACTTAATTTTGTATCAAATACTTCCTATGGCCATCATTGCACCCTCCTTATTAGCAGCCGATTTTTTAAACCTTGGTAAAGCCTGCGAAATGTTAAACGAGAGTGAAGCAGCTTGGTTTCACCTTGATGTGATGGATGGTAGTTTTGTTCCAAACATTAGCTATGGCCTTCCAGTGATTGAACAAATAAAAAAGACGACTTCAAAAGTAATGGATGTGCATTTGATGATTGTAAATCCTGAAAAATATATTGGGGATTTTAAAAAGGCTGGTGCCGATGTTTTAACGGTTCATTATGAAGCCTGCCCACATTTACATAGCACCCTTCAACAAATTAAAGCACAGGGTATGAAAGCCGGTGTTGCATTGAACCCACATACTTCAGTTGATTTATTAAAAGATGTTATTAAAGACATTGATGTGGTTTGTATCATGAGCGTGAACCCTGGTTTTGGTGGTCAAAAATTCATTGAGCATACTTATGAAAAAGTGCGTGCCCTAAAACAAATCATCATTGCAGCGGGCGCTAATACCCTGATTGAAATTGACGGTGGTGTTACCGAAACCAATGCGGGCGCATTAGTTAAAGCAGGCGCTGACGTTTTAGTGGCTGGTACAACCGTGTTTAAAGCGGCTGATCCAAAAGCGATGATTGTCACTTTGAAAAACGCTTAAAATTTACAAAGCAACATTTATTATTTTTCTTCCTACACTTAGTATACATTTTATGCGCTAAGTGTTAATGTATAATATACGTAAATGAACTAATTGTTACCATTTGAGTAATCCACATTTGTGCGTATTTAGCCCTTGCAATTATAAACTTGCTTTATTAAATTGTGTTAGGTTGATTTATTCATTACACTAACCCTTTAAATCTAATCCATTGACTGAAACTATCATCAATTTAGATACCGTTAACCCTATTGAGTTTTTCGGTGTCAACAACTCCAAGTTTGACATTTTAAAAAAGAAGTTTCCACTCTTAAAAATTTTATCCCGAGGCACCCAAATAAAACTCAGCGGTGCGCCAGAACAAATTGATTTAGCGAAAGAAAAAATTACACTGATTATTCAGTACATGGAACGCAACGGACATTTATCCGAAAATTATTTTGAACAAATATTAGGCGGAGACGATGCCGATGTAATTGATAATTTTATTGATAAAAATCCAAATGAAGTTTTGGTGTTTGGGCCTAACGGCAAAACAGTTAGAGCCAGAACTGCTAATCAAAAGCGAATGGTTACTGCAGTTGATAAAGACGATATTGTTTTTGCCATTGGACCCGCAGGTACCGGTAAAACTTATACAGCCGTTGCACTTGCTGTAAGAGCATTGAAAAATAAAATTGTTAAAAAAATTATTTTAACGCGTCCTGCTGTTGAAGCTGGTGAAAATCTTGGATTTTTACCAGGCGATTTAAAAGAAAAAATTGATCCTTACTTGCGTCCATTATATGACGCATTGGACGACATGATTCCTGCTGATAAATTAGGCTATTATATGTCAACAAGGACTATTGAAATTGCACCACTCGCCTACATGCGTGGTCGTACTTTAGACAATGCCTTTATTATTTTGGATGAGTCTCAAAATGCCAATGATTTACAAATTAAAATGTTCCTTACACGTATTGGTTCAAATGCAAAGGCCATTATCACAGGCGACCCTACCCAAGTGGATTTACCAAGGAACCAAAAAAGTGGATTGGAAAAAGCGGTACGCATTTTGAAAAACATTGAAGGCATTTCTCATATTGAATTAGATGAGGAAGACGTTGTAAGACATAAGCTTGTAAAAGCTATTATCAAGGCTTATGAGAAAGAAAAAGAAAATGAACCTGATGGATCATACCATCGTTAATTATTTTTAAATTTTATAGTGTAGTAAGTTTTGTGCCCCGCCCTTTTGGTGGGGTACTTTTTTTTATTCATATCACAATAATTGTTTATTTTTATAGTGATGGCTAACTTACAACAATTTACAATTGGAGTGGAAGAGGAATACATGATTTTGGATCCTGCCACTAAGGAATTAAAAAGCCATCAACGTGCTATTGTCAGCGAAGGTCAAAAGCGTTTCAATGACAAAATAAAAGCTGAAATGCACCAAGCAGTTGTTGAAGTTGGCACTTCCATTTGCAATAATGCCGATGAAGCTTTTCAAGAAATTCAATCATTAAGAACCGGTGTTTCAGAAATTGCGAATGGTTTAGGCTTTAGTATTGGCGCATCCGGCACCCACCCCTTTAGCTTATGGGAAAAGCAATTAATTTCAGACAATGAAAGGTACCAGGATTTATTAAATGAATTACAACAAGCAGCAAGAAGTAATTTAATTTTTGGGCTTCATGTTCACGTAGGTATGGAAGACCGTAAAATGGCCATTCATATTGCGAACACGGCGAGGTATTTTTTACCACATATTTATGCATTAAGCACCAACTCGCCTTTTTGGGAATCACGCAACACAGGATACAAGTCATATCGTTCAAAAGTATTTGACAAGTTCCCGCGCACCGGTATCCCTGATTACTTTGAGAGTATTGAAGCTTATGATAATTTCATTCAACTATTGATTAAAACCAATTGCATTGATGATGCTAAAAAAATATGGTGGGACCTAAGAGTTCATCCTGTTTATAATACTATTGAGTTTAGGATTTGTGATATTCCAATGACCATTCAGGAAACGATTACCATTACTGCTTTATTCCAAGCTATATGTGCTAAAATTTATTCACTACGTCGTCAAAATATTAACTTCATTAATTATCAACGTGCATTGATTAATGAAAATAAATGGCGAGCAAGCCGTTATGGTATTGATGGATTATTAATTGACTTTGGAAAAGAAAAGGAAGTACATATAAAAGAATTGATCAACGAATTATTAGAATTTGTTGATGGTGTTGTTGATGAATTAGGAAGTAGACATCATATTGAAAAGGTCCAAAATATTTTCAATACAGGAACAGGTGCCGATAGACAACTTTCCACTTATAAAGAAACCGGAAGTTTAATTGAAGTCGTTAAATTAATTGAAAGCTCATTTTTAATGGTGTAGTATATTACAGTATAACTAACCCCCACTTCGATATTTATTCCTACTATATTTTTACTAACTAGATTTTTAACTTTCTAAGTTAATTTTTCGTAATTAGTTTCCTTTATTGAAATCAAATAAGGTAGCTGTAAATAAACCAATTTCTCTTTTCTTTAATAGCACATCCCAATTGCCTTTATAGCGTAATGTTCTAGGCACCAATTGCCCATTGAAATAAGTCATTTCAACTTCCATAGCTACATTAAAGTCATATACCCCAGCCTTATAACTTAATGAATAGTTCCGGCCTAAAACTTCCAGTGTTTTTGGATTAAACCATGTTGTCATTTGATCCACAACCACATCATTTTTTGAGAAAAACCCTAAGTCTTCCTTAGGCTTCACTTCAAATACATAAACAAGTTGTCCATGATATTCAACATAGTCTAATTTATATTCATACAATTCATGTGCTGCTTCATCATACAAATCCAACTTATTGCCCACAAAAGGAATACCCGCAATTTTTTTACCAGGATTAAAGAACAACATTTTTAATTGTTCTTTTGCTTTTTCAATTCCTGATCCCGATATCACTCTTTTTTTACCTGCCACAATATTTGTTTCACCACATACTTGTCCCTTTGTGAAAAACAAACTTGCATACAAGGATGGCGTTGTGTAATTATAGGTTCCGTCGGACTTTCTGATATCACCTGTTATCCTTTCCTCTAACACGTCCATGGTTCTGCAATTACCAATATGATTTTGTCTGGTTTTACTATCAAGGGATGCAACCATTTTTCCTTGCTTATCCTTCATTTCAATATGATTGTAGGACGAATAACCAATGGTTCTTAATGTCTTAAAGGCTTTATAAAAACTAGTATCCTCTTTTATTCTTTGTAAAATTGCTTTGTAATCAAAATGGTTTCTTACAATGGCATCAGATAAAGTAAAGCTTACTCCGTCATCCTTGAAAGCGGTATCCTGTGCGTGAACAATTACAGGGCTTGAAAAAATAAACAGCAATGAAAAAGCTGCTAATAAAATTTTATACTTCATTATTTTAGTTGAATCATTTTATAATCGACCCTCACTTTCCCTTTATTAATATCGTTTAATTTTCCTTGTAACATTTTACGCTTCAAGGGTTTTACATAATCAATAAATAACTTGCCTTCAATATGATCATATTCATGTAAAATAACTCTTGCCGTCATACCAGTGAAAGTTTCAGTTTGAGCAACAAAGTTTTCATCCATATAGGATAGTGTTACATTTTCATGTCTTGATACGTCCTCTCTAATTTTTGGTATACTTAAACAACCTTCATTATAAACCCACTCCTTTCCACTTAACTCAACAATTTGTGCATTGATAAATACTTTTTTAACCCCTGGCGCATCCGGATAAGTATCATCCTCAGGTTCGGCATTTGCAAAAATTTGTGCACTATCTACTACAAACAATCTAATGTGTTTATTTATTTGAGGTGCTGCTAATCCAACTCCGTTACTCTCATACATGGTTTCCCACATATCATCAATAAGTACCTTAATATTAGGGTAACTTGAATCAATTGGATCACATACTTTTCTTAAAACTGATGCTCCATAAGCAACAATAGGTAAAATCATACTGCTTGTTTATAATAAGCGCAAAGGTAGAAAATTAAGCGCGATTTGTTAAATATTCCTGTAATAGTATCGTAGCCGCTATTTGATCAACATTTTTCTTATCCTGTCTGTCTTTTTTCTTCATCCCCATTTCAACCATTGCCCTGACTGCATTTTTTGAACTAAAGCGTTCGTCCACGGTTTGAATTGGAATGGTTGGGAATTTTTTTCCAAGTTCAATAATGGCTTTTTTGACTAAAGGTGTTGCATGCGTCGGGGTATCATCTAAATTAAGAGGTTCCCCAATCAAAATTAATTCCACAGCTTCCTTAGCAAAATAGGCGGCTAAATACGTGTATAAATCTTTGGTGGCAACCGTCGTTAAAGCAGTTGCAATAATTTGCAATGGATCGGTTACTGCCAATCCGCAACGTTTCCCTCCATAATCAATACAAATTATTCTAGCCAAAATATAAGTTTACATTAATAAAAAGTTGTCATTAAAATATCCGATATCACAAAAGTACTAAATACAATACTCGCGATTCCGTTGGCCGTCATAAAGGCAATATTCACTTTGCTCAAATCATGAGGTTTAACAATACTATGCTGATAAATTAACATCCCCACAAATACAAGCAAGCCTCCAATATATACAAAATGAAATCCACCTAAGAAGTATGCGGCAATTACAAAACTTGCAGATATAACATGCAAGCCTCTTGCAATGTTCAAAGCCCTACCCAAACCCCAATAACTTGGAATGGAATAAAGTGATTGTGATTTATCAAATTCAATATCCTGCAAAGCATAAATGACATCAAAACCACTCACCCAAAATACCACGGCAAATGAAAATAATAAGGGAACAATACTAAATTCGCCAGTAACTGCTAAATAAGCGCCAATAGGTGCTAATGATAGTCCAATGCCTAAAATAAGGTGACATAAAAATGTAAACCTTTTAGTATAACTATAAAATAATATGACAAATAAAGCAACCGGAGATAAATAAAAACAAATGGTGTTAATAAAATAAGTTGCTGTTACAAATAAAACTGAATTAATAATAATAAACAATAATGCTTTTTCTGCTTTAATAATACCGGCAGGTATTTCTCTAATGGCAGTTCGAGGATTTAATTTATCAAAATGCCTGTCTAAATATCGGTTAAATGCCATAGCAGCAGACCTTGCAGTAACCATACAGGTTATCACTAAAAATAATTTTAATCCAATATTTTCAAAAGGCAAATGTTTATTACCCATGTATTGCACACCTAATGCGAAACCAATAAATGCAAATGGCATTGCAAAAATGGTATGTGAAAACTTCACTAAACTCAAATAATTTTTTATTCCGTTCATTATATTCTTTTCTTTCTTTAATAAAAATTAACCACACTTATCATCTCTCGCTACTCTTGCATTATAATCACCTGACAAATTCCCAAAGTACAATAGCCGCAGCTACCGAAATATTTAAGGAATGTTTCATACCCCATTGCGGAATTTCAATTACACCATCACAAACTTCAATCACTGCTTCCTCGACACCATCCACTTCATTTCCAAAAACAAAAGCAAGTGGCTCATTGTTCGCGTTGGGATATAATTGCTTAAACTTTTCTAAACTAATACTTCCCTCCGTTTGCTCAATGGCATATACTTTAAAACCTTTTTGCTTTAGAGCATCCACTGCTAAAAGGGTGTTTTCATAATGCAACCAATCGACCGTTTCGGTGGCACCTAATGCCGTTTTATGTATGTCCCTATGTGGAGGTTGAGGTGTAAAACCACACAAACAAATACCATCAATCAAAAATCCATCAGCCGTTCTAAACACACTTCCCACATTGTGCATGCTTCGAATATTGTCCAAAACCACCATGATTGGCTTTTTATTAGCCATTTTAAAGTCTTCGACCGACTTTCTACCCAATTCGTCCATGGTTAGTTTGCGCATATGCAAAAGTACGCTTTTCGAATATTAAAAAATTTATGTAGGTTTGTTGCTATGGCAAAATCTAGTGCAGAAACTCCTCTAATGCAGCAACATAGGGCTATCAAGCAAAAATATCCTGATGCCATTTTGTTGTTTAGAGTAGGTGATTTTTATGAGACATTTGGCGAAGATGCTGTAATTGCGTCTAAAGTATTAGGAATAACCCTAACTAAGCGTAACAATGGATCAGCTTCCTCGAGTGAATTAGCAGGTTTTCCGCACCATTCCTTGGATACTTATTTACACAAATTGGTGAAAGCGGGTTACCGTGTGGCCATTTGTGACCAATTAGAAGACCCAAAAACGGTAAAGGGCATAGTTAAGCGTGGCGTGACTGATATGCTTACGCCAGGTATTGCTACCAATGACAAATTGCTAGAACATAAAAACAATAATTTCCTTGCTGCAATTTTTGTGGAAAAGGAACATGGAGGAGTTGCCTTTTTAGACATTACCACTGGTGAATTTTTACTAGCCGAGGGCAGTACTGAATACATTGATAAATTATTGCAAAGCTTACAACCTGCTGAAATTTTACACCCAAAAAATTACCAAGCTAGTTTTAAAGAAACATTTGGAAATAGTTTTTATACCTATGGTTTAGATAGTTGGATATTTGATGAACCCTTTGCCACTGATTTATTGTTTAAACAATTTCAAACAACCTCCTTAAAGGGTTTTGGTATTGAAGGATTGACTAAAGGCATTATTGCAGCTGGCGCTATTTTGCATTATTTAAAGGAAACCGAACATCCTCATCTATCTCATATTCATAAAATTGGACGCATTGATCGTGATGAAATTTTATGGATGGATAAATTCACCATTCGAAATTTAGAATTAATTGGCAATGGCCCTGATCGAAAAGGATTATTGGAAATAATGGACGCCACAAAAAGCCCCATGGGTGCAAGACTATTAAAGCGTTGGTTGATTTTTCCATTACAATCAGTTACGCAAATTAATAATCGTTTAAATGCAGTTGAAACTTTAATGGGCAACCATGATGCTGCACAAAAACTTACTGACCTGATAGAATCCTGTGGCGACTTGGAACGTTTATCCAGTAAACTTTCAACAAGAAAAATTCAGCCTCGTGAATTTATACAGTTAGGAAAATCAATGGAAGCGATTGAACAAATAAAACAACAATTAGCCAATATTGATAATGATTACTTACAACATATAAATAAGGAATTAGACATTTGCGCTAGTTCTAAAAAAGTAATATTCGATACATTAATGGAACAAGCACCTGCCACTGCTGTGAAAGGTGGATTTATTAAAGAAGGAGTGAATATTGAATTGGATGAACTGCGAAATATTTCAAGTGGCGGAAAAGAATATTTAACACAACTTCAAAATAAGGAAGCAGAAATCACTGGTATTTCTTCCTTAAAAATTGGCTACAATAATGTGTATGGATATTATTTAGAAGTGACACATGCACATAAGGAAAAAGTGCCCTCTGAATGGATACGTAAGCAAACCTTAACAACAGCCGAGCGTTATATTACACCTGAATTAAAAGTGTATGAGGAAAAAATATTAGGGGCTGAAGATAAAATACTATTACTTGAAACACAACTATACCAAGGATTGATTGATGCCGTGTTGAAGGAAATGAATTTATTGCAAAAAAATGGACAGTGGATTGGCGTTTTGGATTGTTTGATTTGTTTTGCTTCCATTGCGAAAGCGAATAAATATTGTAAGCCTACCCTTACTGAAAATACAATTTTAAATATTGAGGCAGGCCGACATCCTGTGATTGAACAAAACTTAGGCATTGATCAAGCTTATATCCCGAATGATATTTATTTAGATCCAAGCACGCAACAAATAATTATTTTAACGGGACCCAATATGAGTGGTAAAAGTGCGGTGTTAAGACAAACTGCTCTCATTACATTAATGGCGCATATGGGCTCCTATGTACCTGCAACAGCTGCGTCAATTCCATTAACCGATAAAATATTTACGCGCGTTGGTGCGAACGATAATTTAAGTGCAGGGGAATCCACTTTTATGGTAGAGATGATTGAAACGGCGAGTATTTTAAATAATATTAGTCCTCGAAGTTTAATTTTATTAGATGAAATTGGACGAGGCACTTCCACCTACGATGGAATTTCCATTGCATGGAGTATTGTTGAATATTTATATCAATCACCTGCAAAGCCAAAAACATTATTTGCAACGCACTATCATGAATTAAATGACCTTGAGGCACAATTGCCTAACGTACACAATTATCATGTGAGCCATAAGGAAGTTGGAAATAAAATTATTTTCTTGCGTAAATTAACTAAAGGAGGAAGTACGCATAGCTTTGGTATTCATGTTGCTAAAATGGCGGGCATGCCAAATATTTTAGTGAACAGAGCCAATGATATATTAAAAGAAATGGAATTAAAAAATGAAGGTCGCACGAACAACACACCATCAGCTGCACCGTCTAATGATCAATTTCAATTATCCATTTTTGATGCACACACTGAAACCTTTGAATCAATCCGTAAGGAATTAGACGAGATCGACATTAATAATTTAACACCAGTTGAAGCCTTAATGAAGCTGCAGGCTATCAAGCAAAAATTAAATTAACTATACTAGATTATTTGTAGAAAAATATATTGCAACAAAAAAGTACTCAAGTTTGAGTGCTTTTTTTATAAGTGATTTTTTACTATTTGATTAAGCAAAATACTTTTGTAAATAGTCGTGTATTTTTTTCTGTAGTCCTGCACTTGCTGGAACCAATGGAAGTCTGAATTCATTTTTAATAACCCCTTGTTCAAATAAAAATGCTTTTATGCCACCAGGATTATTTTCTTCATACATATAACTATACCCTTCCACCATTAAATCATTTAAACGTTTAGCCATGCTAAAGTCACCCGCCATACTATAACGAATCATATCACTAAATGGCTTCGGAAATGCATTGGCAGCAACACTAATCACACCATCCATACCGCATGCAATTTGTGCCATAACAATTTCATCGTCACCACTCACTACTAAAAAATCACTTGGGCGGTCTTTTAAAATATCAATGGTTTGTGCCATAGAAGGGCCTGCTTCCTTGATACCTGCAATATTTGGATGTGCCGCTAAACGTAAGGTAGTTGATGCTTTCATATTCACACCTGTACGACCTGGCACATTGTATAATAAAATTGGTTTTGGAGCAGCATCAGCAACTGCAATATAGTGTTGGTACAATCCCTCTTGTGGAGGTTTGTTGTAATAAGGTGTTACACTTAAAATGGCAACTACTTTTGATAAATCAAATTTGCCAAATGACTTAATAACTTCACTTGTATTATTTCCACCAATACCAATTACAATTGGCACGCGTCCATTTACTTTATTTACGGTGCAATTAAATACCGCCACTTTTTCATCATCCGACAATACCACCGATTCGCCTGTTGTACCAAGAGTTACTAAATAATCAACTCCTCCTGAGATTTGAATATCAATTAAATTTTCAAGTGCTGCAAAGTCAATTGATTTATCAGCATTAAAAGGAGTAACCAAGGCTACACCGGTACCTTTTAGTGTTTGTCTTAACATGATGGGATTATTATAAAATACAATTTACATAAAATTTAGGCTTCTTCCCAGAATCCCATTTTACTATATTTCTCAATTCGATTTTCAACTCTTTTTGCCGGCGCTATGTCTTTTACTTCTTTTAAAGCAGCCACAATTTTTTCTTTTAAAGTCGCAGCAGCTGCGTGATAATCCCAATGTGCCCCACCAAATGGTTCAGGAACTATTTCATCGATTAAACCAAAACCCTTCATATCAATAGCCGTTAATTTTAACTGCTCGGCAGCTAATTCCTTTTTATCCCAGCTTCTCCATAAAATAGAGCTACAACTTTCAGGTGAAATAACGGTATACCAGGTATTTTCCATCATTAATGTCTTATCTCCTACACCAATACCTAATGCTCCACCACTTGCCCCTTCACCAATGATACATATGATAATAGGAACCTGTAAACGTATCATTTCATAAATATTACGCGCAATTGCCTCACCTTGGCCTCTTTCCTCAGCTTCTAAGCCTGGAAATGCTCCTGGAGTATCAATTAAGCAAACAACAGGTTTATTGAATTTTTCGGCCAATTTCATCAATCTAAGGGCTTTTCGGTACCCCTCTGGGTTCGCCATGCCAAAATTTCTCATTTGACGCGCCTTGGTATTGCTTCCCTTTTGTTGACCAATCATCATCACCGTTTGGCCATCTAATTCGGTAAATCCACCCACCATGGCCTTATCATCCTTCACATTTCTATCACCATGAAGCTCTACAAACTTATCACACATTAGGTGAATATACTTCAACGTATATGGACGATCGGGGTGTCGACTTAACTGTACCCTTTGCCACGGAGAAAGCGTCTCAGTAAGGGCTTTACGCTTTTCAACAATGGATTGCTCCAATTGCTTAACGGTAGCAGAAAGGTCTATTTTAGGGTTCTTTTCAGCTAGTTTTTTGGTGGCATCAATTTGTTCAAACAACTCTTTAATAGGTTGTTCAAATTCCAAAAACTGTCTATTAGGATATTCTGGCATAAGCTAGGTTTGGGCTGTAAAAATAATACAACCTTTTTTAATAAAAGATTTGTTTAAAAAACTTCTTTCCCCTTATCTTTGCAACCCGGAAACGGAAACGTCTCTGGAAGTTCTTGGATCGGTAGTTCAGTTGGTTAGAATGCCGCCCTGTCACGGCGGAGGTCGCGGGTTCGAGTCCCGTCCGGTCCGCAAAAGCCCTTAGCTTCAATGAGTTAAGGGCTTTTTTGTTACTTCTTCTTACTTTTTTCGATTTCTAAAAAATTATCCGTCACACGATTAACTGCTTTTATTACCTGCTCAGTTGGTGTCATATCAGCGCCTTGTAAAATATGCATTAACCTTTTGTATTCCCCTACTATTGAAATAAAGCTTGGGTCTTTATAACTAGCGGCCTTGATGCTGTTTTGATAACATATCATTGAATAATCATGTTGCGCTTGCAAATCAGCAATAG
>JACCDI010433633.1_pt1 | contig 13758 bp, 8 predicted proteins | sample 7442791 | NCBI WGS metagenome assembly JACCDI01 (sample SAMN15323434, study PRJNA562643) | freshwater metagenome | isolation source: river surface water | place: USA:Blue River Watershed | collected 2017-08-15
GCCTCAGTATCTGGAATACCAAGCTCTGCTGCGCGTTTATCTGCCATTGCAAGAAGTCTTCGAATCCGACCGGCTATTGCATCTTTGGTCATAGGCGGAGAAGCTAGAGAACCCAATTCTTCTAGTGATGCTTGGCCATGATTAATACGTAATTCGCCCGCCTCTTTCAAATGATCCGGAATGGTTTCGCCAAGTATCTCCATCGCTCTTTGAACTCTAGCGGATGCAGCAACCGCAGCACGTGCACTTCTACGTAAATTTGCATCATCAAAATTTGCTAGTCGATTTGCAGTAGCGCGAACTTCGCGACGCATTCTGCGCTCTTCCCACGCCATTACTGATTCATGTGCACCAAATCTTGTAAGAAGCGCTCCGATTGCATCGCCATCTCTGATCACAACGCGATCTACTCCGCGGACTTCTCGTGCTTTTGCAGCAATTCCGAGCCTTCTAGCAGCGCCAACAAGTGCTAACGCTGCTTCTGGGCCGGGACATGTAATCTCAAGGGAAGATGATCTGCCAGGTTCAGTAAGTGATCCATGAGCGATAAATGCACCGCGCCATGCAGATTCCGCGTCGCAGATTGGGCCATTAACAACTTGCGGAGGTAAGCCGCGAATTGGTCGATTATGTGAATCAACAAGACCTGTTTGTCTTGCTAACGCTTCGCCATCTTCGATAACTCTGATTACATACCTTGAACCTTTACGAATTCCTGATGACGAGATGACTGCTAAATCTGAATTGTGGCCATAGAGATCAGAGATATCTTTACGTAATCTACGAGCGCTCTGCGCTGCATCTAATTCGACCTCTACAACAATCTTGCCTGCCGCGATATGTAACCCTCCAGCAAAGCGGACCAATGCAGATACCTCTGCCTTACGACAGCAGGGCTTGGTGATTGGAAGACGGGTAAGTTCGTCTTTAACGCTTGAAGTCATCGCCATATTGACGTTATTCAACACCATTTCGATCGAAAATGTGTCGGAATTCTGAACTTAATTTAGATACATCGTGATGAATCGCACCTGGAGCTCTTCGCAAATCAGCGAGAATAAGTTCGCCACCGAAACCTTCAACCATTGCTTCAAGGTTCTTCTCATTGCGAATTCCAGAGCGGTCGGCAATCACATAATTAAATCGAAGCGATGGCGCATAATCATGGAGCAGTGCAAGATGTTCTTCGGGTGTATACCCGGCAAACTCATCACCCCCCACTGATGGATGTGCATCTAAATTCATGAGCAGAATCTTCTTCGCTTTTGTTGAAGAGAGAGCATCTCTCTGTGCTGGCACCATTAGATGCGGTAGCACGCTAGTTAACCAAGAACCTGGCCCCATAGTTATGTAATCAGCATCAGAGATTGCACGAAGAGACTCTGGTCTAGCTTGCGGATTCTCTGGAATTATTCGAATTGATTCCAGTTTACCTTTCGCAGTCGCCACCTCTTTCTGACCGCGCACCACGATTCTTCCAACGGTAGTTTGAAATGTTCCTTCTATATCCAGCGGAGTTGCAGCCATCGGTAATACTCTGCCAACTACTCGAAGTAATGAACCAACTCGATCAAGTCCTGCTACAAAATCTCCATCTCGATCCCAGAGCGCGGTCAATAAAAGATTGCCGACAGTATGTTGATTTAAATGGCCCTCACTTGTAAATCGATATTGGAGAATTTCAGCCCAACTACGCCCCCATTCATCGTCAGAACAGAGCGCAGTTAGCGCCATTCTCAAATCACCAGGAGGCAATATCTCAAACTCATCCCGAAGTCTTCCGGATGATCCCCCATTATCAGCAACAGTGACAATCGCAGTTATCTGATGCGTGATCTTTCTTAGTGAACTTAATGTAGCTGCAAGGCCATGACCTCCACCTAGCGCGACTACTTTAGGAGTTGAGAAATCTAATTGACTCATTCCCTACCAACATCACGATGCACGGCATGCGCTTCAATTAATAGTTGATCGGGTTTGCCGTTATCTACAGATAATTTCTTAGCTAACTCTTCCGCAACTGCAACGCTTCGATGCTTGCCGCCAGTGCAGCCAACTGCCAAAGTCAGATATTTCTTACCTTCCCTGAAATATCCAGCGCTCATCTGCTTTAAAAGCTCTGCATAATTTTCAATAATCTCAGTTACGCTATTTTGAGAGAGCACGTAGTTGCTAACGTCTTTATCTTGGCCAGTCTTTGGTCGCAATTCTGGTACCCAATGAGGGTTAGGGATGAATCTGCAATCTAAAACCAAATCAGCATCTACTGGGATCCCGTACTTATAACCAAAACTTAAAACATTTATCCGGACTCCAGCAGCGCCATCTTGTTTGAAGAATTCAATAATTCGCTTCTCTAACTGGTGAACATTCAAGCTACTGGTATCGATTACTTGATCCGCTTCAAATCGTAAATCCTCTAACCTAGCCCGCTCTTTTAGAATTCCGTCCACCACTCTGCCCGTACCTTGAAGTGGGTGTGGCCTGCGAGTAGATTCGAAACGTTGCACCAATGCTTGATCGGATGCATCTAGAAAGAGAAGTCGATATTTCGCGCCTGCGCTCTTTAAGTTCTTGATTGCGCTACTTAAATCATCGAAATATTTACCAGCTCTGACATCGACTACCGCAGCGATTTTTGCAGCATCCGCTGTGTTGAAAAGATCAAGTACTAATGATGGTGGCAAATTATCGACAACATACCAACCAGAGTCTTCAAGTGCATGAGCAACGGTGGAGCGACCAGCTCCGGACATGCCAGTTACCAGTAATAGTTCGTTGCTCATGCTGTTATCTTCCTAGACCTGTCAAGCATTCTCAATTTCACCAGTCTCCATATCAACGCTCTCACTCTTGGTAGAGCTGGCGAGGTGTTGATGTATTGCGGTGGCAAGGCGAATCCCAATCCCTGGGGTCTTGGCGATATCTTCAATGCCAGCGCGCTTAATCGCAGAAACGGAACCGAACCGATCCAAAAGCGCTGCTCGCCTGGTTGGACCTAAATCATCAATCTCATCCAGAAGTGATTCCAACATGATTTTGGAGCGTCTTGATCTATGAAAAGTTATAGCAAACCTATGCGCCTCATCTCGCGCTCTCTGCAATAAATAAAGTCCTTCGCTATTTCTTGGCATGATCAATGGGTCAGGATCTGCAGGCAACCAGAGTTCTTCCAATCTTTTTGCTAAGCCAACGACTGCGATATCTGTAATTCCCAACTCCAGAAGCGCTCTCTCAGCTGCCGCCACTTGTGGCGCACCACCGTCGACAACAATCAAATTAGGAGCATAAGCAAACTTTCCAACGCTTTCACCGATTTCTACATTCTGATCTGAAAGCCATCGCTTCATACGCCTTGTGATGACTTGATGCATTGCTCTGGTGTCATCAGGTGCGGTATCGGTCTCGATAATAAAACGACGGTAATCGCTCTTCTTTGGTTGGCCATCTTCGAAAACCACCATCGAAGCCACAACTGTGGTACCTGAAATATTCGAGATATCGAAACATTCGATTCTAAGTGGTGGTGAATCAAGCGCCAAAGTCTCTTGTATTTGCGTCAGTGCTTTACCGCTAACAGCGGCATCGTTGGCACGCTTAGAGAGATATTGGATAAGTGAATACCTAGCATTTCTTTCAACAGTCTTTGATAACTCATATTTCTCCCCACGTTGCGGGAGCTTGATCTCAACTTTTGCACCTCTGATTTGGGTAAGTAGCTCCCCAAGATTGCTATCCACCTCGCGATTAATAATTAGTTCAGGTGGCAGTTCCTCTTCGGAGTAGATGCTTACGATGAAAGGCGTTAACTCATCTTCTCCTTCTGGAATTTCATTTTGATCCAAAATCCAACTTCTTGAACCTCTGATTGAGCCACCGCGTACTTTGAAAATCGATGCCGCTGTATGGAGCCCTTCGCTGTAAAGTGAGATCACATCACTATTGATAGTCTCTGATAGCGCAGCATCGCTTGATTCGGTAGCGGTAGTCAGCGCTGAAATTTGATCACGCAGCCTGGCAGCTCGTTCGAACTCCTCATCTTTTGCAGCCTGCGCCATCTCTTCTTCCAATATTGTGACCAAATCAGTATTGCCACTTGCCAGAAAACGATCTAATCGCTCTGCCAGAGCTTTATGTTCATTCTCTGAAATCCAACCGACGCACGGCGCTGCGCACTTACCGATATCCCCCAATAAACATTGACGCTTTGTGGCTTTAGCTCTTTCGAAATTTCCAGCGGTACAACTTCTTACTGGGAAAACTTTTAACAGCGTATCGTGGGTAGTGCGTAGCGCCCAAGCTTGAATGTATGGTCCGTAATATTTAATGCCTTTGCGCTTCTCTTGTCTTGTAATGAAGAGCCTTGGATATTTATCATTTAAAGTAAGTGCAAGGTATGGATATGACTTATCGTCTCTAAAGCGGACGTTAAAGGGAGGTTTGTATTGCTTTATCCAGGTGTACTCAAGTTGTAGCGCTTCAACTTCGCCGCTTACGATTGTCCAATCGACTCTAACTGCTTTGCTAACCATGCGATCAGTGCGCTCTGGCAAACCACTTTGAAAATAGGTAGTCAATCGATTCTTTAAATTCTTTGCCTTGCCAACGTAAAGCACTTGATCCTTAACATCAAAGAAACGATATACGCCTGGCTCGTTTGGAATTTGCTCCGGTCGAAAATTAGCCGGCATCGCTACTTACTTCTAACTGCCTTTATAGGGGACTTTGCAGGGACTTGCTTCTTTGGGGCGCTCTTTCCTCGATTGTGGGCGAGAATCTCTTTGATGAATTGTCCGGTGTAACTATTCGCCACTTTCGCAACTGACTCTGGAGTTCCTTGGGCAACTACCTCTCCGCCTCTAAAGCCACCCTCTGGACCCATATCGATGATCCAATCTGCGCTCTTAATGACATCCAAATTGTGTTCGATCACCACAACGGTATTGCCGGTATCTACCAAACGATTTAATACCACGAGTAACTTGCTAACATCTTCAAAATGCAACCCGGTCGTCGGCTCGTCAAGTACGTAGATAGTTCTGCCAGTTGAACGTCTCTGTAACTCTGTTGCGAGCTTAACGCGCTGCGCCTCTCCACCAGAGAGCGTCGGTGCAGATTGGCCGAGGCGCACGTAACCAAGTCCGACATCGCATAAAGTCTTCAAATATCGAGCAATTGTCGGCACTGATTCGAAGAAACGATAAGCCTCTTCGATCGGCATATCTAAGACATCTGCGATTGTCTTACCTTTGTAGTGCACCTCAAGAGTCTCACGGTTATAGCGTGCACCGTGACAGACCTCGCAAGGCACATACACATCCGGCAAGAAATTCATCTCAATCGTAATAGTTCCATCGCCAGCACAATTTTCGCAGCGACCACCTTTTACGTTGAAACTAAATCTTCCTTGTTGGTAGCCGCGTACCTTCGCTTCAGTGGTTTCAGCAAACAGTGCACGGACTTTATCGAAAACACCTGTATACGTCGCTGGATTTGATCTTGGAGTTCTTCCAATTGGTGACTGATCCACATGCACAACTTTGTCCAAATTATCAACGCCAGTTACTGTGCGATGACGACCCGCAACCATTCGTGCGCCATTTAATTTGTTGGCAAGTGAAACATAAAGAATGTCATTTACTAGCGTAGATTTTCCAGATCCAGAGACGCCAGTTACTGCAACAAATAGTCCCAGCGGGATATCGACATCAATATCCTTAAGGTTGTTCTCTTTTGCGCCTTTAACTGTGAGCTTACGTTTTGGATCTAGAGCTCTTCTAGCTGATGGAATCTCGATTGCTTTACGTCCTGAAATATAGGCACCGGTAATAGATTCTTTGCTATTAATCAGATCGTCATAAGTACCGCTAACGACAACTTTTCCGCCATGCTCTCCAGCGCCTGGACCAATATCCACGACCCAATCAGCAGTTCTGATCGTCTCTTCATCATGTTCGACCACAATCAAGGTGTTTCCTAGATTGCGAAGTCGAGTCAAGGTATCAATCAAGCGACGGTTATCTCTTTGATGTAGGCCGATACTTGGTTCATCGAGTACATAGAGCACGCCGACTAAGCCAGAGCCAATTTGCGTCGCCAATCTGATTCGTTGCGCCTCTCCACCTGAGAGCGATCCGGCAGCGCGCGAAAGCGTCAAATAATCCAGTCCCACATCCAATAAGAAACCTAGACGTTCATGAACCTCTTTCAGCACACGTTCTGCAATCTTTGCCTCACGTGCATTTAACTTTATTCCTTTTAAGAACTTGGCACAATCATCAATTGAAAGTTCGCAGACCTCGTAGATGGATTTGTTGCCGATGGTCACAGCAAGAATCTCTGGCTTTAAACGCGCACCTTTGCAAACTGCACATGGAATCTCTCGCATGAAGGACTCATATTTATCTCGGGCGTATTCGCTATCTGTCTCTCCATGCTTCCTGTGGATGAATGGAATAACGCCTTCATAACCGGTTGAGTAATTACGAACTCTTCCGTAACGATTCTTATATTTGACATGCACTTCGTAGTCATAGCCATGTAGAACTGCGGTCTTTGCCTTCTCGCTTAACTTCTTCCATGGGGTGTTTACCGAGAACTTAAGATCCGCTGCCAAACCTTCCAGAAGACGCATAAAGTACTCGCTTCCGCTGCTGGTAGACCAGAGCGCAATTGCACCTTCAGCGATCGAAATTGAATCATCCGGAATGATTAATTCCTCGTCGACTTCAAGCTTGGTACCTAAACCAGTGCACTCAGGGCATGCTCCAAATGGAGAGTTGAAGGAGAATGATCTTGGTTCTAACTCTTCGAAAGATAAACCGCAGTCATGGCAAGCTAAATGTTCTGAGTAAGTAAGCTCTTGTTTATCAATTACATCAAGTACCACGATGCCATTACCCAATTTCAAAGCAGTCTCGATGGAATCAGTAATTCGTGTCTTAGATTCTGGTTTCACCTGTAAGCGATCCACCACGATTTCGATGGTGTGCTTCTCTTGTTTCTTCAATTTCGGCGGTTCGGAGAGTTGAATAACCTCACCATCAACTCGCGCCCTAGAGAAACCTTGCGTGATTAACTCCTGCCAAACATCAGCAAACTCACCTTTTCTGGCACGAACCATTGGTGCCAGCACTTGGAATTTTGTTCCGGCTGGCAATTCAAGGATCTGATCAACAATCGCTTGCGGAGTTTGCCGTGCGACCTCCTTGCCACAATTTGGACAATGTGGCCGACCTGCGCGTGCAAAGAGCAGACGAAGGTAGTCATAAACCTCTGTGATTGTTCCGACTGTGGAACGTGGATTTCGGTTGGTGGATTTTTGATCAATAGAAACTGCTGGAGATAGACCTTCAATAAAGTCCACATCAGGTTTATCCATCTGCCCTAAGAATTGGCGCGCATAAGCTGATAGTGATTCGACGTATCTGCGTTGTCCTTCAGCAAAGATGGTGTCAAATGCCAAAGAAGATTTACCAGAACCAGATAATCCCGTGAAAACAACTAGCGCATTTCGAGGCAGCTCCAATGAAACATTCTTCAAATTATGTTCGCGTGCGCCTCGAACTACTAATTTTTCATGTTCAGCCAATTAATTTGCCTCTTCCATCGCCCGTAGTTCGCGCTTTAAATCTTTGATCTCATCGCGTAAACGCGCTGCCAATTCGAATTGGAGTTCGCTTGCTGCGCTTCGCATCTGATCGGTGAGCGACTCTATCAACGCTAGCAACTCTTGTCGTGGCAGCGAAGTCAGACTCTTTGTATGCACTCCAATTGCAGGGGTCTGGCTACGATTCTTGCCAGCTAGAAGTAGGTCGGTATCGGCCTCTTCTTTCGCAATCAACTCCGTGATATCTGAAATCTTCTTGCGAAGTGGTTGTGGATCAACGCCACGTTCTTTGTTGTAAGCAATCTGTTTAGCTCTTCTGCGGTTGGTCTCATCGATAGCCTTCCGCATCGAATCGGTGATGTTATCTGCGTACATATGGACTTCTCCCGAAACATTTCGGGCCGCGCGACCGATGGTTTGGATTAAAGAGGTGGCAGAGCGCAGGAAGCCTTCTTTATCCGCATCAAGAATTGAAACTAGAGACACTTCCGGTAAATCTAGACCTTCGCGAAGTAAGTTAATTCCGATCAGAACATCATATTCACCTAGACGAAGCTCGCGAAGCAATTCAACTCTTCTCAAGGTATCGACTTCTGAGTGCAAATATCGAACTCGGACCTTACGCTCTTGAAGGTATTCAGTTAAATCTTCTGCCATCTTTTTGGTTAAGGTTGTAACAAGCGTTCTTTCGTTGCGTTCTGCTCGTGCATTTATCTCTCCCAAGAGATCATCAATCTGACCACGAATTGGCTTAACCACGATCTTTGGATCAACTAATCCGGTTGGTCTAATAACTTGTTCGACAAACTCTCCGCCAGTCTTTTCAAGTTCATACTTGCCAGGTGTTGCTGATAAGTAGACCTTCTGCCCTACTCTCTCTAAGAATTCTGGAAACTTAAGTGGGCGATTATCCATAGCGCTAGGTAAGCGAAATCCATGTTCGACCAAGGTTCGTTTTCTTGAGGCATCGCCTTCGTACATCGCGCCAATCTGTGGCACTGTCACGTGGCTCTCATCGACCACTACTAGAAAATCCTCCGGAAAGTAATCCAATAGACAATTTGGAGCGCTTCCTGGAGGCCGATCATCCAAATATCGTGAATAGTTTTCAATGCCACTGCAGAAACCGAGTTGCTGCATCATCTCCATGTCGAAGGTAGTGCGCATACGAAGTCTTTGAGCCTCTAACAATTTATTCTCACGTTCGAATTTGGAAACTTGCATCTCCATGTCTGCTTCGATTTCACCTAATGCGCGCTTCATGGTCTCCGGCCCTGCTGCATAGTGAGTGGCTGGAAAGATGTACATCTCCTCTTCATCACGGATGATTTCGCCAGTTAATGGATGTAACGTGGTTATCCGTTCGATTTCATCACCAAACATCTCGATTCGAAGCGCCAACTCTTCGTACATCGGAATAATTTCAATTGTGTCGCCTCGGACCCTGAACGTGCCGCGTTCGAATGCCAAGTCATTTCGCTTGTACTGGATATCTACAAACTTTCGAAGCAGAGTATTGCGGTCAATCTCTTCTCCGACTCGAAGTTGCACCATTCGATCTACATATTCCTGCGGAGTTCCTAAACCATAAATACATGAAACTGTCGCAACAACAATTACATCTCGACGCGTAAGCAGAGAGTTGGTAGCGGAGTGTCGCAATCTCTCCACCTCGGCATTTACGCTGGAATCTTTCTCGATGAAGGTATCGGTCTGCGGAACATAAGCTTCTGGCTGGTAATAATCGTAATAACTTACAAAGTATTCAACGGCATTATTTGGAAATAGCTCTCGAAATTCATTTGCCAATTGAGCTGCCAAAGTCTTGTTATGGACAAGTACCAATGTTGGTCTTTGTAGCCGTTCAATCAACCATGCAGTGGTCGCAGATTTACCGGTACCGGTAGCGCCAAGTAGCACCACATCCTGTTCGCCAGAATTGATTCTGCGAACCAACTCCTCAATCGCCTCCGGTTGGTCTCCAGCCGGTTGATAATCTGAAACCACCTGAAATGGTGCAACCCTGCGCTGCAGATCAGTTACCGGGCGCATTTAGCTCTTCCCAAATTGCTTCAACTTTACGTAATAAATCTTCTTCATCGCCATCATTTTCGATTACTTTGTGGGCAATTGCTCGACGTTCAGCTTCACTTGCTTGATTAGCGATTCTTCGATCAATCTCACTTTGAAAGAGTCCTCGAGCTTTTAATCTGTTGACCCGCGCATCAAGTGGCGCTTCCACTGTAATTACTTGATCAAACTTTGCAGCGGAATTGGTTTCAACAAGTAGCGGGATTTCATAGATCAAAATCTCATCTTCACCCAATGACTTTCGGGCATCGGCTAAGGCAGATTGCACCTTTGGATGAATAATTCCTTCGAGTATTTGACGCTGCTTCGAATCTGAGAAGATGATCTCGCCCAATTTTCTCCGGTCGATATCCCCATCTTTTAAGATTGCGTCTCCAAATGCCGCCACCACTTCATCAAAGCCTGCGCTACCTCTTTCGATAGCTGCGCGCGCCAATTGATCGGCATCAATTACTTGTGCGCCAAGGGTAAAGAAATAATTGGCAACTAGAGATTTACCGGCTCCTATGCCACCAGTTAGCGCAATTACCTTCATGATTTAAGCCTATCGTTATGAAAAATGCCCCGTGAAATCTCACGGGGCATTTTTCGTTAAGAAATTAGTTTTATCAATTCAATTAGCAGGATTACTCTGCAGGGGTTGCATCGGCTGCCTCTGCGGCCTTTGCTGCCTCCTTCTGCTTCTTATGTGCCATGAATCTTGCTTGAGCTTCAGCGTATTGACGCTCCCACTCTTCGCGTTGAGTTTCGTATCCTGGTTTCCACTCTTGGGCATCTGCATCAAAGCCTTCTGGATAGATGAAGTTGCCCTCGGCATCGTAACGAGCTGGCATGCCGTATTGAGTTGGATCGAAAGCTTCCACTTCAATCTCAGCGCCTTCGTTAGCTTGCTTTAGAGATAGCGAGATGCGACGACGCTCAAGATCAATATCGATGATCTTTACGAATAATTCATCGCCAACTTGTACAACCTGCTCTGGAATCTCTACGTGGCGCTCTGCTAGTTCGGAGATATGCACCAAACCTTCGATTCCTTCATGAACGCGAATAAATGCGCCAAATGGAACTAGTTTGGTAACTACACCTGGGACCACAGTATTAATTGTGTGGGTGCGAGCAAATGCCTGCCATGGATCTTCTTGAGTTGCCTTAAGTGATAGCGAAACACGTTCGCGCTCAAAATCAACTTCTAGAACTTCAACCGTTACTTCGTCGCCAACTTCGACAACCTCAGATGGATGATCGATATGCTTCCAAGAAAGTTCAGAGACGTGAACTAAACCATCAACACCGCCAAGATCTACGAATGCACCAAAGTTCACGATTGATGAAATTACACCAGTGCGAACTTGGCCCTTCTGTAATTGATTTAGGAAAGTGGTACGTGACTCTGACTGGGTCTGCTCTAAGTAAGCGCGACGTGATAGAACTACGTTGTTACGGTTCTTATCAAGTTCGATGATGCGAGCTTCAACGGTCTTGCCAATGTATGGTGATAGATCGCGAACTCGGCGCATCTCAACAAGTGAAGCTGGCAAGAATCCACGAAGTCCGATATCTACAATCAAACCGCCCTTGACTACCTCGATGACAGTTCCGGTTACGACCTCGTCGCGCTCCTTCTTGCCTTCGATCTCGCCCCACGCCTTTTCATATTGCGCGCGCTTCTTTGAAAGAATTAAACGCCCTTCTTTATCTTCCTTTTGAAGAACTAGGGCTTCGATACTCTCTCCAACTTTGACCAATTCATTTGGATCAATGTCATTGCGAATTGATAATTCGCGGGATGGGATAACACCCTCTGTTTTATATCCGACGTCTACTAGAACTTCGTCGCGATCTACTTGGACGATTACGCCTGTAACAAGATCGCCGTCATTGAAATTTCGGATTGTGCCTTCGATTGCGGCAAGAAAATCTTCTGCTGAGCCGATGTCATTGATTGCAATGCTTGGTGAGCTCAGTTTGTTTGATGTGGTCAAGATACTCCGTAGGGATAGATTAAGTAGTAGGAATGGGCGTCAATGGATTTAACACTCAACTTGCGAAGGGCAAGTTTATGCTTGGCCCTGATTAGGGGCAAATTGGTGATGAATTCACGCTTAAATGATTTAGGCTAGCGGTAGTTCTGAGGAAGAGATGAAACAATATCTAGAAATTTTTAAGATTCCGCTTGCGCGAAACCTCTTAATCGCTGCAACTCCGGCTCGTCTGGCCTACTCGATGATCGGCCTTGCGATCTTCTTCAAAACTGAGCGGACTTTAGATTCCATCCCACTTGCTGGTCTGGCACTTGGACTAAATGCGCTAGCTGGTTCATTAACTGCAGGAATTCGCGGTAGCGTCATAGATCGATTTGGACAGAAGTGGCCGATTCGTATTTTGGTACCAGGTTATGCGCTCGGAATCATCGCTTTAAATGTTGCAGAGAGTAAAACTTCTATTTTGCTATGGGCTTTTGTGCTTGGTGTATCTGCCCCACCAATCAATCTCTCTGTGCGTCCACTTTGGAAACAAATTGTTGGTGATCAACTTGTAAGAAATGCATATGGGCTGGATACCGCGGTGATGAATAGCGTCGGCGTGATCGGTCCAGCGATTGCCACAACTGTTTCGCTCTCATCTCATCCTGGTTACGCACTTGGATTCTGTTCAGCGCTAATGATTTTAGGTGGTATCGGATTAGAGATCACCATCAATCACCGAAACTGGTTTACTGAAAAGAAAGATCCTGCAGAAGGAAAACTTTGGAAGATCCCAGCCATAAGATTATTGATGATTGAAGGCGCATTTATTGGACTTGGTTGGGGATTCTTTGACATCGGAATTCCTGCCTATGCAACGTTAGAAGATGTACCTCATCGAACCGCATGGTTATTCTCGATTATGAGCCTTTCGACTGTCATTGGCGGACTGGTTGCTGGATTAATCAAACGGAAGCGTTCGGCATTTAAAACTATGAGAATTACTTACTGTGGCTGGTTCATATTCTCTCTGCCGCTTTACTTCACTTACCCAGATTGGTCCTTAGCTGTAGTTGGAGCTCTACTAGGCTTAACAGGTGGCGCGCTACAGGTTTTCTACTTCGAGGTTTTGGATGCCGTGCGTCCACAAGGAAGTGCCACTGCATCGCTCGGTTGGCTCTGGACTATTGAAGGTTCGATGGCTGCACTCGGAAGTGCAATCGGTGGCTATATTGCAAAGGAAGTATCGCCACAAGCATGTTTGGCAGTAACCACATTGATGTTATCAATCGGATTTTTGACTCTAAATTTGGGACGTAAACGATTTGCCGCCGCTGATGTTGTGCTGGAAGGTTAAACGATAATTATTAATGCTCTGCTGCATGCCAGCTTGAGCCATGTCCGACATTTACCGAAAGCGCTACCTTAAGCGGATAAGCCGCACCCATTTCACGTTTTACTAGTTCTTGCAAAACCGAAAGCTCAGAATCGACATATTCAAAGAGCAGCTCATCGTGTATCTGCAGAAGCATCCTAGATTTCAACTTCTCCTTCTTAATTGCAGCATCTACTCTTAACATCGCTAATTTAATGATGTCGGCAGCGGTGCCTTGAATGGGCGCATTTAGAGCCGCCCGCTCTGCGATCTCTCGCTTAAATTTGTTCTCACTTTGCAAGTCAGGTAGATATCTACGTCGCCCCATCAAAGTCTCGGTGTACCCGTCTTTCTTTGCTTGAACCACGACCGTAGCTAAATAATCACGAATTCCACCGAAGCGTTGGTAATAGCGATCCATCAAGTCGCTGGCCTGACCTGGAGAGATATCTAATTGTTGCGATAAACCAAATGCGCTAAGTCCATACGCCAAGCCATAAGACATGGCCTTTATCTGTCTGCGCATCTCTGGGTCAACTTCAGTTGGCTTCACGCCAAAAACCAAAGATGCCACCGTGGAATGAAGATCTTCTCCAGTTGCAAATGCTTCAATTAATTTCTGATCTTCTGCTAGATGGGCCAAGATCCTCATTTCAATCTGGCTGTAATCTGCTGTGAAGATTCCATCGAAGCCGTTTCCAGCCACAAATCCATCGCGA
>JACCDI012050667.1_pt1 | contig 13754 bp, 14 predicted proteins | sample 7442791 | NCBI WGS metagenome assembly JACCDI01 (sample SAMN15323434, study PRJNA562643) | freshwater metagenome | isolation source: river surface water | place: USA:Blue River Watershed | collected 2017-08-15
TATCTGTGTACCTAGTATTCTCAAGATAAAGATCAACATCGATAATTTTATTTTTATTGATAATATGTTTTTCAATTTTTTTTGTTTTTGTATTATATTCAATAAATGTATATTTTTGAGTAGGAATAATAAATATATGATTAAATATAAAATAATCTTTTAGTAAGTATTCAATATTTTTATACTGATTATTTAAATCTGTTTCATCTTGAATTTTAATGGTATTAATTAATTCACTGTCTTCAGATGTTATTTTTTTCCAAGTAATACTAAAATAATAATTTTTTGAAATACAATCAACATGTTTTTTGTATCCAAAAAATCTGCAAAATTTCTTAAATGGACGAGGAATCTTCTCAAATTGCATTCCATAATAACTATCTGAACTTGTAATAGCAAAACAATTATCACAAATCATTTTATTATTAATTAAATAAAAATCTTTATATTTATTACATGTGTATTAATCTTTATTCTACCTGTCTTATACACTGGGGTATTAGACCAGTAGAATAAGGTATACCTTTAAACTGAATAATGTGTTTCGTAATTCAGTCACTCACTAACAATTAATTGTCAGTATATTAAAAGTTAAATGTTAAATGTTTTATATAATCAATATAAAAACAATCATATAATAAGACAATACAAATAATTATGATTAATATTTTATATGAAAATACAGATAAACTACTTTTATTTACATTGTCATCTTTTACAGCATCTGTTGCATTTAATAAATTATTTTTACAAAGATATCGAAATACTATAACAGATATGTATAATGCGACTGTTTTGGGAGGAAGTGTTCGAATTATGTTTTCTTTATCTTATTTAATTTATAAATCTCTAAAATGATAATAGAGAAGATTCATATTATATAAAATTTGATATATATAATATGTTTTATTAGGTATATATTTTCTAGTTTTTATATTAGAGATTATTATGAGTGTTTTATATTGATTGATGTTTTTGTTTACTGGGCACTCTACTATAAATATTTCAGTGAAGCATTATAATAAAAATTCTTGTGAATTAACTGCAAAAAAATGCGTTAAAAATGATAGCATATATGGTAACCAGGAAATGAGTAGGATACCACTAATTGAGTTACACGGTAATAATGATAAATTATGAATAATAGAAGTAATGTAATATTGTCACAATAGACTTTTACAAAAAGATAATAGAGAAGATTTGTTGTAAATTATTGCTTATAAATAATAAAAACAATAAATAATATAAATAACAATATAATAAAATCTTCTCTTTTATCATTTTTCAGAAAACAGTATTGAGAAGATTTTATATTACATAAAAAAACCAAATATATACGTTCATTTTGAATTATAATTTTTATGTAATAAATAAGATCTTGCAATATTTTTGGAAGAATTGCTGTAATAAAATGTAATTATTTTTTGTAATTCTTTTTTCGTGGAAGTTTTCAATCGTAAATTACTTAAATCTTGATTAATTGTGGTAATTTTTTCCCAATTATTTCTAAATTTTCTTAAATTTTTAATAAGTTCTTCTTTTGACATATTTTTAATTGGTTTTACAGATTTACTCCACATACCATAATAATTTGTTACAGGATATTTATTTACTTTATTTACGTATCTTTTTGCGGTAATTTTATTATTATTATTTAACAAAGGATATATCTTTAAAATATCCTTAATACTCATAGATGATTGTCTAAGATTATAGATACCATTTGCAATATTTTTTTTTGTTCCATTATGTGAAGTACCATATTTTGTCCTCAATTTTATTAAATCTTCACGTTTAACAGAAGAATTTTTTAATTTATTCATTAGTATATATTATTGTGAAATAATAATATATATATATAGTCCACAATATAATAAAATCTTCTCACTTATCATTTTTATAAAACATTATTGAGAAGATTTTTTATTATCTATTATATAATCTACTATATACGCAGACCAGGAAATGAGTAGGATACCACTAGTGTAGTTACACTCGGGTTATGCTGTGAAAATTTTTCATATACGCTCACTGCGTTCGCCATTGGTCGTTATCCCAATGGATTCTCGTTGAATCACTCATTTCTCGTTTTGTATTATATGCGTTTATTATATGTATTGTGCAAATAATAATATTTATGATATAGTGTATTGTATAAACACTAAATTCTAACTATATCATAATATGTAATACCATCAATAACAGATACATTACTTTTTACAATTTTACCATTGTATTTAACATTAGGCTTAATTTTATTCACATTTTTAGTTATAAATCCTTCCGTTGGATTTTCCATGAAATTAGTATCACTTAATTTCCAAAATCTAACATATACACCTAATTCTGCAACTTGTGTTAATTCAAATTTTACTAAATCTCCAGTATTCATTCTATCGTGACTATATAACTGTAATATAATATGCCAAACTTATTTATGATACGATTTATCATTTTATAATTGAATCAATTTTTTGCAAATTATACAAATAAAACACTTCTCATAATAAGTATAAATAAAGATACCATATCATTTATACTAAAAATGGATGCCATAGTAAATAAAGGAAAGCTTATTATTAATATTTTTCAAAATATATAAATATGAATAAATTTGATATTGAAGGATATATTAATTCGGGAGAGATACATCTTTCCATGGGCGATTTTTTCCGCACCATTTATCGTGTCATTATATTTGAATACTTTTATAAAATGACTGCATAAACCGTAAGAAAATTCCGCCAGGAAGCGAACGCAGTGAGCCTATATACTACAATCTTCTCTTTATAAACCATATAATCTTCTCTTTCATCATTTTTCAAAAAACATTATTGAGAAGATTTTTCATTATATCATATAATCTACTATATCATATAATCCATTTTATTTACTATATTCATTAATCTTCTCTATTATTATTTTTTATAAAACATTATCGAGAAGATTTTACATTATATAATCTACTATATACGCAAACCAGGAAATGAGTAGGATACCACTAAATGAGTTATAATTCAAAATATATTAAACTATCTAATATATTCGTGTATTAGATCAGTAGAATAAAGATTAACCTCTATTACCTGGTCTGATACACCAGTGTATCAGACTAGTTAATAGAGGCATGTCTTTAACCTGAATTATGCTATGCACAATTCAGGTCCTCACCTGACAATAAATTGTCAGGTGATTAAAGATTAAATAACTAAATAAAGATTATTTATTGACTACTCTATAGGTTAAGCAATCAAATTAAATTAGATCTGATCACAATAAACAAACATATTATATAATATATCATATAATACACTATATTCATTATTCTTCTCTATTATAATTTTTATAAAAACATCATTGAGAAGATTTTATAATATATCATAAAATAAAATTACTATATGCTCAGACCAGGATTTGAGTAGGATACTACTAGTGTACTTACACTCTCATTATGCTCTGAAAAATTTTCATATACGCTCACTGCGTTCGCTCCCGGGCCGAATTTTTCGGCTCCATTTAACGTCTTAAAATTTTTTAATACTTTTATAAAATGACTGCATAACCAGTAAGAAAATTCCCGCCCGGAAGCGAACGCAGTGAGCGTATCTATTAATATCTTCTTTCTATAAATCATACAATCTTCTCTCTTATCATTTTTATAAAAACATCATTGAGAAGATTTTTCATTATGCATTATATATTCACTATATCATATAATCTACTATATGCTTAAACCAGGAAATGACCCACATATTAATACTTCGGTTACACTCTTATTATGCTGTGAAAACTTTTGTATACGCTCGCTTCGCTCGCTCCTTGGGCCGATTTTTTCGCTCCATTTATCGTCTTAAAATCCTTCAATACTTTTACAAAACGACTGCATAATCAGTAAGAAAAATCCACCAGGAAGCGAACGCAGTGAGCCCATATACCACTATCTTCTCTCTATAAACTATACAATCTTCTCTTTTATCATTTTTCAAAAACATTATCGAGAAGATTTTACATTATATCATATTATTCACTATATCATATTATCTATCATATTCACTATATTCATTAATCTTCTCTTTTATCATTTTTCAAAAAACATTATCGAGAAGATTTTACATTATACATTATATTATTCACTATATCATATTATCTATCATATTCACTATATTCATTAATCTTCTCTATTATCATTTTTATAAAAACATCATTGAGAAGATTTTATATTATATCATATTATCTACTATATGCTTAAACCAGGAAATGACCCACATATTCATACTTCGGTTACACTCTTATTATGCTCTGAAAACTTTTCTTATACGCTCGCTTCGCTCGCTCCTGGGCCGATTTTTTCCACACCATTTATCGTCTTAAAATCTTTTAATACTTTTATAAAATGACTGCATAACCAGTAAGAAAATTCCCGCCCGGAAGCGAACGCAGTGAGCGTATACACCAATATCTTCTCTATATAAACCATACAATCTTCTCTTTCATCATTTTTCAAAAAACATTATCGAGAAGATTTTTCATTATATTATCTACTATATCATCTTTATTTTATTTACAAAACCATTTAAAGTTTTCTTTTTATTATTATACTACTTCTTATTTTTTATTATATATACATCTTATATACTTCTCACATTTTATCATGGTCAAAAATACTAAAGGCGGGTCTGGTCACAAATCTCTATCCAGAAAATCACAAATATCCTCCTCTAATACTATCGATTCTATCATCAAACCTCAATCTCCTCTTGAATTCTTTGCCATTGTTACTCAATTCTTCGGTAATACTGCCACTGTCATTGATTCTCATGGTTCCTTTTTTAGATGTTTTATTAGAGGTAAATTCAAAGGTAGAAATAAACGCAATTTTATTGTTGCTCCTTCTAAACTTGTTCTCGTCTCTAAACGTCATTTCGAATCTGATTCTTCTAACAATGTTGATCTTCTTACTGTCTATGATTCTCATGATATCTCTCTTCTTTCTAATTTCCCTTCTTTCAATCTTTCTTCTCTCTTTCATACTTTCTCTTCTCTCTCTTCCTCCCACTCATCCTCTCTTTCCTCCTCTCACATTGATCTTCTTTTTGATTATTCCTCCTCTTCCTCTCTCTCCCACAATCTATCCGATAATCCCTCACACAACACCTCACTCAATACCTCCGACCACACCGCACTCAATCCCTCCAACATCGACAACGAATTCTTCGATATTTAATCCTTCTCTCCTCCTTATTCCCTTTCTTTTCTATACTCCAAACCATTTTATAAAAGTTAAAAATTTATTTAATTTCGGAATATCTTTGAATTCATTATTATAACAAGATAAGTATCTTAATTTTTCACCTAATTTAGGTAAATCCGTTAATTTATTATTGGAACACCATAATTCTAATAAATTTTCATTTAATTCTGGTAAAAAAGTTATTTCATTATTACAACACATTAGAACTTCCAAATTTTTAAATCTAGATAAATCTGGTAATTCTTTTAATCCCATATTATTCAAATGTATTTCTTTTATGTCATCAGGTAAATTTTTCAAATACTTTTCAACATCAAAATCCATTTTAAACATAAAAAAATATAATGTAAAATTTTTATATTATATTTTCAATTTATTTTTATTATTATTTTTCTGTTTTTATTATGAATTACAAATCTATATTCGTATTTTCTTTCATACGAATTACCATAGGAACTCCACCATTTACATTATCATCTAAAATAAGCAATACACCGTTATTTAATTCTGATATTTGAATTCCAATAATCTTAAATACATTGTATAGAGTAATATATAATACAATAATTATAAAAACCAAATTGCAGTCAATCATTTTATATTTATTAAGAGTTATAAATATAAAATAGTATTATTTAATAAAATCAATTTTATTATTATGCGGTAAAAATTTCATCAGCCAATCCCTTTTTAATGCACATTTCAGCATCCCAACAAATGTCTTTCTTCAATTGTTCATCCAATTCTTCATATGTCATAACAGTATGTTTAACATAATATTGCTTTATATGTTCCATTAATTGTTTCGAATTTTCAAAAGATTCGGCAATTTGAGTAAATTTTCCCCAAGATGAAGTTCGCAATTCATGAATAAGCATATAAGAATTCTCAGTAATATAACGCTTTTTACCAGCCAAACTTAAAAGAGTTCCAGCTGATGCAACAAACCCCTTACATACAGTATGTACAGGCACCTTCATACCACGTATTGTGTCAATTGCTGTAAAAACCTGATAAACATATCCCCCATTTGAAGTAATATATAACATAATAGGCTTAGGTTTAATAGTAACTTCTAATAAATTTTCCATCTCATTACAATCATTTTTCTCTTTTTGAAAATCATCAAATTTACGCTTTAGTTTCTTTTGTTTTTTGAGTATACTTCTCTCTAATTCCAGCAATTTTTGAATTAAAGCAGACATTGTACTAGGAGTTATATTTCCATTAAAATATATACTATTTGTCTTTTCATTAAGGATAACACTATTTTGAAATCCAAAATCCATGGATTCCATTTTATCACAATTATTTTCCATTTATTTATATGATATTCTTATTTATATAAACAATAAATAATAATACTTTTATATTAGTTTAATATATATTATGATAATTTATGCATTTACTGGAGTTATATCTCTTCCTGTAATTATTGGAGGAGTTTGTATATATAAATATTATAAATATAAAAATGAAAATAATGGATACATTCCTCCAGAAATGGAATTTATAGACATATTATTTTCATAATGGCGGTGACAATAATTGCAATCTTATTTTCTTTTTTATTCTATCTTCATCTTCAAACAAAAATAATTTAAATTTGTTATGAGAAAAATTTTCCAAATCAACTCTGCATAAAATTTTCGAAAGAAGTTTAACATCTTCCAAATATACCATATAACAATAAACATCATCTCCCCTATATATTTTATCAAAAACAATTCCTGTATGTTCTTTTTTCATTATTTCAGAATCGGTAAAACATCGATGTATTAATTCACAATCAGTCTGAACCTTTCTTATCGAACGCATAGTTGTATTTAAATAATCCATTTTAGACAACCAATCCTCAATAAATTCATTTGCATTATTGCTCATATTTTTTACAATTCCCAAATGTTTAAACATCATAAGTTGATTTAATAAATCTACCAATCTTCTAATTGGACTAGTTATATGTATATATGATTTTATTTGCATTAACTCATGATCAACATCCAAATCTTCTCCATATTTTATATATTTTCCAGAACTATTATTCCACATACGTATTATTCGTTTTGTTTCCAATTGTATATTTGGCAAATCATCTACACTAATATTTTTTGTTTTATTCATATATGCAGATGTTCTAAAAATTCCAAAACGATTTGTATACATAAAATCTCCACACATACTATTCATTATCACCATCCAATGAGCAACAACATCATGGCTTGTTTTAACATTCTTATCCATTTTTTTTGATATTGATAATATATTTTTATAATCCTCATCTGTTTCTAACATATCAGGATCTTCATATACATAATTTTTTCTAACATTTATTAATGCATTATTAAATTTTACGGTTTCTGGTAGAAGTTTTCCCTCTAATGTAACCTCAATATCCATTGTAAATGCAAATCGATCTTGATTTTCTTGTAAACTACACAATAATTCTGATAAAATTGTAGGCAACATTGGACGTCTTCTATCTGGCAAATAAATAGTAGAAACTCTCTTACTAAATGATTTCCACAAATTAAATGTTTCTAACCAAAAAAACACATTTGCAATATAAACAGAAACACGAAAATTTCCCGATTCCATTTTTCTAATACTAAATCCATCATCGAAATCCAAACTTCCATGAGGGTCAATAGTAAAAATATATTCACTCTTACGTCTATCCTCAATTATAAAATTTGGATTATTGAAAATATTGGTTATATTTTGAGTGTTTGGATTATTTTCTATTTTCTCTTTTGCATCATTAATAAATTTGGTAATAGAAATATGCAAACTTTTACAATATAATTGATATTCATAAAAAACTTCCAAATTGTCCATTGGTCCCAGAGTCTGAACTAGGATGCCATGGGGATGTTTTTCATTCCAATTATCAAATCGAAAAATCACATATTTATTTTTATTTATTTTGGAAAACCCTAATTCAATTTCGTAGGGAACTAGAAATGCAGGAAGATGCTTGTCATCAGGGATGCATTTATATAAAAGCCTTTTTTTATTAGCAGTTCTACCAAATGTTTTATTATTTTCCAACATTAGTACACCCGCAATTTCTTTTGCAGATTTTATTGGAGAATGAATTACTGTAACTTTTCCATCTTCTCCGACTTTCAAAATATCTTTTGTAAATAATTTTTCTTTTATTGGATTAATTTTTTGAAGTAATTCATTACTGTATGTTAATAGAGTATTATTTGTATTTTCATCTATAAATTCCCATTTTGAGTAATTTCTATCATCAATTAAAATTTGAATATTATTCATTTTATTATAAATGAATATTATATTTAAAGTAAAACAAATTATAATATATATTAAAATATTTTTATATCATTTTATTATATAATGAGTAATAATTCAACACCAAATGAATCCGTAGTGTCGGATGATTTAGAAACACATTCAATATTTGAAGACATCGCTGTTTTTTCTGATAATGAACATAGACATGCATACGAAAAAACTGATGTTACAAAAGAAGAAATTATTTCAAATATTAATGAAAATAAATATTATGATATGTTTTCAAAAAATAGTAAGGGATTAACTCCATTAATGTATGCAATAAAACATACAGAAGAAAGTGATGGAATTATTACTGCAATAATAGAAAGTGAAAATGGACAACTTCCTGAATTTGATTATAAAGGCCAAACTGCACTTATTTATGCAATTAAATACAATATGGAAGACGTTGCAATTGATATACTTTTAACAGAAAATTCCAATTTTAAAAAAAAAGATTATAAAAATAATGATGCAATGCATTACGCAAAAAAAGAAGGCTTAATAGATGTTATTGATGTAATACAACAAAGAATGGGAAAACCTCCACAAACAGTACACCCACGTTATAAAAAAGTTTCCCTAATGGATGTAAATATAAATCAAACAGGATATGATATAATTGAAATGGCTGATGTTACAATCAAAGATTTTTTAGAGGCAGATCCAGATAATGTAGTTTTTGTTATTAATCAAACACCATATCTTTTAAATAAAAGTTCTATAAAAACACAATTAAAAGACAATGTACAATTAAAATATGGATGCAAAAAAGCTGGTGATACATTAGAATATTCATTGGATGATAATATCGAATATAAACCTATTTATTTTTCATTGTCATCTATTTCACCAGCACAAGTAGTTGTTAAAAAAGATGACATTAGATCAGTATTAAATAATGATAGACACAGAATTTATATTGCACAACCAACAGGAAAAAGACTGCGATCAATTATATCTGAAGCTTATTTACGCGGAGAAGGTGGAGCTAGTTCTGATTATTGTCAAAATGGAAAAACTAGACCAGTTTATGAATTAATAAAGGCTAATCCAATAGATGAACCTCTTGAATCCGAAATACAAGAAACAAGTGAAGGCAAACCGCATATTGTTAGTGTTATATATACTAGTAATAACGATAAACTTGACTTTCCAATTACATTAACTACATCATTAGAGGAACTTAAAGAAATGTTATTAGATAAATTAATTGAAAGAAATAACTTACCACACAAAAATTATAGTGTTCATTTTATTTATAAATACGTTGTTTATACCGAAGATGTATTTGAAAGAATATTATTAAAAGATTTAAAAGATCCTCCTTATGGAATAAAATTAACAGCTGGATTTATGGAGATTTTTGGCGGAAAAAGAAAAAAAACACAAAAACGTAAAAAGTCAAAATCACGAAAAACAAATAAAAGAAATAGGAAAAGTAATAAAAAATAAATATAAAAGTAATAAAAAATAAAAAACTAAAATTATATTTCAATAATAATAATATAAATATAATTATAATTTATATGATATACAATATATATCATATATATCATATATACAATGTATTATTCTCAATGCCAAGAAGATCAATTTTTAAATGAATATATTTTTAAAAATAAAACAAATGGAAAATATATTGAATTAGGAGCATTAGATGGTGTACTATTTTCAAATACTAAATTTTTTGAAGATACTCTAGGATGGTCGGGTATATTAATAGAACCTCATCCAACAAAATTTAAAGAATTACAAAAAAATAGACCAAATAATTACTTATTTGAAGATCTTATTAGTTGTCATAAAACTCCACAAAAATTTCGATATTTTGAGGACGTACATTCTGCAGTTTCGGGAATAGAAAATACTTTGCCACAATCACATTTTGACGAATGGTTTGAAAGTAAAGACAATTTTTTAAAAACTTTGCCTCAATCTTCTCAAATAATAATTCCAAAAACATTAACAGAAGTAATTAATTCAACTGGAATAAAACAGTTTGATTTTTTATCATTAGATGTTGAAGGACATGAATATGAAGTTTTACAATCATTTGATTTTTCAGTAAAAATAGATGTTATTTTACTTGAAACATTAGGTTCTCAGCCTGAAAAAGAAAAATTATGTAGAAATTTATTATTAGAAAGAAATTATGTATTTATGCAAAAACATAGACACAATGAAATATATGTATTACCAGAAATAATTCAAAAGCTTATTTCTGAAAACTAAATATTAAATATAAAAGTAAAGATAATAAATACTTCTCGATATTATTATTTATTATTTCTTCTCAAAATAAAAATGCCAAATCCAAAAATATATAAAAAGAAATCATTCGCTTCATCAAAAAAGCCAGAAAATATGGATACATCCGATTTCTTCTCTGCCAAATATTTGGTAATTGTTGAATCTCCATCAAAATGCGGAAAAATAGAAGGATTTCTAGGACCTCAATACAAATGTATTGCATCAAAAGGTCATCTCCGTGAAATAGATGGTTTAAAATCTATTAATTCAAAAGGAAATTATGAAATAACATTTTCTGTAATAAAAGAGAAATCTTCTCACATTGACTATATGAAAAAAATAATATCCATGTTTTCTTCTCAAAATATATTTCTAGCAACTGATGATGACCGTGAAGGAGAAGCTATAGCATGGCATATATGTGATATATTTGGATTAAATACAGAAACAACTTCTCGAATAATTTTTCACGAAATAACTAAACCTGCAATTCAAACCGCAATTGTAAATCCCACAAAAATAAACATGAAATTAGTTGAAGCTCAAAAAGCTCGTCAAGTATTAGACATGTTGGTTGGCTATAAAATTTCACCTCTATTATGGAAACATATTTATATGAGTAAAGATTCTTCTCTATCTGCAGGAAGATGTCAGACACCTGCACTCAGATTAATATATGATAATCAAAAAGAAAAAGAATCAAATGGAGGAATAGAAACAAAATATAAAACATCAGCAATATTCTTCTCCAAAAAATTGGAATTTATTCTGGATAAAGATGTGAAAACTAGAGAAGAAGTTGTTCATTTTATGGAATTATCGAAAACACACAAATATTCTATGGAATTAAAGAAACCCAAAGAATCGTTGAAATCTTCTCCAAAACCATTCAATACATCTCGTCTTCTCCAAACTGCAAGTAATGTATTACATTTATCACCAAAACAAACGATGGCTTATTGTCAACAATTGTATCAGGAAGGACACATAACATATATGAGAACAGATAGCACTAAGTATTCGAAAGAATTTTTAAATAAAGCAAAGGAATATATTATTGGTAAATGGACAACCGATTATTTGGGGGATTTTACTAAACTGGAAAATAATAATTCAGCAGATCCACATGAAGCAATTCGAGTAACGCACATTGAACAATCTGGAATATCAGACGGCGATCCAAAATTAAAAGGATTATATAAATTAATATGGAGAACAACAGTTGAATCATGTATGAAAGATGCAAAATATAAAGTGATTGATGCGGTAATATCTTCTCCAATTTTAGATGCAAAATATGTTTATACTGTAGAAATTCCTTTATTTCTAGGTTGGAAAACACTTAATAGAGAAGATAATGAAAAAGATCTTGAATCTTCTCAAAGTATTGGAAATGGAATGTTAATGTATTTAGAATCTATCTTATCTGGAAAAAGTGAGATAATATGTCATAAGATTCATTCCGAAGTTTCTATACAAAATCGCCACAGTCATTATACAGAGGCAAGTCTTATTCAAAAATTAGAGGATTTGGGTATAGGTCGTCCATCAACCTTCTCTATGTTAGTAGAGACAATTCAAGATCGTGGATATGTTAAACGGATGGATATAGAGGGACAAAAAATGGAATGTATAGATTTATGGTTAACAGAATCGAATTATATTAGAGAAGAAAGAAAAGAGAAGATATTTGGAGCGGAAAAAAACAAATTAGTAATTCAACCTATAGGAATACTTTGTTTAGAATTTCTTCTCGAACATTTTGATAATATATTTTCATATAATTATACAAAACTAATGGAAGATGAATTGGATATTATTTCTCAGGAAAGTAGTGAGAAGAAATGGTATGAATTATGTAAAAAATGTAATGATGAATTAAAAATTGCAATGAAACCTGTGGCAAAATTAGAGAAGCAGACATATCCAGTCAAAGACTCAGATTATGTTGTGGTATTTCAACAGAATGGACCAACATTGAGACGCGTATCAGAAGATGGACAAATAGAGTATAAGGCAGTGAGAAAAAATTTTGAATTAAATATGGAGAAGTTACGTGAGGGAGAATATTGTTTTGATGATTTGGTGGAAATAAAGAATGATGTATTAGGTAAATATAAAGGAGAAGATGTGTATTTACGTAATGGAAAATATGGCCCATATATTCAATGGGGAGAAGTTAGAGAAAGTATTAAAAGTTTGAAGAAACCTTTGGGAGAAGTTAGATATGAAGATATTTTACCATATATTTTGAGGAAAATGGGAGAATATGCCTCGCCCTTCGGGCTCGGGGCCGGGGCCATTTTACCCGAAGATTCGGAACCGAGTTCGGGTAATGGAACCGAGGAAGTTCGGGTATTACCACCACCGCCACCGCCTTCTGGAAAAAATATATTGCGAATTATTTCTAGCGATTTAAGTATTCGACGTGGAAAATATGGGGCATATATTTTTTATCAGAGTTTGGATATGAATAAACCCGAATTTTATAGTTTGGCAAAATTTTCTAAGGGATACGCAAAATGTGATTTAGAAGAATTAAAAATGTGGATTAAAGAGACTTATGGAGTTCCAAAATAAATAAATGGAGAAGATTTTTATTATGTTATTATATTTTATGTATTATAAAATACAATGAAAAAAACAGAGAAGATTATTTGTTTTACTGGTTTTGGTGCAAAAAATAAAGATGGAAATCATACAGAAAAAGAATTTATTAGTATTATGGATAAAGATTATAAAAAAACTTGTAAACGTTTTAGAGATAAAAATAAAAAATGTAAGAATGCATGTAAACCATATAAAAAACTTGAAAAAAAAATGATTAATAAATTTCTAAAAAACATAAAAAGTAGTGATATAGAAAAAAAATTGCTCATAAAAGCTAGTAATAAATGTAATAAATGTATAAATAATACAAAAAAATGCAATACAAAAGAATACATGA
>JACCDI010590690.1_pt1 | contig 13751 bp, 13 predicted proteins | sample 7442791 | NCBI WGS metagenome assembly JACCDI01 (sample SAMN15323434, study PRJNA562643) | freshwater metagenome | isolation source: river surface water | place: USA:Blue River Watershed | collected 2017-08-15
AGGTTGCAGCAATTTCAATCTCAGCGATTGGCGCGCTGCTCTTGGTCTACAGCTTTATTGTCTGATTTATTCTTTGAGAAATATCGCAAGCTCAATTTCTAGTTCCTCGCGGAATTTCGCAAGCTCAATTCCGGAAGCTAATATCTTGCTTCTTCATCTCGGCAACAAGGATGCGGATTGCATTAGGCCCCATGCCATGTAACTCTTTAAGTGCAGCAAGCGAAACTTTTCGTAAGTCACTTACTTTGTAGAGACCATCATCAATGAGGGCTCGTCGCGCTGGAGCAGCTAAACCAATTTCGCGCCAGACTCCATCAATATCTGCATAAGGATCAACTTCTTCTGCGCCATGTATTTGGGCAATTCGTGAGGCGGCTTTCTCAGCTTTTCTTGCAGCAGCAGCGCGCATCGCCTCCGATTGGAGTTTCTTTACCTTTGCGCGGGATGGCTTTGCCATAAGCAACATTCTATGTGCGGGAGGCGGGACTTGAACCCGCACGCCGAAGCACCAGTTCCTAAGACTGGCGTGTCTGCCATTTCACCACTCCCGCGTACACCGGTGGATTTTTCATTTCGGTGCAGGGGAAAGAGTAAGGCTTACTCGCTCTCATCCCAAAATCGCACGCTGGTATCACGGATACACGGGTAAACTACCCAAATGTCTTCACTCGCAGATCAGCTCTCGGCCGGTATTCAGGCCATTGTTGTTGCTGCCATTGAGTCGGGCCTGTTATCTGGAAGTGCCCCTGATTCGATAGTGCTAGAACGCCCAAAGAATCGCGACCACGGCGACTATGCAACCTCGATTGCCCTCCAATTAGCAAAGGCAGCGGGTAAGAACCCACGCGAAGTCGCTACCTTGCTTCAAGCTGCTATCGCTGAGCTTCCGGGAGTATCGGCAGTCGATATCGCTGGCCCTGGATTTATTAACATCACTTTGGATCGAGCAAACCAAGCAGAACTTGTTCGCACAATTCTTACTAGCGGTGAAGAATATGGAAACGGTGAAACCCTCAAAGGTGTCACCATTAATCTTGAATTTATTAGCGCCAACCCAACTGGCCCGCTCCACCTAGGACATACTCGCTGGGCAGCTGTTGGTGATGCTCTTGGTCGCGTCCTCAAGGCAGCTGGCGCAACAGTTGTGCAAGAGTTTTATATCAATGACCGCGGGCGTCAGATGGATCTCTTTGGTCAATCTGTGCAAGCAGCAGCACTTGGAAATCCGATTCCAGAAGATGGCTATCAAGGCGAGTACATCAAAGATTTAGCAAAGATTGTAGTTGCGCAGAATCCCAAAATTTCTTCTAGCGAAGAATTCCGTGAAGCAGCATACAAAGTTCAGTTAGCTCAACAGCAAAGCGTCCTGGAAACATTCCATACCCATTTCGATGTTTGGTTCTCAGAGCGCTCGCTTCACGATTCAGGAGCCGTTGACCATGGCATGGAGAAGTTGCGTGAACAAGGTCATGTCTTTGAGCAAGATGGAGCGGTCTGGCTTCGTACAACTGATTTTGGTGATGATAAAGATCGCGTTCTCATTAAAGAAAACGGCGAGTTGACTTACTTTGCTTCAGATACTGCTTATTACATCAATAAACGCGAACGAGGCGCTGATATCTGTATTTACATGTTAGGCGCTGACCACCATGGATATATCCATCGCCTGCGCGCAGTTGCAGCATGTGCTGGTGATAAACCTGATTACAACATCCACGTCTTGATTGGGCAGTTGGTAAAGATTATGGAAGGTGGCGAGGAGGTAAAGCTCTCGAAGCGCGCTGGCACTATCATCACCTTGGCTGAACTCGTAGAGAAGGTCGGCGTTGATGCAGCCCGCTACACCTTGATTCGCTACCCAGTCGATACACCGATGGTGATGGATATCGATATCTTGCGTAGTAATACCAATGAAAATCCTGTTTATTACGTGCAGTATGCGCATGCGCGCATCGCTGCTGTATTACGTAACGTTACTGAACTTGGATTTGCAACGGGTCTAGATAATTTTGATTCTGCACAGCTAACGCATGATCGCGAGAACCAGTTGCTCGGAACTCTCGCTGAGTTCCCACGAATCGTTGCAAGTGCAGCAGAGCTCCGCGAACCTCATAGAGTCGCTCGATACCTCGAGGAGTTAGCGGGTGTGTATCACGGCTTCTACGCTGACTGTCGCGTTCTTCCTCTCGGTGACGAGCCAGCAAGTGCAATTCACTCTGCTCGTGCAAATCTCTGCGCTGCCACCATGCAGGTGATTGCTAACGGTCTACAACTACTTGGCGTCAGTGCACCGGAGAGAATGTAATGAGTACTCAATCAATCTGGTCAAAGAATGCAGCGTTTAACGGTGGAGAGCTCACTCTCGCGGGAATTCCTGCGTCAGAGTTAGCGAAAGAGTTTGGAACTCCCACATTCTTCCTTGATGAGGCAGCATTTCGAGAGAGAGCAATCTCTTGGCGCGATGGCTTAGCTGCAGAGTTTGGCGATAAAGCTGGTCACGTTTTCTATGCCTCAAAGGCATTCACCTGCACTGCACTTGCACATTGGATTAAAGAGATTGGTATTGGCATCGATGTCGCAACCGGGGGAGAGCTGGCAGTAGCTCTCGCAGGTGGAGTTGAACCATCAAAGATTGAACTTCATGGCAACAACAAATCGATTGCAGAGATAGACCGAGCTGTTTCAATCGGAGTCCACTCCATAGTTATGGACTCACTCCATGAAATTGATCGAGTTGCAGAGGCAGCGCGTAAGCACGGAAAGCGGCAGGCAGTTCTGATTCGCCTCACCCCAGGAATTCAAGCCCACACCCACGAATCAATCTCAACCGCGCATGAAGATGTGAAGTTTGGTTTCTCTATCTCATCCGGCGCTGCTTGGGCTGCAGTTGAAAAGATTGCACAGTATCCAGAGCTCGAACTCCGTGGAGTCCACTGCCATATTGGTTCTCAGATATTTGGCACCGAGGCCTTTGAAATCGCCGCCGATCGTTTACTGGGCTTTATGGCTAAGTACCGCGATGCATTTGGTGCTGAACTTCCAGAGCTCGACCTGGGAGGCGGTTATGGCATCGCATATCTTGCAGGTGAAGAGACGGTCGAACCTTCCGATGTTCTTCCGATTATTGGTAAGGCCACCCGCGATGCCTGTGCGAAGTATTCATTGCAACTACCACTGATCTCCATCGAACCAGGGCGAAATATTGTGGGTCCAACAATGTTTACTCTCTACGAGGTTGGAACCGTCAAGGATGTTGTTCTTGAAGATGGATCTATTCGTAAATACATTTCCGTCGATGGAGGCATGAGCGATAACGCGCGTACCGCACTCTACGATGCAGAATATTCAGCAGTAATTGCTCAGCGCGCTTCAACAGCGCCAACCGCTCTCTCTCGCCTCGTCGGTAAGCATTGCGAGACTGGTGACATCATTATTCGAGATATTCAACTTCCATCTGATGTGAAACCTGGAGATCTCATTGCAACTCCAGCAACAGGTGCGTATGGACGATCCATGGCGAGCAATTACAACCACGTCCCCCGCCCGCCTGTTGTAGCTGTAATGGATGGAAAGGCACGTGTAATCGTGCGCCGCGAGACCGAGGCTGATTTACTCGCTCTCGATGTAGCCAAGATGTGAAAGAATCACCCTCATGACCCGAGCAGATAAACCAGTACGTATTGGCATGCTTGGCTGTGGCGTTGTCGGCAGCGAGGTTGCCCGATTACTTCTAGCCGATACCGAGGAGCTCTCTACACGCGCCGGCGTAAAGATTGAGCTCGCACGCATCGCTGTTCGCACCATCAAGGATTACCCAGGCATCAACCCTGCGCTCTTTACTACTGATCCATTTTCTATCGTCAACGATCCAGAGATTGATCTGATCGTTGAGGTAATGGGTGGAATCGAGCCTGCCAATGAACTTGCCCACCTTGCAATTAAGAACCGTAAATCCATTGTGACAGCCAATAAAGCTTTGCTGGCAAGCCATGGCGCAGAGCTCTTCACTGCCGCATATGCGCAAGGTGAAGATATTTATTACGAGGCATCTGTTGCAGGTGCAATTCCAATTATTAGACCGCTGCGTGATTCACTCGTCGGTGACTTCGTTATTCGCGTAATGGGAATCGTCAACGGCACTACAAATTACATTCTTACCAAAATGCATGAAGAGAATAAAGAGTTTGCAGTTGCTCTCAAAGAGGCACAAGATCTTGGATATGCCGAGGCGGATCCAACTGCAGATATCGAAGGATTCGATGCTGCGGCAAAGGCGGCGATTCTCTCAGGTCTTGCATTCCACACTCGCGTAACAGTCTCTGATGTTTATCGTGAAGGCATTTCACAGATCACTTTAGAAGATGTAAAGCTGGCAAAAGAACTTGGCTATGTCATTAAGTTACTTGCCATCGCTGAGTTAACTCCTAGCGATGAAATTTCTGTTCGCGTTCACCCGGTCATGCTTGAGAAGGCGCATCCACTGGCGTCTGTTCGTGATGCCTTCAACGCAGTCTTTGTTGAAGCTGAATCTGCTGGACCTTTGATGTTCTACGGCCGCGGCGCCGGTGGAGCTCCTACAGCATCTGCGATTCTTGGAGATGTCTTGGCTGTATCGCGCCACATTGCACACAATGCTGTTGGCCAACGAGAAACCGATTATGCAGATCGCGATATTGCACCAATTGAAACCACTAAGACTAAGTTCCTGATTCGCCTAGAAGTGCAGGATAAATCAGGTGTTTTGGCTGCGATTGCCCAAGTATTTGCAAACCACGGTGTCTCTATCCAAACTGTTGATCAGAACGGTCGCGATGCCGATGCAGAACTCATTATCGTCACTCACCTTGCAACTGAAGGTGAGTTAAAGGCGACCGTAGAAGCGTTGAAGAAGATGGATATCGTCAGCAAGGTTTCAAGCGTCATTCGGGTAGAGGGAGCAAGTGCGTAATGGGATTCTTTAAGAAGAAGGAAGGCGCGCATCAATGGCTTGGAGTCATTGAGGAGTATCGCCATCGTCTACCTGTCAGTGCAAAGACACCCGTTGTCTCACTTCGCGAAGGTGGAACCCCTCTTATCTACGCATGCAATCTCTCAGAGATGCTCGGCAATGAGGTCTGGGTAAAGTTCGAAGGAATCAACCCGACTGGTTCCTTTAAAGATCGCGGAATGACTATGGCGATTTCAAAGGCTGCTGAAGATGGCGCCAAGGCTGTTATCTGCGCTTCTACTGGAAATACTTCCGCCTCTGCCGCGGCATATGCAGTCAAGGCAGGAATGGTTCCGGCCGTACTTATTCCTGAAGGCAAGATTGCAATGGGAAAGCTTGCTCAAGCAGTTGCACATGGAGCAACGCTCTTGCAGGTGCAAGGCAACTTTGACGATTGCTTAGTGCTTGCACGTGAACTTTCTGAGAACTATCCAGTATCGCTCGTTAACTCTGTCAATCCATATCGAATTGAAGGACAGAAGACAGCAGCATTTGAAGTTGTTGACCTGCTTGGAGATGCACCAGATATTCACACATTGCCAGTTGGTAATGCTGGAAATATCACTGCATATTGGAAGGGCTATAACGAGTATTACTCTGATGGACTTTCAAAGAAGAAGCCAGCGATGTGGGGATTCCAAGCAGCAGGTTCTGCACCGTTAGTGCTCGGTCATCCCGTTGATAACCCAGAGACTATTGCAACTGCAATCCGTATTGGAAAGCCGGCATCATGGAACCAGGCAATTGCCGCCCGCGATGAATCAGCCGGTCTCATTGATTCTGTTACTGATGAAGAAATTCTCGCTGCTTATCGAATTCTCTCCTCGCAAGAAGGAATTTTCTGTGAGCCATCATCTGCTGCTGGCCTTGCTGGTCTCATTAAATATAAGGCTGCAGGAAAGCTTCCTCAGGGCAAGAAGATTGTTATTACATGCACTGGAAATGGTTTGAAAGATATTCCGTGGGCGCTTGAAGACGCTAAAGATCCAGTCAGTGTTCCAGTCAGTGCTGCCGCGGCAGCCGAAGCTCTCGGTTTAAGCAAGGCATAGACAATGAGCAAGCCAACATTTAAAGCTAAGCCGATGCAGGTGCAGGTTCCGGCGTCATCTGCAAATCTCGGTCCTGGCTTTGATGCATTTGGCTTAGCTCTAGCCATGCATGATCGTTACGTCGCACAAGTCCTTGATGATGTTCTACTTGATATCGATGTAACAGGCGAAGGCGCAGATGAGGTTCCACGTAACGATAAAAATCTACTCGTAAAGGCGATGTATAAAGGTTTTGATTATCTTGGTGGTCGCCCCAAGGGACTTGCTATTCGCGCACTCAATGTCAATCCTCACGGCCGAGGTCTTGGATCTTCAGCGAGTGCAATTATTGGTGGGCTAGTTCTTGCTCGCGCTCTAGTACTCAATGGCGAAGACCATATGAGTGACATTCAGTTGCTCTCTCTTGCAACAGATATGGAAGGCCATCCAGATAATGTTTCTGCAGCTCTCTTCGGTGGAGCGACCATCTCTTGGTTTGAAGTTGAAAAGCATAAATCATCCGCCCATTGCGTGCATCTCAATGTAGATCCACGTATCCAAGCGATGGCATACATTCCTGCTAAAGCCGTTGCTACCTCAAAGGCGCGCAAAATGTTGCCAGAATCAATTCCCTTTGCAGATGCAGTTGCAAATACTCGCAATGCATCATTGATGAGCCATGCTTTAACAACTCGTCCAGATCTTCTCTTCACTACCACTGAAGATTTCTTACATCAGTCTTACCGCGCTGATGCGATGCCTGAATCTTTCGCCCTTGTTGAGAAGTTACGGGGGGCGGGAGTTGCCGCCTTTATCTCTGGCGCCGGACCAACAGTTCTCGCTCTCCACACAGCAGATCAGCGCGAAGTTGAAGAGCTGAAGTTGGCTGGCGGTAAGGGTTTTGAGGCTACTCCGCTCGAAATTGCCTCTCGTGGAGCCGTGCTGCTATAGTTTCACCCATCAGCACCGCCGGTTTCACTCGAGGCGAATTCACTGATAAAAATCACAGTTAAAAAAGCAAAACCTCTTTAAACCACAATCTCTCTCTACGTATGTAGGGGGACACTCAAGAAAAGAAATCAATGACAACAACAGAACTCGCTGCAATGACACTTCCAAAGCTTAAGGAAGTCGCCTCCCAACTTGGTATCGAAGGCGCAGCAAAGCTTAAGAAGGATGCTCTAGTCACCGCCATTGGTGATCTTCAAGCGGCTAACCGTGAGGCAGCAAAGGCAGAGCGTGAAGCTCGCCGCGAAGCGCGCAATGCCAAGCGCAACAACAAGAAGTCAGACGATGCTGAAGATTCAGAGGATTCATCAACTGAGAACTCAAATGGCTCAAACGATGATGAGAATTCATCAGATAACTCATCTGATAACCGGGGAGATCGCGGCGATCGTTTTGATCGCAACGACCGTAACCGCAACCGTCGTGATCGCAACCGTGACCGCAATGGACGCAACCGTGACCGCAATGATCGCGGTGGACGCGAGGATCGCGAGCCGGTAATCGGTGAAGATGATGTTTTGGTTCCGGTCGGAGGTCTAGTCGATATTCTCGAGAACTACTCATTCATCCGCACCGCTGGATACCTTCCAGGTCCAAACGATGTTTATGTCTCACAAGGACAGGTTCGTAAGTACGGTCTTCGCAAGGGAGATGTCGTTACAGGCCAGGTTCGCCAGGCACGCGAAGGCGAGCAGAAGCAGAAGTACAACCCGCTGATCACGCTCGAAACAGTTAACGGTGTTCCAGTTGAGGATGCAAAGGCTCGCGTTGAATTCGGCAAGCTCACACCTCTCTACCCATAAGAGCGTCTTCGCCTTGAGACAGAGCCAAACATCCTTACAACTCGTGTTATCGATCTGATTGCACCGATTGGTAAAGGCCAGCGCGGACTTATCGTTGCGCCACCAAAGGCAGGTAAGACAATGGTCTTGCAGGCAATTGCAAATGCAATCACTGTAAACAACCCAGAAGTTCACTTGATGGTTGTTCTCGTCGATGAGCGTCCAGAAGAAGTTACAGATATGACTCGCTCTGTTAAGGGTGAAGTTATTGCGTCAACATTCGATCGCCCAGCTGAAGATCACACAATGATTGCTGAACTTGCTATCGAGCGTGCAAAGCGTCTGGTAGAGCTCGGTCACGATGTGGTTGTTCTCCTTGACTCAATTACACGCCTTGGACGTGCCTACAACATCGCAGCACCAGCATCTGGTCGTATCTTGTCTGGCGGCGTTGATTCAGCAGCGCTTTATCCACCAAAGAAGTTCTTCGGTGCCGCTCGTAATATCGAAGATGGCGGATCGCTCACGATTCTTGCAACTGCTCTTATCGAAACAGGATCACGTATGGATGAAGTGATCTTCGAAGAGTTCAAGGGAACCGGAAATATGGAGCTCATCCTTGACCGCCGTCTTGCAGATAAGCGCATCTTCCCTGCCGTTAACGTTGTTTCATCATCGACTCGTAAGGAAGAAATTCTTATGGGCTCTGAAGAGCTCAACATTGTCTGGAAGCTTCGCCGTGTTCTTCACGCGCTCGAGCCACAGGCAGCGCTTGAACTCTTGCTTGAGAAGATGAAGGGCACAAAGTCCAACGTTGAATTCTTGATGCAGATCCAGAAGACAACAGCAGGACCTGATAACGGCTAATCGCCACTGACAGTCAATTCACAGCCTTGATAAGGCCCTCACAGATATCGCGTCTGTGGGGGCTTTTTCATTCAATCTTTCACACAGGGCTCGAGTAGGTATCACAGGCCATACACAAGATAGAGGCGCATTCTCTCCTCAGGAACTTACCTCGACCGTCGAGCGTGCGTTATCCGGTTCACCTCAATGGTCGGAGCAAGTTCCCTAAACTGAAGGAGTACGGAAATGAAAAGCACATTCACAAATTCACGAAATATCGCATTCTTGGTTGCAGCAGGATTGCTTGCTGGTACTGGAACAGCGATCGCCGATGAAACCCCAGCGCCAACTGTCTCTCCATCGACGACAGCAAAACCACAAACTGAGTTCCAAAAAGCTCGTGATGCATATAAAACTTCTCTTGAGGCATACATCGCAAACCGCAAATCTTCGATGACACAATTTAAGGCAGCGATGGAGACTTTCTCTGCTGCCAAGAAAGCTTTCAATGATGCACGTAAACCAATTCTTGAAACATTTAAAGCTGAACTGGCAACTGCAAAGTCAACCCGCGAAGCTGCGATGGCGGCAGCAACAACTGAAGAGGCGAGATTGACAGCAAGCACCGCCCATAAAGCAGCCGTAGCAGCAGCTACCGCTAAGAGAGATGCAGCAATTGCCGCACTTGGCCCAATCCCAACTGCTCCAGCAAAGCCAGTACTTGGCGCCAAGCCAACACCACCAGTGAAGCCAGCAAAGGTTGCAAAGACTTCATAACGCTCCTTATTTCCCCTCGCTCAACCTCAAGATCCCGCGTGGATTTTGAGGTTGAGTGCTTTTGGGGGATGATTTCCCTCTAGTTAAACCCTGCTGGTTCACCGGCCACCTCTGTTCGATACAGCGGTGCGGACCCAGATAGAGAAAAGGAAGACTCATGAAGCCAGAGATCCACCCAGAATATAAAGAGACCCAGGTAACTTGTGGTTGCGGTGAGAAGTTCTTAACTCGCTCAACAGTTGCTAGCGGAACTATCTATGTTGAAGTTTGCTCAGTCTGCCACCCGTTCTACACAGGTAAGCAGCGCATCCTTGATACAGGTGGACGCGTCGCTAAGTTTGAAGAGCGCTTCGGTAAGAAGTAGCTCCTCTAAAAGACCGCCAACGCAGCCCTCATTGTGGGCTGCGGGCGGTCTTTTTATTTTCCACAATCTTTTAGAAGATCATTCTTTAAGAAGGTCATTCTTTAAGAAGGTCAAAAGTTAAGGAAGGGGTAGTCATATGTCAGATGATCGCTTTGCATCCGCGCACGAAATGGTTCGCGAATATCAAGAGCTAGAGCAGAAGATGGCTGACCCATCAATTCATGAAGATCAGAACAATGCGCGCAAATTAGGACGTCGCTATGCACAGCTCGGTCCCGTTGTTGCCGGGTTCAATGCATGGAAGAGCGCAAACGATGATCTAGCTGCTGCCCGTGAAATGGCAGCAGATGATCCAGATTTTGCCGCTGAGATTCCCGCGATGGAAGCATCCGTTGCAGCAGCTGCAGAGAAGTTAGAAGAGTTGTTACTTCCACGTGATCCAAACGATGATCGCGATGTCATTATGGAGGTAAAGGCTGGAGCAGGAGGGGATGAATCCGCTCTCTTCGCCGGAGATTTAGTACGTATGTATCAACGCTATGCAGAGAAGCACAATTGGAAGGTTGAAATCATCGACCTTACTGAAGCAGATCTCGGTGGATTTAAAGATATTTCAATGGCGATTAAATCAAAGGGAACTCCAGAGCCAGGAAATTCACCTTATGCTCGATTGAAATTTGAAGGTGGAGTACATCGCGTGCAGCGCGTTCCAGAGACTGAGAGCCAAGGCCGCATCCACACATCTGCTGCTGGAGTTTTGATTCTCCCAGAAGCTGAAGAGGTAGATGTTGAATTAAATATGAATGATGTGCGCGTAGATGTTTATCGCTCATCTGGTCCTGGCGGGCAATCTGTGAACACCACAGACTCCGCTGTTCGCCTCACCCACGTTCCAACCGGAATCGTCGTCTCTTGTCAGAACGAGAAGTCACAGCTTCAGAATAAAGAATCTGCACTACGTATTTTGCGTGCTCGCTTGCTTGCTGATGCACAAGAAAAGGCAGAGGCGGCAGCATCTGCTGAGCGCAAGAGCCAGGTGCGTACAGTCGATCGCTCCGAGCGAATCCGCACCTACAACTTCCCAGAGAATCGTCTGAGCGATCACCGCGTTAATTACAAATCAAATAATTTAGATGCTGTTCTTAATGGCGAACTAGATGATGTTATTCAATCGCTTCTCGATGCCGATAAGGCAGCAAAGCTCTCTGCGACCAGTTAATCCACGATTAGATAACTAGCCATGGAACTCACATTTAAGGAATTTCTGCGGAGCGGAAAAGAGCAGTTATCGGCAGCGGGATTTCCAGAAGTAGATGCTGAGCATCTTCTTGCATATGTTCTGGGAATATCTCGGATGGATCTTCATAATCCTCTGACCGTTGAAAGCGCTATCACCGCAATCGGTGATACGACAATTATTGAAGAGACTTTCTGGAAATTGCTCGATCGACGCTGCGCACACGAGCCGTTGCAATACCTCACAGGCGTTGCTTACTTTAGATATCTCGAACTACAAGTAGGTCCAGGTGTTCTCGTGCCAAGACCAGAGAGTGAACTCCTCGTAGATGCAGTGCTCACATATGTTGCCGGTAAAGGCGAGTCAGCAGTCAGCGTTGTCGATCTCGGTGCTGGTTCTGGTGCGCTCTCTTTGGCGATTGCGACTGAGGCGCCAAATACTCATCTGATTGCAGTTGAGAAAGATCCAGATGCGCTGCAGTGGCTACATAAGAATGTTTCACGCATCGATGAGACAGTTCGAATTCTTGAAGTAGATGTGGAAGATGCCCTCGATGGAGTGAAGTGTGATGTTGTCATCGCAAATCCACCTTATATTCCTGATGGCCAAGAGTTGCCGAAAGATGTTGCCAATCACGAGCCAGCAGTTGCGCTCTTCGGTGGCCCAGATGGAATGCAGGTTCCAAAGAGATTTATCAATGCTGCAGCACGCATCCTTAAAAGTGGCGGCTTCCTTGCTATCGAGCACCATGAAAGCCAGGCCGTTGAGATAGCAGCAGCGATGGCGAGCTCTTTTACCGATATCGAACTCCACCATGATCTCGTCGGTCGTCCTCGATTTACAACAGGCGTCAGGAGATAATGAAGCCATGGAGAGAGTAAATCTTCTCGAGGGAGATATCAAAGATCACGTTGCTCTTGCTGCAAAAGGAATTCGCGATGGATTTATCATCTGCGCTCCGCTTGAGCATGGCTATGTCTTTCTTGCCGATGCATTCTCTGAGTTTGCTGTCCGAGCAATGCACGTCTTACGAGGTGATGCTCTAGGTGTTGCAGCTCAAGTCCTTATTCATTCAGCAGATACCATCACCGGACTTTCTCGTGATGTCACCGACGATACTCGCGCGCTGATGAAAGAGTTTTGGCCAGGGCTCATCTCATTCAATCTCCGTCCCAATATGGGGCTTCGTTGGAATTTAGGAGATAACAGTGGGTTAGATCGATTTAGCGTGCGAGTGCCAGATTCCGAATTTATTCGTTTGCTTCTTAAGGAGACTGGTCCACTAGCAGCCTCTAGTGCAGCGCGCGTAGGTCAGAAACCAGCGCTCAACACCTCTCGTGTCTTTGTGCTCGAGTCAGATCTCGCTGTGATGTTTGATGCTGGCGAGCTTCCATCAGGCCCAGCCACGACAATCATCGAATCAGATAGCACCGGAATGACCATTATTCGAGAAGGTGCCATCACACGTGAGCAGTTAGCTGCAGTTGTGCCTGCACTTTCCGATGAGCAACCAATAGGCTAGGGCTATGTCCAATACCTTCTATGGCCCAGATTTCGAACTTTTAACTCAGCAGGATCCTGCGATTGCCGCGGTGCTCCTCTCAGAGCTCAAGCGCCAGCAGAGTAATCTGCAGCTGATTGCATCAGAGAACTTCACATCCCGTGCTGTCTTGGCTGCCCTGGGTTCTACTCTCTCCAATAAATATGCCGAAGGTTATCCAGGCAAGCGTTACTACGGTGGCTGTGAAGAGGTAGATATAGCTGAGACAATTGCAATCGATCGCGCAAAGTCTCTCTTTGGTGCAGAGCATGCAAATGTTCAACCTCACTCAGGTGCCAGCGCAAACGTCGCGGTGTATCAAGCATTCACAAAACCAGGGGACACAGTTCTCGCAATGTCATTGCCTCACGGTGGACACCTCACTCACGGTTCGAAGGTCAACTTCTCAGGTAAGTGGTTTAACGTCGTGTCCTATGGTGTGCGTCAAGATAACGAACTGATCGATTATGACGAGCTACGCGATCTTGCCATCACACATAAGCCAAAGATGATCTGCTCAGGAGCTACTGCTTACCCATCACTGATTGACTTTGAGAAGGTGCGCGCCATCTGTGATGAGGTCGGAGCGATTATGTGGGTAGATGCTGCGCACTTCATCGGCCTTGTCGCCGGCAAGGCAATCCCTTCACCGGTTCCATATGCTGACGTTGTCTCCTTTACGACTCATAAGGTGCTTCGTGGCCCACGTGGAGGAATGATCCTCTCTAAGGCAGAGCATGCAGCTGCCATTGATAAGGCGGTCTTCCCAGGGATGCAGGGCGGTCCGATTATGTCTGCAGTTGCAGGAAAAGCTGTCGCGCTCGCTGAGTGCGCAACTCCTGCATATCAAAAATATGCAAAAGATGTCATTATCAATGCACAATCATTAGCAACAGCCCTTGAGGCAGAGGGAATGCGAGCAGTATCTGGCGGCACTCAGACTCACCTCGCTCTCATTGATATTCGTGCAACTGGAGTCAATGGAAAAGTTGCAGATGAGCGTTGTGGCGCAGCGGGAATTGTTCTTAATAAGAATTCAATCCCATTTGATCCTGAGGCGCCTTCAGTAACTTCAGGTATTCGCGTTGGAACACCTGCAACAACAACGCAGGGTATGGGTGTTGAAGAGATGAAAACAATTGCTTCTCTCATCTCTCGTGCAATTAAGAGTGATGATGCAGC
>JACCDI011637866.1_pt1 | contig 13751 bp, 13 predicted proteins | sample 7442791 | NCBI WGS metagenome assembly JACCDI01 (sample SAMN15323434, study PRJNA562643) | freshwater metagenome | isolation source: river surface water | place: USA:Blue River Watershed | collected 2017-08-15
GACAGTACCATCTAACTTCAGAGCCTTGATTGGTTCAAACCAAGTTTTAAAGCTTTGGGCTGGCACATTATCTTTAATAATTTTGAGACAATTTTCCCAAACGTTTGTACTAGTTTCTATCATTCTAATGGAGCAATTATAATTTTAATTTAGTTTCAAATTTTTCAGCGGTAGCCGATTAATTAGGAACACGAATATTTGAAAAATTTTCCTAACAAAAAAATAAAAAAAACACTTGACAAATTCAATTGTGCGATTAGAGCGTCCTAGGCTAATTTTTTGTTAAAAAATAATTTCATTTTTATTAACAAGTCCTGATTTTATTTTTCAACACGTCTCAAAAAGCCTTATTTTACTGGGGTAAAGGAGCTTTTTTAGTTAAAAGACTGAAAATCAAACATCAAAGCGATTTCATGTTTTTATGTTAAACAGAAATTGAAAAATACTTTTGAAATTAGTTAAAATTAGGTTACTAAAAAAAGTAAAAAACAGAAAAAAATGATTAACTGTGGGAGTTAAACTTTATCATAATTTGAATCAATAATTAGACTAGCCGCAACACTATTTTTTTTCTTTCTAGATTTCTCAAAATAGTAATCAACTCTACCTAAATTAATTCCTGCAAATCCGACTTGAAAAATCTTCACTTCTTGATTTAATGAGTTTCTTAAAACTTCTGGTTGGGACATAAAAGTGTGAGTATGAGCACCAATGATTAGATCAATGTATTCAGATTGTTTTGCGAGTATTTGATCAGATATTTTTTTCTCTTTGTATTTATATCCTAAATGTGATAGACAAATCACTAAATCACAATTCTCTTCATTTTTAAGTATTGCTGCATACTTATTTGCTTGAATTATCGGATCTAAATAAATGGTATCTCCGTAATTCTTTTTCTCTACAAGCCCTTCTAACTCAATACCTAGTCCGAATACCCCTATCTTCAAACTACCTTTCTTAAAAATCTTATAAGGCATTGTCTTATTTTGAAGTTCAGTATTGTTAAAATCATAATTAGCACATAAGAAAGGGAAATTTGCATTTGGCATTTGCTTTACAAAGCCGTCTATGCCATTATCAAAGTCGTGATTACCAAGTGTTGCAGCATCATAACCTAATTGCGACATCAGCTTTAATTCTAGTTCACCTCCATATAAATTAAAATATGGGGTACCTTGAAATATATCTCCAGAATCCAATAATAATACATTCTTCTCTTCAGCTCTAATTTGTTTAATCAGAGCTGCACGTCTTGCAACACCTGCAAGTCCGGCGTTTCTTGAACCATCCATCGGAAATGGATCTATGCGACTATGTACATCATTAGTATGTAAGATAGTTAGCTTTTCGATTGAACTTTTAGCTTCTAGGTCAGAGTAAGAGCTTACAACTACACCTGCTGATAATAGGCCTAGTTTTTTTAAGAATTCTCTTCTACTGTTCAATGATAATTCTTCCATCTTTCTGAGGATTTAAGGTTTTACCAGATTTGTTTTGAGAAAGCATATAATCAATGATTGCATCGCGAACTTTAATATTTGTATTTTCTTTCTTTACAGCTTCTTTAAAAGCGTCTATACCATCTCCACCATTGGCAAGGTAATCAGAGGTAAGTACTTTATAATAACCAGACTTTACAAAATCTTTGCCTGCAATTTTAAATACTGGTTTCTCAGATTTTTTAGCTATAATCTGCAAATCAGAAATTGGCTGTCCGCCTTTATCTACGATATATTGCACTAACTTCTCCACTGATTCAGCTTTTAGTGTCAGCACAACTAATTCATTTTCAAAGGGCATTAATTCAAAGGCATGACGACGAGTGATTGCACCTTTGGGTAGTGAAGTACGAATACCGCCATTTGTACTTGGTAGGGCAAAATCAAAGGCTATGTTTTTAGTTCTGCAGGTACTAGTGACAGCATCTGAGAAAAAATTTGACAAAGCACTTTCTGGTAATGACTTAGTTAATTCAATTTCAGAATAAACTAACACAGCAGACATTTGAGAATCTAGGCTACGTTTATAAGGAGCATAGAAATTGAGAATAGCAGTGTCTGCATTTAAGCTAGTATCAATTTTTATTTGAGATACTTTAGTATTACTCAGTTGAAAACTAGTTTTACAAGAAATACTTAGAGCGACAATCGCTATGAATAAAATATATTTTAAATCTTTCATATTAATATTCGCCAAAGACTTTTCTTAAAGTATTAGCAATCTCACCGAGCGTTGCATATTCTTCTACTGCCTCAATAATAATAGGCATTAAATTTTCTGTGCCTTTAGCTGCAGACTCTAAACGAGTTAATATTTCAGTGACTTTTTGATTATCTCTTGAAGCTTTCAAAGCATTTATCTTATTAATTTGCAAGGTTCTAATTGAATCATCGATTTTAAATACTTTGTCGAATGGAGGTTCTTTCTCTGTAAACTTATTAACGCCCACTATAACTCTCTCAGCCTTTTCTACCTCTTTTTGAAACTCATAAGAAGCGCGAGCAATTTCTTCTTGAATGTAACCTTCTTCAATTGCATTTACTGATCCGCCCATCGCATCAATTTTTTCAATATATTTCCAAGCCTGTGCTTCTACTGTATCGGTTAATTCCTCAATAAAATACGATCCAGCTAGAGGATCTACAGTATCAGTTACACCACTTTCAAATGCAATAATTTGTTGAGTTCGTAATGCAATTTTTGCAGCTTCTTCAGTTGGAAGTGATAGAGCTTCATCATAACCATTTGTGTGTAATGATTGAGTACCACCTAATACTGCTGCCATCGCTTGGTTAGTGACTCTTACTATGTTATTCATAGGCTGCTGAGCTGCTAATGTAGAGCCACCAGTCTGGGTATGAAATCTCAATTGCATAGCTCTAGGGTCTTTCGCACCTAGATCTTTAGTAATCTTTGCCCACATTCTTCTTGCAGCTCTGAACTTCGCAATTTCTTCGAAGAAATTATTATGGCAGTTAAAGAAAAATGATAATCTTTTAGCAAATACATCTATGTCTAAGCCTTTATCGATTGCAGCTTGTAAATATGATTTACCATTTGCTAAAGTAAAAGCTAATTCTTGAACTGCTGTTGAACCAGCTTCACGAATATGATAACCAGATATTGAAATAGTATTCCACTTCGGAACTTCTTTAGAGCAAAATTCAAAAATATCGGTAATCAAACGCATTGAAGGTTTTGGCGGATAAATGTAAGTGCCGCGCGCAGCGTATTCTTTTAATATATCATTCTGGATGGTACCAGAGATTTTAGAAATATCGGCACCTTGTTTTTTTGCTAAGGCAATGTACATCGCTAATAATGTTGAAGCGGTAGCATTGATGGTCATAGAAGTAGTAATTTTTTCGAGACTAATACCATCGAATAAAATTTCCATGTCTTTCAATGAATCAATCGCTACTCCAACTTTACCAACTTCACCTTCAGAAAACTCATGGTCTGAATCGTAACCAATTTGTGTTGGCAAATCAAATGCAACAGATAAGCCCATCGTACCTTGTTGTAAAAGGTAATGATATCTTTTGTTAGATTCTTCAGCCGTTGAGAACCCAGCGTATTGGCGCATCGTCCAGAGACGACCACGATACATATCTTTTTGTATACCTCTAGTAAAAGGGAAATCGCCTGGCATTTCTACCACACGATTTTGTGCATTATACACTTCTTTTATTTCAATACCAGAGGTTGTCTTGAATTTTCTTTCTTCGCTCATAAAAGATTAAAAGTATTGTTGAACTTCTGTTCTAATCATTGCAAGTGCTACTTGATGCGGATTACGATCAGAGCTAGCAATATTTTCAAATATTGCCTTGCTTAGGTCAATACTTGTTGCTTGTGCTGGCAAATTACTTGCAGCATAATTAATCATGTTTATAGTCTCCTCCTTCACCGCTTTGATCATTGTCCAGGTTTGTGGCGTCACAAAAATCTGTTGCGATACATTGTGGTCAAACTCAGCTCTAATATCTTGTAACATATTAGTTTGAAGATCACGAGCAGACATGCCAGTTTCATGAGTACGCATTATTATTGATTGTGGTGAAATTCTTTCAATGAATAAGGTTAATCTCTCATAAGCTTGTAATCGTAATGGAGTAACACTACCTTGATTATTCATTTTCATTTCTAATAACTTCTTTTGATAGTCATTCTCTAAATAAGAGTTCAACACAAAATAAGCAGTTAAAAAAACGATTAATGATGGTACAATTAATTTTAATAGATCTAATAGAAATAATGGCCAATTCATAGTATTTGTTGAAATATTTGCAAATGTAAGCTTTTTCAGAGGCTTAAGGGAGTCAAAATATGAAACATTTTTCTTATTTCTTTGTAATATATTTGCATACATTTAATTTTGTAAATAATTCAATAACAATACCATAATGGAGACAGAAGTAAAAAACACAGCATTCACACCTATCACTCTAACAGAGAACGCTATAAAAGCCGTAAGAAATTTATTGGCAGAAAAATCATTAGAAGAAGATTTCGGATTAAGAGTTGGAGTAAATGGAGGGGGCTGTTCAGGTATGACCTACGTACTAGGTTTCGACAAAAAGCAAGATAGCGATCAAGAGTTCTATATTGATGGCATAAAGATTTATATGAATAAGTCGCACGGACTTTATTTATTAGGTACTGAGGTTGATTACCAAGACGGATTAAATGCCAGAGGTTTCACCTTCTCAAACCCGAATGCCACCAGTACGTGTGGTTGCGGCACATCATTTTCAGCATAATATTAAATCGCTATAAATGACTTTTAAAGAAAATGTCAAGCTCGCTTTCGGATCAATAAAGGCGAATCTATTAAGAACTACTTTAACTGCTCTAATTATAGCAATAGGTATTACAGCATTAGTTGGCATTCTTACTTCGATTGATGGAATGGAAAGTTCTATCAAAAACAATTTTGCGAGTATGGGTGCCAATTCTTTTTCTATCAGAAATCGAGGGGCATCAGGTATACGTATAGGTAATTCAGGTAGTAGACCAAAGACCTATGAAAAAATTGAATTTGAAGAAGCACATAAATTCAAAGAGCAGTTCAACTTTCCTAATTCTGAAACATCATTATCATTTGCGGTCACCTTTGCATCCTCTGTAAAGAGTGCAACTGAAAAAACAAATCCGAATATTACTGTGATGGCTGCGGATGCTAACTACCTCAGCACTGCAGGTTATAAAATCGAGAAAGGCAGAAACTTTAATGAAACAGAAGAACAAGAGGCTCACAGTGTGGTGTTGATTGGCAAAGAAATTACTGATAAATTGTTTAGTAAGGTAAATCCGGTTGGACAAAGCATTTCGATTGGCAGTGAACGATTAAAAGTAATTGGAGTACTCGCAGAAAAGGGATCAAGTTTTGGTTTTGGAGGTGATAAAATTTGCATAGTCCCTTTATTAAAAGGAAAACAGTATAATCAAAATTCAAATGCATCATATACAGTAACAGTTAAAGTTGAAGATAGCCGTTTGTTAGATGCCGCGATAGCGCAATCAATTGCAAAATTCAGAAACATCCGAAAGTTAAATACAAAACAAGAAGACAATTTTGAAATTACTCAAAGTGATAGTTTAGCAAATTCATTGATTTCAAATTTAAGTTTCATAAGTATTGCAGGAATAATTATTGGAGTGATTACGTTGATTGGGGCATCGATCGGACTAATGAATATAATGTTAGTATCTGTTACCGAACGTACTCGTGAGATAGGAATACGTAAAGCAATTGGAGCAAAGGTTAGTGTTATTAGAAGACAATTCTTAATTGAGGCAATAGTGATTTGTCAGTTAGGTGGAATTGCTGGAATTATTTTCGGAATTGTAATTGGAAACTTAACAAGTATTTTTATTGGTGGTAGTTTTATAATACCATGGAAATGGATGAGTATTGGATATGCTTTATGTTTTATTGTCGGATTGATATCTGGTATTTACCCAGCAATAAAAGCTTCTAAACTCGACCCTGTAGAAGCATTAAGATACGAGTAATTACAAGAGCTCTCTATTTCTAAGTGATCCGAAATTTATTAAATCTAAAAGTTTTTCATTTTTCAATGCATTCTTTTTTATTAGATGTATATGATGCATATGATGTAAGTCAGTTGCTAAAAAATCTATGTAACCAAAATCAATTAATTGATTAGCTGTGTTTTTCACTTGCTCACCATAATGCCCTGTAGTTGATAGAATATTCATTTGAAATAAACATCCTGCTTCTTTATATTTTGTATAATCTTCGATTTTTAAAAAGGGATAACGTTCAGGATGAGCTAATAATGGTTTAAGTCCTTTCGTTTGAATTTGAAATATTACCTCATCAATACCACTAGGTTTTGTAAGATAAGACAATTCAAAAAGTAAGAATTCATTTTTAATAGTTAATAGATTATCAGTCTTCAATAATTCTAAAAAATATTCATCGTAATAATATTCAGCAGCTGCCTCTATTTCAATTTCGATGTTACGATTTTGCAACTCATTTCTTAAAGTAAATAATCCGCTAGATATTATTTCAGGAGTATTGCGATAATAATCGCTCATAATATGTGGAGTGGTAATAATTTTATGAAAACCCAATGCTTTCAACTCAATGATTAATTGAATTGAATCTTCAAGTGTTTTAGCACCATCATCAATACCCGGAATAAGATGAGAATGAAAATCAACCGCTAGCTGAGAAAGATCAATTTGCACATCGGTTGATGATTTTGATTTTAAAAAATCGAAGAATCCCATAATTAATTTGTACTGAGTATTGAGTACTGAGTACTGAGATGAGATGCCGATTATTATTCGCATTCTCAATACTCTATACTCAGTACCCAGTACTTTTATTTATATTGTTTATCATAATACTCCTTATACGCACCACTGGTTACGTTTTGGAGCCACTCTTCGTTTGCTAAGTACCAATCGACAGTTTTTTCTAAGCCTTCTTCAAATTGTAAAGATGGTTGCCAGCCTAATTCTCTTTGTAATTTAGAAGAATCAATAGCATATCGTAAATCGTGACCTGCACGATCGGTAACGTATGTAATTAATTTTGCTGATTCACCTTCTGTACGATTTAATTTGCGATCCATGATCTTACATAATAAATGAATCAAATCTATATTCTTCCATTCGTTATGTCCGCCGATGTTATAAGTACTCCCCGCTTTCGCCTTATGAAATATTACATCAATAGCACGAGCATGGTCTTCTACCCATAACCAATCACGAACATTTTCGCCTTTACCATAAATCGGAATAGACTTATTGTTTTTAATGTTATTGATAGAAAGAGGAATTAATTTTTCAGGGAAATGATGTGAACCATAATTATTTGAACAATTCGATATAATAGCATTGATGCCATAAGTATCGTGATATGCACGAACGAAGTGATCAGAGCTCGCTTTTGATGCTGAATACGGACTATGTGGATCGTATGCAGTTTCTTCAGTGAACATACCTGTTTCACCTAATGCACCATACACTTCATCGGTAGATATATGATAAAATCTGTATTGCGAAATATTCTCAGAGCGCTTGTCTTTCCATGCTGTTTTAGCAGCATTTAATAAATTGACTGTACCAATAACATTCGTCATCACAAACTCTAAAGGGTTAGTGATTGAACGATCTACATGTGATTCAGCTGCTAAATGTATCACTGCTTCGTATTGTTCTTTTTCGAACAATGCATTGATAGTTTCTGCATCTACTAAATCAGCTTTGATAAATTTATAATTTGATTTATGTTCAATGTCTTTTAGGTTGGCAAGATTACCTGCGTAAGTTAATTTATCGAGGTTATGAATTTCATAATTCGAATATTTGTTGACGAATAAACGTACAACGTGTGAACCAATAAATCCTGCGCCTCCTGTGATAAGTATTTTCATATATATAATATTAATGTGTTTGTGCTTGCTCCCATTTCCAAGCAGTACGCATCATGTCTTCTATGTTGTAGATTGATTTCCAACCTAATTCTTGGTTTGCTAATTTTGTATCAGCATATACTGCTTCAACATCACCAGGTCTACGATCTACGATTTTATAATTGATTTTAATATTTGTAGTTTTTTCAAATGCATTAATAATATCGAGCACTGAATAACCTATACCTGTGCCGATATTAAACACTTCGAAAGAATTTTTATTGTGTGCATTCATTAATCTTTCGATTGCAGAGATATGAGCTTTAGCAACGTCAATAACGTGAATGTAATCACGAACGCATGTTCCATCATGTGTATTATAATCACCACCAAAAACATTTAAACATGCACGTTTACCACAAGCAGTTTCAGTTATGTAAGGAATTAAATGATGAGGAACACCGTGTTGAACTTCACCAATCAGAGCGCTTTCATGAGCACCAATCGGATTAAAATATCTAAGTGTGATTGCGTTTATATTACTTGCTTTTGCACAAGCTTCAATAATTTCTTCGCCCATTTGTTTAGTGTTGCCATAAGGCGACATAGCTTTTTTGACAGGAGCATATTCATCTACAGGTAAAGTATCAGGATTCCCGTATACTGTACAAGATGAAGAAAATACCAATGAATTTATTTGATATTTTTTCATACTCTCTAATAAATTAATAGTAGAGTATAAATTATTGTTATAGTATTTAAAAGGATTTTCTACAGATTCTGCGACCTGTAATACAGCTGCAAAATGAATAACAGAATCAATATTTTTATTTTTTTCAAAAAAAGCATCAAGTGCTAATGCATCACACATTTCAATTTTTTCGAAATAAGGTCTAGTGCCAGTGATTGTTTCAATTTTATCTAGAATATCTATTTTTGAATTTGATAGATTATCAATGATTAAGACTTCATACCCTAATTGAATCAATTCAATAACAGTATGTGAGCCAATATAACCAGTACCACCAGTCACTAATACTTTTTTCATTCCTATTTATTGTAATCTTTAAAATCTTTTGGCTTCAATTCTCTCTCTGGTAGATTTTTAAAATAATCATAAGTTATTTTCAATCCCTCAGCACGAGAAACTTTTGGCTCCCATCCTAATAATTCTTTTGCTTTTGAAATATCTGGTTGTCTTTGCTTCGGATCGTCTTGAGGTAGTGGTTCAAAAATTACTTTTTGATTTGCACCAGTTAATTTCAAAATTTCTTCTGCAAATTCTCTGATAGTGATTTCATCGGGATTACCAATGTTTACTGGGTATGCGTAATCACTTAGTAATAGTCTATATATACCTTCAACTAAATCATCTACATAACAAAATGAACGAGTTTGAGTACCATCACCAAATGCAGTAAGATCTTCACCACGTATTGCTTGTCCGATGAAAGTTGGTAACACCCTCCCATCATTCAGTCTCATACGCGGACCATAAGTATTAAAGATACGAACGATACGAGTTTCGAGGCCGTGAAATGTATGATAGGCCATCGTCATAGCTTCTTGAAAACGTTTTGCTTCATCGTATACTCCACGAGGTCCGACTGGATTTACATTACCCCAATAATCTTCAGTTTGAGGATGTACTGTTGGGTCTCCATAAACTTCAGAAGTAGATGCGATCAACATTCTTGCATTTTTAACACGAGCTAAGCCGAGTAAATTATGAGTACCCAATGAGCCAACTTTTAGAGTTTGTATTGGAATTTTCAGGTAATCAATCGGACTTGCAGGTGATGCGAAGTGTAAGATATAATCTATTTTACCTGGCACATGAACAAACTTTGAAACATCGTGATGATAAAATTCAAATTGTTCTAATTTAAATAAGTGCTCAATATTTCTTAGTGAGCCAGTAATTAAATTATCCATTGCTACCACTTGGTAACCTTCTTTAATAAATCTATCACAAAGGTGAGATCCTAAAAATCCTGCAGCTCCTGTAATTAATACTCTTTTAGACATATTTACTTATTTAACACCTATACCATAATATTTAAAGCCCATAGATTTTAATTCTTCGGCATCATAAATATTTCTACCGTCAAAAATCACAGCTTCAGTTAATTTGTTTTTTACTTCTTCAAAGTCTGGAGAGCGAAACTCTGGCCATTCAGTTACGATTAATAAAGCATCAGCGTTGTTAAGAGCATCTTCTTGTTTAGCACAATAAGTAATTTTATCACCAAGGCTATGCTTAGCCTCATTCATAGCCACTGGGTCATGTGCTAAAACTTTAGCGCCTTGAGCTAATAATTTTTCTATGATTACTACGGATGGTGCTTCTCTCATGTCATCAGTTTTAGGCTTAAACGACAAGCCCCAAACTGCAAATGTTTTACCTTGGATGTTACCATTGTAATGATTCATCACTTTATTGAATAAAACAGATTTCTGATTATCGTTAACAGTTTCTACAGCCTTCAAAACATTCATCTCATATCCGTTTTCAGCAGCAGTCTTGATCAAAGCTTTAACATCCTTTGGGAAACAAGAACCACCATAACCAATACCTGGATAAATGAATTTATTTCCGATTCGAGGATCAGAGCCAATACCTCTACGAACCATGTTAACATCTGCGCCCATAATTTCGCAAAGATTTGCAATATCATTCATGAACGAAATTTTTGTTGCAAGCATTGCATTTGCAGCATACTTAGTCATTTCGGCTGAAGGTATATCCATCGCAATAATTGGATGACCATTTAATACGAATGGCTTATATAATTTTTTAAGCATCTCTTCTGCTTTGTTTGACTCAACACCAATCACGATTCTATCGGGGCGTAAGAAATCATCTATTGCAGCTCCTTCTTTCAAGAACTCAGGATTAGAGGCTACATCGAAAGTGAGGTTTGATTTTCTTAAATCTAATTGATCTTGAACGGCTCGCTTAACTTTAGAAGCGGTACCAACCGGTACTGTACTTTTAGTAACTACCACTAAGTAGTCATTCATACCTTTGCCAATTTCAGATGCTACACCTAATACATATTTTAAATCTGCACTACCGTCTTCCCCCGGAGGAGTACCTACGGCAATAAATACAACATCAGCATCAATTACACTTTCCGATAAATTGGTAGAGAAGTTTAATTTGCCTTTTTCGAAATTCTTCTTCACCATAGGTTCAAGTCCGGGTTCATATATCGGCATGATTCCCTGCTTTAAACCATCTATTTTCTTTTGATCTATATCAACACATGTTACATTAACCCCAACTTCTGATAAACATGTTCCTGTCACTAATCCAACATAACCCGTACCGACAATTACTACTTTCATTCTATAAGGTATTATTTTTTATCGTATTATTGAATATAATTTTGGCGCTAATATAGCTAAAAGCTATTTAAACTATGAATAATAATAAATTACAAGTACTAATTATTAGTCTAATTATGAGTGTATTGTATTCGAAAGATCTACATGCACAAAATTATAATATTAAAGACAGTGTATTGAAAGTGTCGAGTATACAGGTTCAATATTCTCATTATATGCCAGGGGGAGATATGAAGGTTAGATTTGGCAATAATTCTATGGTAGGCGTCGGATTTCTACAAAAAACAAATAGAAATTACTTTTGGGGTGCAGAATTAAATTATTTGTATGGGGGTGATGTAAAGGAGAAATATGTCTTAGATAGTTTGAGAACAATTCGTGGTCAAATTATTAGTAGAGATGGGGGTTACGGTGATGTAAGAATGTTTGAAAGAGGATTTAGCACTCATGTAAAAGCAGGTAAATTATTCCCGGTATTTGGCTCAAATAAAAATAGTGGGATTTTAGTATTATTAGGTGTAGGATTTCTTCAACATAGAATGCACATAGAAGTGATTGACGAAAATGTTAAATCATTAGATGGAGATAGAAGAAAGGGATATGATCGTTTAACAAATGGAATTTCATTTTCGCAATTTGTCGGCTATTGGTATATGAGTAATAACAGAAGATTAAATGCTTTTGTAGGATTAGATTTTCATCAAGCATTGACTGAGAATAGAAGAGATTGGGATTACCATGCACAAAGGAAATTAGACGAAAAAAGGCTTGACATGCTATCTGGACTTAAAGTTGGTATAGTATTGCCTTTATATAAAAGAATGCCTAAAGATTATTATTTCAGATAGTAAACAATGATAATATACAGACTCAGTATATATTTTTACTACCTATTTATAAAGTTTGCTTCGTTATTTAATGATAAAGCGAAATTATGGATTGATGGTAGAAAAGCACAAGAGCAAGTATATCAATTTAAGTTAGATAAGTCAGAAAGAGTATGGTTTCATTTTGCTTCTGTAGGTGAGTTTGAACAAGGAAGAAGCATTATTGAATACTTCAAAAGTAACTACCCAAATTATAAAATCGTTATTAGTTTTTTCTCCCCATCTGGTTATGAATTAAGAAAAAACTACCCAGTTGAAAAAGTATATTATCTGCCACTCGATACTCCCAAAAATGCAAAGGCATTTATTGAGCATATTCAACCAAGTATAGCTATTTTCAACAAGTATGAATATTGGCATTATATGATGGAGGAGTTACATCATAGAAATATTCCATTATTTATAACATCCGCAATATTTAGAAAAAATCAAATATTCTTTAAATGGTATGGATGGTTTAATCGTAAGACATTAGGATATGTAAGTCACTTCTTTACTCAAAACAGATTGAGTGATCAACTTCTCGAATCAATTAATCACGAGAACTTCACTATGGCCGGAGATACTAGATTTGACAGGGTTTATGAACATTCATTAACAGTAAAAGACGATGAACGCATATTGAAATTTGCAGCCAATCAGAAAGTATTTGTAGCTGGTAGCACATGGCCTCTTGACGAAAAATTGATATTAGAGTATATTAAAAAACATGACGATTTAAAGTTTATCATAGTGCCGCATGAAATAAAATCTGATAATATTCAAAAACTTTATAATGCATTAAAACCTAGTTCGATTTTATATTCTGATTTTGATAATAATTATTCGGATGAAAAGAAAATTTTAATTGTTGATAAGGTCGGATTATTAAGTGGTATCTATCACATTGCTCATATTTGTTACATAGGTGGAGGTTTTGGAAAAGGCATTCATAATACTTTAGAAGCAGCGACTTTTGGGAAGCCTATTATCTTCGGACCAAATTATTATAAATTTCAAGAAGCCATAGATTTATTAAATAGATCAGCGGCATTCAGCATTAAAAATTCTTCAGACTTACAAAAGATATCGAATCAATTATTGAATGAAGAAACATTCTACAAACAAGCTGCAAATTCAGCAAGAGAATATGTGCTAGAAAAAAAAGGAGCTACAGAAGTAATTACGAATTACTTAAAACAGCTCCAATATATTCAATAAATAAGTATTAATTTTTCGCTAGATCAGCTAATGCATCGATCCAGATTGGGTGATCATTTAATCCGGGTACTAATTGAATTTTCTCACCACCAGCATGTTCAAACTCTTCTTGATATTCAACAGAAATTTCAAAAATAGTTTCGATACAATCGGCAACGAAAGCCGGACAAAATACTAAAATCTTCTTTTTACCTACTTTTGCTAAATCTTCTATAACCTCTGATGCATAAGGCTGAATCCAGGGGTCACGACCTAAGCGAGATTGAAATACAATGCTATAATCTTTCTCAGGTATATTCAACTTTTCTGCGATACGATAAGCTGTTTGATAACATTGAGCAGAATAGCAATATTTATTATTCTCTGTAATGGTCTTACAGCAATCTTTTACTTTTTGACAATGATTTTTTTCTAC
>JACCDI010489021.1_pt1 | contig 13741 bp, 11 predicted proteins | sample 7442791 | NCBI WGS metagenome assembly JACCDI01 (sample SAMN15323434, study PRJNA562643) | freshwater metagenome | isolation source: river surface water | place: USA:Blue River Watershed | collected 2017-08-15
CCGACCTTGAGCCTTGCCGCTCCACGTGATGGTGCACGCCTTAAGGAAGTCCTCCGTGAAGCGTTAGATATCAACGATGCGCCAACTGTTGTTCGTTTTCCAAAGGGTGCCGTTACTGCAGATATTCCAGCATTTGAACGTCGCGATGGCATCGATGTTCTCTACCGTGGTGAAAGCGCAGATGTTCTTCTCATTAGCGTAGGTGCAATGGCACCGATGGCAGTTGAGGCGGCATCACAGGCTTACCGCGAAGGCGTTGGAGTTACCGTGATCGATCCTCGCTGGGTTAAGCCACTTCCACAATCATTGATCTCAATGGCAGATCGCTACAAGAGCGTTGTCGTTGTAGAAGATGGCATTGCACATGGAGGAATTGCAAGCGCGCTCTCTGAAATGTTTAGAGGTGCAGGACTTGATACACCAATTCATTCCATCGGCGTACCGCTGACCTTTATCGAGCACTCTAAGCGTTCAGAGATTCTAAGCGACCTTGGAATTACCGCTCAGAATATTGCTCGTGAAATCGTTGAGTGGTCGAGCTCTACTTTGAAGGCAGAGATGCCACTCCCGCAGGATGAAAACGAGAACCGCAGACAGAATCGCTAATTCCTTCGCGATCTAAGAACGGCAAGATTCCACCTAGGTGCATTGGCCATCCAGCGCCCATCAACATACAGAGATCAATCTCAGCAGGTGTTGAGACAACGCCTTCATCGAGCATCATGCGCGCCTCTTCAGCCAAAGCCTTCAGTGCGCGAAGTCGTACCTGTTCGGCAGTCGATGGTGAATCGCCCTTATGGATAAGAGCGAGCGCTGCTGGGTTTGCAATAACTGATCCATCTTCGGATTTAATGTAGAAGGTCTTGATACCTTCCTTAACCATCGCCTCCATCGTTGGAGAGATGCGATAGCGAGGTCCGAGATTCTCATGGAGAGTCTTTGCAACATGAAGTCCAACACCTGGTCCGACTAGGCCTAACAACTCAAATGGTGACATTGGGAAACCAATTGATCGCATCGCATTATCGGCAACCTCTGGAGATGTTCCTTCATCGACTGCATCTGTGATCTCACCCATGAAGCGGGTAAGGAGGCGGTTGACGACAAAGCCTGGCGCATCTTTACAGATGATCATCGTCTTCTTGAGCTCTTTACCAATATTGACAGCAGTTGCAGTCGTTGCATCATCTGTCTTTGAGGTACGAGCAATCTCTAGAAGTGGCATGATTGCAACCGGATTAAAGAAGTGGAATCCCACAACGCGCTCTGGATGCTCAAGCCCTTCGCCCATCTTCTCAACTGATAGGGAAGAGGTGTTGGTTGCAAGTACGCACTCAGGTGAGACGATCTTCTCAAGCTTCTTAAAGAGTTCTTGTTTGAGGGAGAGCTCTTCAAAGATCGCTTCGATAACGAAGTCACAGCCGGCAAAGACGCTCTGATCGGCAGAGCCTGAGACCAATAGCGACAGACGTGAGGCAGATTCTGCGCTCATACGCTTCTTCTCAACTAACTTTGCGAGTTCATTCTTAACCCAGGCAACACCCTTATCGGCACGCTCTTGATCGATATCTGTCATCACAACAGGGCACTTGAGATTACGAACGAGCAAGAGAGCAAGTTGTGAAGCCATCAGACCTGCTCCAACGACTCCGACCTTGCCAACCTTGCGAGCAAGGGCTGCCTTAGGAGCGCCTTCTACCTTCTTTCGCTTCTTCTGAATCAAGTTGAAGGCGTAGAGAGATGCGCGAAGGGGATCTGACATTGTCAGATCTGCAAGCGTCTGATCTTCTGCATCAAAACCTGCACCACGAGTAGATGTGCGAGAAGCTGCCATCAATTCAAGTGCCTTCATTGGGCTGGCAATCTCTGCTCCGCCAAACTTCTTGAGAGCGATTGCTCGTCCTGTAGCAAGGGCTGAATCCCATGAACCGTCTTTGCTGTAATCAACACGTTCAATCTTCTTTGTGCCGTTGACTACGCTTGCTGCGAAGGCAATGGATTTTTCTAGGAAATCAGCAGGCGCAAAGACGCTATCAACAACACCGAGTTCTAGGGCATCTTTAGCTTTCATCATCGTGTTGTTATTGAGGGCATTTGCGATGATCACCTGTACAGCTCTTTCTGGGCCGATTAGCTGGGGGAGGATTGTTGCTCCACCCCATCCTGGAACAAGTCCTAAGAAGACTTCAGGCAGGCCGGTAAATGCTGTTGCAGAGAGTGTGCGGTACTTGCAATGAAGTCCGACTTCAAGTCCTCCACCAAGTGCCAGTCCGTTGATAAAGGCAAATGTCGGAATCCCGCACTCATCGAAGCGTCGGAAAACATCGTGGCCCAACTTACCGATAGCAACTGCCTGTGAGCGGTCGCTGAGGAATGAGAGAGCAGAGAGATCAGCACCTGCTGCAAAGATGAATGGCTTACCTGTTATCGCGATTGCCGCTGGCTTACGAGAGATTGCCTCGGTAATTGCAGCATCAAGTGCCATGAGTGACTGAGGGCCAAAGGTATTTGGACGAGTGTGATCGTGACCGTTATCGAGAGTGATCAAGGCGAGAGTGCCACTTGCCCCAAAGGCAGAGAGATCAACATCGCGAACAAGGGCGTGAGTTACTACTTCTTCTGGAGCACCTTCTGGAAGAACGATTGTTGTCATGAGTTATGCCTTCTTTCCAAAGTGTGGGTTCTCCCAGATAACTGTTCCGCCCATGCCAAGACCAATACACATGGTGGTAATTCCGTAACGGACATCAGGTTTTTCTTCAAAGGTACGAGCAAGATTGAGCATTAAGCGGATACCAGAAGATGCCAATGGGTGGCCGACAGCGATCGCACCACCGTATGGATTAACGCGAGGATCATCATCTGCAATTCCAAAGTGATCAAGGAATGCAAGTACTTGGATTGCAAATGCTTCATTGACTTCAAATGCGCCGATATCGGCAATTGTGAGCCCAGCCTTTGCTAGAGCCTTAATTGTTGAAGGGACAGGTCCGTAGCCCATAACTTCAGGTTCAACGCCGGCGAAGGCGAAGGTGACCATGCGCGCCTTGATTGAAAGGCCAAGTTCAAGAGCCTTTGATTCACTTGCAAGTAGTGCTGCAGTTGCACCATCGTTGAGGCCAGATGAATTTCCTGCGGTGACGCGACCTGCTGGGCGGAATGGAGTCTTCAGTGTTGAAAGACCTTCAAGAGTTGTCGTTGGGCGAGGTGGCTCATCAACTGTTGCAATACCCCAACCAAGTTCTGCGCTACGAGCTGCAGTAGGAATTAAATCGCGCTGAATCTTTCCATCGGCATAAGCCTGCGCTGTCTTCATCTGCGAGGCAAGTGCAAATTTATCTGCACGCTCCTTTGTCAGATGTGGAAAGCGATCGTGAAGGCGCTCTGCAGTTGCACCCATGGCAAGTGCATCTTGCTCGACGATGCGCTCTGCAAGAAAACGTGGATTGGGATCTAGGCCATCACCGATCGGATGGTTACCCATATGTTCAACACCGCCTGCAATGGCAATCTCATTTGATCCCATTGCAATTGATCCAGCCAAAGTTGTTACAGCAGTCATTGCACCAGCACACCAGCGATCGACTGAATATCCAGGAACGGTGTTGGGAAGACCAGCCAATAGTGATGCGCTACGTCCAAGGTTCATGCCTTGATCACCTGTTTGAGTTGCTGCAGCAATAGCAACATCATCAATTTGATCTAAAGGTAATTGTGGGTTGCGCTCAAGAAGACCGCGCATTGCGCGAACCATGAGGTCATCGGCGCGGGTGCCGGCATAGAGAGAGCCGGCTTTTCCAAAGGGGGTGCGGACTGCATCAACGAGAACGACTGAAGCCTGAGTAGCCATGGTTCCAACTTTCATAAAGGTGAAGTTGCTCTTAGGTTACTGGTCGGTAATAGAAAAGGAAAGGAGCCGCCCGCATAGAAAAGGGGTGTGAGGGGAATTACGCAACACTTTTGTTGCGTAATTCAGGGCCCTGTAATACTCTTCTAACCAAGCGGGCCAGATGCGCCCAAAGAATTGAGGAACATTGAAGAGATCAGCCCTTGTCGCAGCAGCTGCGGCTGCAACGGTAGTTATCGCCTCATTTGTCTGGGTCTCAACCCAATCAGAGAGCGGCAGCCAGGCGGTGGAGGAGCTGACGATCTATTCGGGGCGATCTGAGGAGTTCATAGCCCCATTTCTTGCCCAATGGGAGCAAGAGTCAGGGATTACTCTCAATGTTCGCTACGGTGATTCAGCAGAACTCGCCGCTCAAATTTTAGAAGAGGGTGAGAACTCTCCAGCAGATCTCTTCCTCTCTCAAGATGCCGGCTCTCTTGGCGCAGTTGCCGCCGCTAGCCTCTTTACCCAACTTCCTGATTCTGTGGCACGCGATATCGACTCCGCCTTTATCGCAGATAGTCGCTCATGGGTTGGCATCACAGGGCGTGCGCGCGTCTTTGCCTATAACCCAGATGCAGTCTCCGTTCTTCCGCAATCAATTACTGATCTGACCAAAGCTATCTATCGCGGAAAAATTGGGATTGCACCGAGTAACGCGTCATTCCAAGCCTTTGTAACAGCGCTGATCAATGAAAAGGGCGAAGCTGTTGCGCAAAAATGGCTGAGTGATATCAAGGCTAACGATGCCAAGATCTTCTTGAAGAATAGCGCGATCGTTGAAGCCATCGATCAAGGAGAGATCGATCTAGGTTTGGTAAATCATTACTACATCTGGGAAGTTGCAACCGCTCTCGGTAGAGATATTAAAGTCAAGAATGGCTACTTTACCTCTGGTGATATTGGAAATCTGATCAACGTTTCAGGCGCTGGAGTTCTTGCAACAAGCAAGAAACAGGATGCTGCATTTGAATTAATTGACTTCCTTACCTCAGATCCAATCCAGAAGAAATTTGTCGAAGAGACTCATGAGTACTCGCTAATTCCTGGTTTAACACCTCCACAAGGTCTTCCAGATTTCAAAAGTCTTGGATCTCCACGAGTTGACCTGGGCGACCTAGCAAATACACAACGAACTCAGGATCTCTTGATCAAGGTCGGGCTTTTGTAGTGAGAAAGCTCTGCAGTGAAATCTAAAGTTAGATTCAACTCTATAGGCCTTAAAGCCCTCGTAGTTGTAGTTCTAGCCTTGATGCTGCAGCCACTTGTCTATCTCCTGATTCGCGCAGGTGAGAAGTCAAGCTCTGAAATTCTCAACCTACTCACCAGACAGAAGACTTTAGAAGTCTTGCTTACTACGCTCTCGCTCTTAGTGATCGTTGTAGCGATCAACGTCCTTTTGGGTACTGTGATCTCTGCCGGCTTGCATTACATAAAGATTCCGTATCCGCGCCTCTTCCTCGTCGCCTGCATTCTTCCCTTAGCAATTCCCTCCTATGTCTTCACCTACACCTGGAAGGCTCTCTTTCCTTCAATGCAAGGGATCTGGGCGGGAGCATTTATCCTCGCACTCTCAACTATGCCCTACATGATCCTGACAGTCCTTATCGCTTTTCAAAAGATTGACCTTGGCATCATCGAGGTAGGTCGATCACTTGGACTTTCAAAGGTTGCAATATTCTTCCGAATAATTCTTCCGCAAGTTCGCCGCAGCATTAGCGCAGGTGCTCTGCTTTCAGGGCTCTATGTGCTCAGCGATTTTGGCGCAGTATCGCTACTTAATGTCGAAACGCTCACTGTATCTATCTCTAATCTCTTTAAATCTTCCTATGACCGAGGCGCTGCATCAGTCATCGGTGTTCTCCTCTTTCTTGCAGCTGCCATCTTTATCACCTTTGAGACAACCCTTAAAGGAAGAGATTTTGAGACTAGAGGTAATGAAGGATTTCAAAACTCGATACGTCGCATTGATAGACCGGCACTTTCATTAGTCGCAGTTACCATTCTGGGTAGTTACATCATCGCTGCGGTCATCGTTCCTTTCTACGTCTTAATCTCGCGCTTTTTGGCAAATCCCACAGCAGTTGAGATTAATGATTTAGCCACCGCTGCAGCGGCGACCATTAGTGTTGCCGCCCTTGGTGCACTGATGGCATTTGCGCTCTCGCTTCCCTTGGCATTTCTCATCACGCAAGGCAAGGGAAGATTTGTAACGGCGTCAGAGAGACTCATTCTGATTTCTCACGCGCTACCTGGCGTTGTTGTTGGTTTGGCTCTTGTCTCCTTCGGATCGCGCTTAGGCAGCCTCTATCAATCGATCTATCTCTTGGCCTTTGCCTACGCTGTCTTGTTCTTGGCCAAATCAGTCGCCTCAACATCGAGTGCGTTGGCACTTGTCTCACCGCAGTTGAAAGAGGTAGCTGCAACACTTGGAAAAAGTAAGTCAAAGATTGCAACCGATGTTGTATTTCCGATTGCGCTACCGAGTATGTCACTGGGGATCCTTCTGGTCTTTCTCACGGCAATGAAAGAGCTTCCTGCAACGTTGATGTTACGTCCTACAGGTATGGATACATTGGCAACTCAGATCTGGAGCGCTGCCTCCATTAGTCGATTTAATGAGGCAGCACCTTATGCCTTAATATTGGTTCTCATTGCAGCTATTCCAACATTTATTCTTACTCTACCTGGCACGGCTAGATCTAGCAGCGAGGTTAGAGGCGAGAGCGAGAAGAAGGTGAGTTATCTCTAAATGACCTCACTGAGCGTTTCACACCTTTCTGTAAAGTTCGGCGATCGTGATGTCATCTCTGATCTCTCATTTGATCTAGCCGAGGGCGAAATTGCATCCCTTCTTGGCCCCTCTGGTTGTGGAAAGACCACACTCTTGCGAGCGATCGCTGGCTTAATTCAACCTAGCGGCGGCACGATTCGCTTTGGTTCACAACTCGTTGGAGTCTCTTCCGTTGTATTGCCACCAAGCAAACGCGGCACCGGGTACGTTCCACAGCAAGGTGCTCTTTTTCCGCATCTCTCGGTTGCTAAAAACATCGCCTTCGGTCTTGATCGTGAGATCTACACAAAGAGCGAGACTTCTCAGATCACCGATGAGATGATTGCACTTATCGGCATGCAGGGCTTTGAAGACCGTGCACCGTATGAATTATCTGGCGGACAGCAGATGCGTGTTGCGTTAGCTCGCGCACTTGCGATCAAACCAAAACTCATTCTTCTAGATGAACCATTTGCCGCCCTTGATGCTGCCTTGAGAGATGAGCTACGAAACGAAGTGATCGGTCTACTGCGCAAACTTGGCTCTACTGCGATCCTGGTTACCCATGACCGCGAAGAAGCGCTCGTCTCATCAGATCGTGTCATATTGATGCGCGATGGAAAGGTTGCCCAGAGCGGAACTCCGGAAGAAGTCTATGAGTCACCGCAATCAGCAGAGATTGCTGCAAGCACCGGAGATGTTCTTACGCTGCCAGCTCACAAGAGTTCAGCAGGAGTGATTACATATCCGCTCTCTGGGCAAGAACCATCGTTAGGTATGAGCCACTCAGGATATGTAGTGATTCGACCTGAAGAGATTAAGGTTGTGAAAGAGAGCGGCAAAGGTCGCCAAGGCGTGCTGACACACATTGATTACTACGGCCATGATGCGATGCTCACCATTGATTTGAAGGATGAGCTAAATGATGATCTAGCGGGTTCATCAACAATTATTCGCGCTCGAGTGGCAGGTCCCGCCGAATTTAACCTCGGGCAGACGGTCTATCTCGAACACGTTGGACCGATTAGATACTTTTCTCTTCCGTAATCTCTGACTCTTCAGATTGGGGAATTTCCAGGGGTTCTTCCTCTAAGAGTGCTAATTCAAGAATGGGCGCTGCAATCTCACGTTGCCATGGTCTGGCACCTAAATCTGTCAGCGCTTGATCAACATTTCCAACTGGTCTATTCCAACAGATACGTCGTACATGCTCTGGAGAGATCATATTCTCAAGTGGCAGCGATAACTCTTCTGCACGGATTAAGAGATTGTGGCGTGCATGGGTCAGCGCTGCATATTTCAGGGGATGTTTCTCACGCCAGATCTTTACTGGAGGAAGTGCATCGCTAGCTGCTCGCGTAGGAGGTAAATCATCTTCGTCGAGAGCACGGGCAGCTGCAACCGCCGCAATCCAACGTGGATGATGTTCTAACCAACGTGGGCGCAGACCAATGGGGCGGAGAATTTTCTCAAGAGATTTCTTCGAGTCAACAACTGTGTCATCGTTGATTGCAAGGGCGATTGCAGAGATCGCCGCATCAGAGAGCAAGCGCCCGGGGGAGATGTCGAGTTCTTGGGCTAGCGCAAAACGTGACTCCCATAAAGATTTCACAACTGCCAACTGGCGACGCTTCTTAATCTGATGCATTCCCGAAGTTCTGCGCCATGGATCTACTCGTGGCGGAGAAGGCGGCGCACTTAAGATCGCTGCGAATTCCTGCTCGGCCCAATGAGATTTCCCGGCACCTTCTAAGAGCGCATCAACTTCATCGCGCAATTCAACGAGAAGTTCAACATCTAACGCTGCGTAATTTAGCCAATCGACAGGAAGTGGTCTGGTCGACCAATCAACTGCTGAGTGTTCCTTTGCAAGTGATACCCCAAGCAGCGATTCCAAAAGCGGACCAAGGCCTACACGAGGCAAACCTGCTAAACGGCCGCCGAGCTCTGTATCAAAGAGTCGTACAGGGTTGATACCAACTTCGCGAAGGCAAGGCAGATCTTGAGTACTTGCATGGAGAATTACCTCATCGGTGGAGAGTAGATTGTTGAGTTCGATGAACAGGCGATGGCCGGGCCCAAAGGGAATCGGATCTAGCAGGTGAAGTCCGCCATCATTGCGCGCAATCTGAATGAGATATGCACGAGCGCTAAATTTATATCCACTAGCGCGTTCGGCATCCAGAGCAAAGGGACCGTTGCCCTTGGCTAAATCACTGATCGCTAGGCTAAATGCTTCCTCTGTATCGATGACTGCAGGTAGTCCGCCGGATGGTGCGAGTAGGGGAGTTACTTCTTTAATCTCTTCACTCATAATCGCAGATTACTTACGGGGCTTACTAATCGATGAGACCCCGTCGGCAATGGGCGGCAAGAAAGATATCTCTGAAATGAGATTGCACCACGCCATCACATGGTTGAGCAGAACCTGAGCGATCTCATCTCCTGGTGCGATCACCGGCGTCCATGATGCTCTGATTTCAATCTCTGATTCATTATTACGTGGTGAGAGTTTTCCAAATGATGCGCTAGATACACGAGTTACGGTTCCAGAGGGAGCGTTGTAACTACATCCGAATTCTTCAAGCGAGGTAAGGAGCCAGTTCCAGCCAACTTCAGGTAAGAGTGGATCTTCTTGCATCGCTGCATCAACATCTGCGCTGACAAATGTCACACAGCGGAATTCACCTTCCCAGGTATCTTGGCCACCTGGTTCATGTAGAAGTACAAAGCGACCCGTTGCAACATCATCTTCAGCATCACCAATAAGTCCATTTGTAACATCTGCGGTGAAGGCAAATGAATACGTAGCTAACTTCTGCGGTGGCGGAACTTCTTCGAGGATGATTTCACTACGTGGGGTAGCGCTGCGAAGGACATCAATCAGTCGATTAAATGCTGCCGTGTCCATTGCTTTATTCTAAATTGGGCGATCGCGCACATGCGGGAGGCGGGACCGATGATGCGATATCTTCTGCTCTATGGCAGCCCTACTTGCACTCATTTCTAGTGGTCTATGGGGTGCAGCTGATTATCACGCAGGCAATCTCAGCAAGAAATTTCCTCCTACGGCCGTCTTATCTGTCACACAAATTATTGGCCTTATCTTTGGAGTAATCCTTGCGACCTCAACCAATTCTTGGGGTGCGCAAGCGCTAGGTAGCAACGGATACTTACTTCCAGGAATTGCAGCAGGGCTCTGTGGTTATGCAGGGTTGATCTGTCTCTATGCCGCACTGGCATCAGGGCGCATGGGAGTTGTCTCACCAATTAGCGCAATGAGCGGTCTTGTACCAGTTCTCTATGCAGTGATCTTCCTTGGGGAACGATTTAATACTTTGGTCACTATCGGAGTGATCCTTGCTCTCTTAGGTGCATTTTTGGCAAGTGGGCCTGAAGTCTCGCAAGGCCTACCCCTCAAGCCGATTGCTTTAGCAGTAGGTGCCGCACTTGGTTTTGGAGGCGCTCTGACATTTATGGCTCAAGGCTCTGAATCAAGTGCATTGATGACGATGGTGGCAATGCGCGGTGCAACATTCTTTATCAGCGTTGTAATTTTATTCAGGCTACGCGGAACTGGCGGGATGGGAAAGACTCACATTCCACTTTTGATCTTTATCGGCGTGGCTGACTTCAGCGCCAACTTGATTTTAGGAGTAGCAACAACCAAGGGACTTGTCTCACTTGCAATGGTCTTTGGATCTCTCTTCCCGATTATGACAGCGCTCTTAGCATTTATCTATCTCAATGAGCGTCTACATAAAGTTCAATATGCAGGAATCATCAGCGCCGTGGTTGGTGTTGCGATGATTGCTGGCTTCCAGTAAGAGAGAGTTACCTCTTAGCTGTATAGAAAGTGGTTTCGCCCTCTTCGGTACTTGTCACATCACTAAAGTGTGAGAGCATCTCTTGAATATCAATCTTATCTTCGCCACCTGTAACGCCGGTGACGCTTAACTCAAGGCGATCAATTTTTCCAAGGGCAATCAACTCATTGATGATTGATGCGCCAGCTTCTACAAGAATTGTTGGCCCAAATAAACGAGATGCTCGCTCTAGCGCCTCCTCGGCAGAGGCGTTCCACCAATAGGCCTGGCGGTTATCGGCAAGTGCATTGACCATCGAAGTCGAGATGACAACGACAGGAACAGGTGTCTTGCGATAAGGCTCGGTGCGAGCGGTATTGCCTCCGATGAGAATGGCATCAACATGGCGACGGCGTTCGAGGAAGCGAGCGCGATCGAGAGTGGATGTCACACCGCGTGAAGATCCATCCTTTGCCGTACTTCCATCGCTACCGACCACGAGGGTGGCGATGATCTCGCCTGACTTTTCCGGCCGTAGATCTGCTGCACTCATGGCGCGAAGATTATCGCCCGCACCCTCGAATATGAGGTAGGTCGGCTGTGAGGTTCAGGTCACCCTGAAATTCTCGTCATCTTGTGGGCTCACTCACGCTCAAGTCACCACAAACTCACAGAGATCTACGCTTGATATAAGTTGAGGGGGAGTAAGTGGGCAAGTTAGCCTTACCCCATGAGCTTTCACAGCCGGTGGTTACCGACCAGTCGGGTATGGGTCATCGCAGTTGCCCTCGCCTTTGCCGCAGCTCTTCTTCCAGCCGTGACTCCCGCACAAGCTGCCCCAACCTTGGCTGAAGTTCAGCGCCAGGTTCGTACTCTTGAAGAAGAGGCGACAGCTGCAGCAGAAGGTGCGCAGGAAGCCAAGGTCGCCTTGGCCTCGCTCCAGAAGCAACTCTCAGGTATTCAGGCAGCTGCCGCCGTTCAGGGTAAGACGGTAGATGCACTCTCACGATCGCTGGGCGTCATTGCAATCGAGCAGTACAAGAGCGGTGGGCTAGGACAGAATCTCGAGCTCCTCTTTTCAAGTGATCCTTCCCTTTATCTCTCTGCCGCCGGATCTCTTGAGTCGATTACGCGCAGCAAATCTACGCAACTTCGCAAATACGAGGCAGCCAAGCAGCGATTGACAGCAACATCTCTGACAGTCAATGACAAGTTAGCCCTGGTTACAGCTGCGAAGAAGAAATTTGATGCTCAATCGGCAAAGGCTGCAGCCAAACTCAAGCAGGCTGAATCTATTCTGGCTAAGTTGAAGAAGGAAGACCGTGAACGTCTTGCACGCTTGGCCCAACAAGAAGAAGATGCCGATCAGAAGCGCTCGCTTGCTGCAGCTAAATCAGCGGCGGGAGTATCAGGACGTGCCGGTGTTGCCCTCAAATATGCGCTCAAACAAATTGGTGATCGATATGTATTTGGTGCAGCAGGAATGCAGTACTGGGATTGCTCAGGGCTAACAATGCGCGCCTTCCAAGCAGCAGGTGTCTCCTTGCCACACTCATCTGCGGCGCAATCGCGTATGGGTAAGTCAGTATCGCGTAGCCAACTCAAACCTGGAGACCTCGTCTTCTTTGGTCGACCTGTATCGCACGTTGGAATTTATCTCGGCGGCGGCAAGATGGTTCATGCTCCACGCTCTGGTTCTCGAGTTAAGGTTGCAAGCGCAAGTAACTTAGGCAATAAGCCTTACGTTGGGGCGCGCCGCTTCTAGTGGAGAAAATTCTCTGTATCACCAATGATTTTGGCCCTCGTGCCGGTGGAATCGAAACCTTTGTCATTGGCCTCATTGAACGACTTCCTCACGGCAGCGTCATCGTTTACACCAGCGCCCAAGATGCTAGCCAAGAGTACGATCGCACATGGTTAGAAGAGTATGGCGTTGAAGTTCTGCGCGATAAGGCAAAGATTCTTCTCCCAACTCCAGGAGTATCATTCTGCGTTAACTCTCTTGTCCGTGATCGTCAGATTAAGACAGTATTTTTTGGAGCAGCAGCCCCGCTTGGTCTTCTCTCCAAAGGTCTACGTAAGGCAGGTGTGCAACGTATCGTCGCGCTCACTCATGGCCACGAAGTCTGGTGGTCGCGCATCTGGCCATTTACCCAGGCGATGAAGACAATTGCCACACAGGTAGATCATCTGACATATCTCGGTGAATTCACCCAACGTGCGATAAGTAAAGCGATCTCACCAGAGGCAGCTAGCGCCATGGTCAAGATCGCTCCCGGCATCGATACTGATCACTTTGCGCCAGTTGATGCATCGCAACTGCGAGATCAACTAGGAGTAAGCGGCAAGAAGGTAATCGTCAGCGTCGGCCGCCTGGTTCATCGCAAGGGACAGGACACGCTCATCGAAGCGATGCCAGAGATTCTCTCGCAGATTCCCACCGCTCACATTGTGATGATTGGTGAAGGTCCTTATCGAGCTTATTTAGAGAATCGAGCAAAGGCGCTTAACGTTCAAGGTGCGGTGACATTTATCGGCCGCATTCAGTATGCAGAACTTCCTCGTTATATCTGCACCGGCGATATCTTTGTTATGCCATCGCGATCTCGTTTGGCTGGCCTTGAAGTTGAAGGCTTAGGGATTGTCTACCTTGAAGCCAGTGCGTGCGGACTTCCAGTTATTGCAGGAGATTCTGGGGGAGCACCAGATGCTGTGCTTGCTGGCAAGACAGGACTCGTTGTAAATGGTCGATCTTCATCGGAGGTTGCAAAGGCGGTAATCGAGTTACTTAACGATGAGCTGCGCTGCACAGAGATGGGAGCTCAAGGTCGCCAATGGATTATCAAAGAGTGGCGTTGGGAAATCTGGGCCACCGCTTTTGCAAAACTACTTAAAGTAGACCGATAGCGCGGGCGCGCGCGACTGCGCTTCTGCGGTTATGCGCATCGAGCTTGCGGTAGATCGCTGCGATATGAGTCTTTGCAGTGGCGTGTGAGATAAACATCTGCGCTGCAATCTCGGCGATGCTTAACTCGCCACTGAGATAGGTAAGGACAGTTACTTCACGAGGTGAGAGCAGGGCTTGCGCCTTTCCTCTACCGATAAGTGCAACGGTCTGGCTACTGATGAATTGATTGGGGTTTGCAAGAATGGATTTGATTGCAGAGATGAGCACGGTCGAACTCTCTGACTTTGAGATAAAGGCTTGTGCACCGGCTTGAGAGGCTGCCGCTATAAGATCGAGATCGCCATTGAGACTTAATACAACGATTGCCA
>JACCDI010732012.1_pt1 | contig 13733 bp, 16 predicted proteins | sample 7442791 | NCBI WGS metagenome assembly JACCDI01 (sample SAMN15323434, study PRJNA562643) | freshwater metagenome | isolation source: river surface water | place: USA:Blue River Watershed | collected 2017-08-15
CGTGCCCGTGTGGCGCTGACCGGCCTGACGCTGGCCGAACAGTTCCGTGACCAGTCGGGTACGGACGTTCTGTTCTTCGTGGACAACATCTTCCGCTTCACGCAGGCCGGTTCCGAAGTGTCCGCTCTGCTGGGCCGCATCCCGTCCGCCGTGGGCTACCAGCCGACGCTGGCCACCGACATGGGCGCGTTGCAGGAACGCATCACCTCGACCAAGAACGGCTCGATCACCTCGGTGCAGGCGATCTACGTTCCGGCCGACGACTTGACCGACCCCGCCCCGGCAACGTCCTTTGCGCACCTTGACGCCACCACGGTGTTGTCGCGTGCGATTTCGGAACTGGGCATCTACCCGGCGGTGGACCCGCTCGACTCGACCTCGCGTCTTCTGGACCCGTCGGTCATCGGCGAAGAGCACTACAACGTCGCGCGTTCGGTGCAGGGTATCCTTCAGCGCTACAAGTCGCTGCAGGACATCATCGCCATCCTTGGCATGGACGAACTGAGCGAAGAGGACAAGCTGACCGTGGCCCGCGCCCGGAAGATCCAGCGCTTCCTGTCGCAGCCTTTCGACGTGGCAAAGGTCTTTACCGGGTCGGACGGCGTGCAGGTTCCGCTGGAAAAGACCATCGCCTCGTTCAAGGCGGTTGTCGAAGGCAAGTATGACCACCTGCCGGAAGCCGCCTTCTACATGGTTGGCGACATCGACGAAGTGATCGCGAAAGCGCAGCGTCTCGCCGCGCAAGCCGCGTAAGGGGGCCTGATCCATGGCTGCCACGCTGCAATTCGACCTCGTGTCGCCGGAACGGAAGCTTGCTTCCGTCGCCGCGACCGAGGTGCAGATCCCCGGCACGGACGGCGACCTGACGGCGATGGCTGGCCATGCGGCCACCATCACCACGCTGCGCCCGGGTGTGCTGAAGGCGATTGCCGCCGACGGCACGAAATCCTTTGTCGTGACCGGCGGCTTTGCCGAAATCACGGCGGCGGGTGTGTCGGTTCTGGCCGAACGCGCTGTCCCGGTGGAAGAGGCCAACGCCGCCGTCTTTGAAACCCTGCTGGCCGATGTGAAGGCCACTGCAGCGGGGATGGACAAGGACGCGGGCGAAAAGCTGGTGGGTGACCTGATGGCCGCAAAGGCTGCTGTCGGCGCCTGACCTTTCGCACAGCTTGAAGTTGTTGGGGGCTCTGGCTACGGTCAGGGCCCTTTTCATTGGTATCGCCCCGTATGGGCAAGTAGGCACGCATGAGCTCCAAGGTGATGAAACGCATCGTCAGCGGTCAGGTTGGCATCCAGCAGGGGACGCGAATCCTGTTTTCCGATTTCGCGACCGGCGGGCCGATGTGGACCGGGCAGGGGGATCGCGCCATCCGTGTGCCTGTCGTTTTCGAGGACGGTTTCCGCGAAGCGCCCGTGGTCATGCTGGGCATCTCGCTTTGGGACATGGACCACCAGACTAACATGCGCGCCGACCTGCGGTCCGAGAATGTGACGAAGGACGGCTTTGATCTGGTGTTCCACACCTGGGGCGACACCCGCATCGCCCGGATACGGGTGGACTGGACCGCGCTCGGCCCGATGCGGGACGAGGATGACTGGGATGTGGCGTGACTGCTTAGCGCGCCGGGTCTGGCAATAGGCGCGCTGCACCATAGGCTGTCAGCGCGAACAGCGCCAACCCGCCAAGCACATCTGTCATGTTATGCCCACCATGCGATAAAATCGCAGGAACCATGGCGACGCCCAGTGCCAGACCCAATGGAAAGGCAAAAGTCCGGCGGGTGTACCACACCACCATGCAGGCCATGACCGTGTGATATGACGGAAAGGCCACGACACCGACCACGACATCCTTGCTGATGACTTCGGGGCCGTCCTCTACCAGTTGGCGCAACAAGGCTCCTGCATCGGCGGCAAACACCAGATTGATGGACACCGCGATGTCCTGCGGGACGGTCTGGTAGGCCGATGGCCCGATGGACGGAAAACACCACCAGATCGCAACAGTGACGATCAACGTCACCAAACCCAACATCAGCATGCGATGCAGCGCCTCAACGCGCCCCAGTGCCCCCAACAGTATGACGATCGCCAAAAGCAACGGCACGGCAGAATTGTAAAGCACAGCAAGCGCGCGCATCAGGGCAGGATACTCGGCCAGAGCGATGACGAACGTCGCCCAATGAAAGCCAAAAACCGCGTCTGCCGCGATCAGCCATGGGTCGATGACCGGGTTATGCAAAGGGAACAACGCAAAGATCAGCACGGTCAGCAGGGTTGAGAAGCCCATGAACAGGCCCACCCCGACCGCTGCCACCGATAGCCGCAGCGCGCCAATCCGATAGCGGGCATAAAGACCAACCCCCATCAACGCGAGGCACAAGAACACACCGGGCAGAAAATCCCGCCAAACCACCACCCGTTCCAGCGCAACGGGCAGAATGAATGCCGCAACAGCAAGTGCCGACAAAAGCGTGAACAGTAGACGTTCCGCGCCAACCAGCCCAAAACGCCTACCGTTCTCGACCGTGCTGATCCGTGGACCCGCGATATCGACCATGAGGCTCTCCCTGAACCCGCAAAATCACGGGCGCAGGGATACCGGACAAATCGCGCAGATTTGCGGCACGAAAAGCACCGCTTTCCGGCATCAGCCCCGCTGGTACATGCCCTCATAGATCGGCACCAAGGTATCGGTCTCGAACAGCGACGAGACCGAGGTGCCGTTCCAGATGTTCAGGATCGCCTGGGCGAACATCGGGGCGGTCGGGACGATGCGGATGTTCTTGCAGGATTTCACCGCTTCCGTCGGTTCGATGGAATCGGTGATGACCAAGGACTTCATCACCGATTTCGACACGCGTTCCACCGCCGGGCCGGAAAGGACGCCGTGGGTGATGTAGCTGTGCACCTCAAGCGCGCCGTTTTCGATCAGCACTTCGGCGGCTTTGCAGAGCGTGCCGGCCGTGTCGCAGATGTCATCGACGATGATGCACTTCTTGCCCGCGACATTGCCGATCACGGTCATTTCCGCCACTTCGCCGGCCTTCTCGCGGCGCTTGTCCACGATGGACAAGGGCGCATTGATCCGCTTGGCCAATTCCCGCGCGCGCGCCACACCGCCCACGTCGGGCGAGACGATCATCAGATCTTCCATCTGGCCCATGAAGTGATGCTCGATGTCCAGCGCGAAGACCGGGCTGGCGTAAAGGTTGTCCACAGGGATGTCAAAGAAGCCCTGAATTTGCGCGGCATGCAGATCCAGCGTCAGCACACGGTCAATTCCGGCGCGGGTCAGCAGGTTTGCCACCAATTTTGCGCTGATCGGCGTGCGGGCCTTGGCGCGGCGGTCCTGACGGGCGTAGCCGAAATAGGGGATCACGGCGGTGATACGATCCGCCGACGACCGACGCAGCGCATCGGCGATGATCAGCAGTTCCATCAGGTTGTCGTTGGCCGGGTTCGAGGTCGGCTGGATCACATACATATCCTCGCCGCGCACATTCTCGTACACCTCGACGAAGATTTCCTGATCGTTGAAGCGTTCCACCCGCGCATCGACGAGGTTGACCGACATGCCGCGGTGCATCGACATGCGGCGGGCGATGGATTTGGCAAGCGTGAGGTTCGCGTTACCGGAAATGAGCTTCGGCTCGGTGATGGCGGGCATATGTGTCTCCGGGGCCTTCGGATTCGGGTTGGTTGTGCCTTAGCACCGCGCTACGGTCTTGGGAATGTCGCGTAAGTCGGGGGCCGGAAAATGGTGCAGGTCGATTACTTCTTGGCGCTGCAATCGCCCTATGTCTACCTCGCCGGACGTCGCCCGGCCGAGATTGCTGCACGGCATGGGGCGACCCTGGTCTATCGCCCGCTGGACGCGATGGCGCTGTTCCCCCGGACGGGGGGCAAGGTGCGGGCGGACCGGCATCCGTCGCGCAACGCCTATGCCACGCAGGATCGGGTGCGGACGGCCAAAAGGCTCGGATTGCCGCTGGACCCAGAGCCGATGTTTCGCAGCGCCAATCCTGCGCCAGCCGCTTATGCGCTGATCGCCGCGCAGGCGGCGGGTGGCGGTGATGTGACAGGGTTTGCCGTTGCCATCGCACGGGCCATGTGGGCCGAAGGAAAAGATATCTCCGACGATGAGGTGATTGGTGCCGCCCTTGCGGCGCATGGGTTTGATCCCAAAGTGGCGGATCGTGGCATGCTGATGGCGGCAGAAACCTATGCCGCCAATCTGGAAGAGGCGGTCAGCAAGGGCGTGTTCGGCGTGCCGTTCTTTGTGGTTGGGGACCAGTTGTTCTGGGGGCAAGACCGGCTGGACGATCTGGACCTGCACCTGTCGGGTGCGCTTTAGCCGCGCAGCGCCGATAGGAAGCTGTCCACATCTTCTGTCGTGGTGGACCAAGAGGCCACCAGACGTGCGGTCTCACGACCATCGGGCAGGGGGCGCAGGTCGTAATACATCGCCCCCGCCGCTTGCAGGCGGGCATGCCCGCCCTGCGACCAGTTGGCGAAGATCATGTTGGCCTGCGAAGGATGGGTCAGCGCCACGCCGGGAATGGCCAGCAGCCCTTGCGCCAGCCGCGCGCCCATGGCGTTGGCATGGCTGGCAAGACGGAGCCACAGGTCGTCCTCAAGGTAAGCCTCCATCTGCGCCGACAGATAGCGGTGCTTGGAAAAGAGATGCCCGCCCCGCTTGCGACGCAACTCGAACTCCCAGGCCTTGGCCGGATCGAAGAAGATCACCGCCTCGACCCCCAGCAGGCCATTCTTGGTGCCCCCAAAGGCCAGCGCGTCGATGCCCGCTTTCCATGTCATCTCGGCGGGCGTCGACCCGGTGGCCATCAGGGCATTGGCAAAGCGCGCGCCGTCCAGATGGCAGGGCAGGCCATAACCCTTGGCAAGCTTGGTCAATGCGGCAATCTCAGCGGGGGTGTAGACCGTCCCCGCCTCTGTCACATTGGTCAAGGACAGCGCCCCGCGCTGGACGCCATGCACGCCGGATGCGCCGGTGGTGGCCAGCGCCTCGGCCAGCGCGGCAGAGGTGATCTTGCCATGGGCGCCGTCGATCAGCGCCAGCTTTGCGCCATGGGCATAGAACTCGGGCGCGCCGCATTCATCCTCGGCGATATGGGCGTGACGGTGGCAGAACACGGCCCCCCATGGCGGGGTCAGCGTCGCCAAGGCCAGCGCATTGGCCGCCGTGCCTGTGGCCACGAGGTGCACGGCCGCCTCGGGGGCATCAAACACCGCGCGCAGGCGGTCGCGGACGCGGATCATGATCTCATCGCCGCCATAGCCACGGGCATAGCCCGTATTGGCCCGCGACAACGCGGCAAGGATTTCGGCGGGAACGCCAGAGGTGTTGTCAGAGGCGAAGAACATCACGCATCGTCCGTGATGATGTAGTCGTCCCAATCGTCCTCATCCACCTCGTACTCCGGTACGGTCTTGCCGCGCACGGATTTCCCGGCCTTGTGCGTGCTTTCGGGATCGCCGGTCAGCAGGGGGTGCCAGTCATGCAGCGGCTTGCCCTCCCACAGCAGCTTGTAGGCGCAGGTCTTGGGCATCCAATAGGCGATCTTGGGCAGGGTCTTGGGCGACAGGATCACGCAATCGGGCACGAACTGATGCCGGATCGGATATTGCGAACACTGGCAGGTTGCCCCGTCCAGCAATCGACAGGCCACGCGGGTGTATTCCACCTCGCCCGTGTCCTCGTACTCGATCTTGTTCAGGCAGCATTTGCCGCAGCCATCGCAAAGCGCCTCCCATTCGGGGGCGGTCATCTTGGTCAGCGGGACGGTTTCCCAGAAGCGGGGGCGCAGCGTGTCGGTCATGATGGCGGAAGGTGCGCGTTCCCCGCGCGAAAGGGAAGCGGGAGCAACTGTTTTTCTGCGAAAAATCTGCGGGCCGATCCGTCTGTGACGGATCACGTCACGGTGTCGGTTCCCGGGCCTTCGCAGAACCGCCGTCAGAGGGCGGCAAGGATGTCCCGCGCACGGCGGCAATCGGCGTCCATCTGGTCGATCAGCGCTTGCAGCCCGTCGAACTTCATCTCGGGGCGCAGGTAATCGACAAAGCCGATCGACAGATGTTGGCCATAGAGATCGCCCGCGAAATCGAAGAGGTGGGTTTCCAGATTGGGCACGTTTTCCCCGAACATTGGCCGCACGCCAAGGCTGGCCGCGCCGATGTGGCTGCCCGCCTGTGGGCCTGTCAGGATATCGACCTTGACCGCATAGACGCCAAGGCGCGGCAGGTGCAGGCCATCGACTGACATGTTTGCCGTCGGATAGCCCAACTGTCGCCCGCGCTTTTCACCGTGGATGACCTCGCCCTCGATCCGGTGCCAATGGCCCAGCATGGCCGCGGCGTCGCGGGGACGGCCTTCGGTCAGCGCCACGCGGATCGCACTGGACGAGACCTCGGTCCCGTTCACCGCCAGAAGGGGCGCGACGGTGACACCAAAGCCGAACCGTGCCCCCAACGCCTGCAGATCCTGCACGCTGCCGCTGCGGCCTTTGCCGAAACAGAAATCAGCGCCGACCACGACATGACGCACCCCAAGTCCGGCGACCAGCACATCGGCGGCAAATCCTTCGGGTGAGAGGCCAGCCAGCGCCGCGTCGAAGGGCAATTCATAAAGATCGGCGACGTCCAGTTTGGCCAAACGATTCGCCCGGGCTTCGGGGTTCATCAGACGGAAGGTCGGGCCGGACGGGGCAAAGAACTGGCGCGGGTGGGGTTCAAAGGTCACGACACCCAAGCGCCCCTGCCCCCGTGCGAGGTCGATCACCGACCGATGCCCCAGATGCACGCCGTCAAAATTGCCCATGGCGACCGAGGCACCGCGCGCCTCTGCCGTCAGATCCTGCCAGTGATGATGATGCCGCATCTTACCCCGGGCGCGGGGCCTGTGCCCCGTCAGTCGAACTTGCGGCTCGGTGCCAGAACCAGCGCCTCGCCCTTCAGGACGACCGTATTACCCACGGCGCAGTGGGTTTCAAGGGTGACGCGCCGCTTGGCATGGTCGATGGCGGTCACTTTCACTTCGGCACGGACGGTATCGCCGGGGCGGACGGGGGCCATGAACTTCAGGCTTTGGCCCAGATAGACCGTGCCATGGCCGGGAAGCTGTTCCCCGATGACCGCCGAAATCAAGCCAGCCGTCAGCATTCCATGCGCGATCCGCCCCTGAAAGATGGTGTCCTGCGCATAGGATTCGTCCAAATGCACGGGGTTCCGGTCAGTCGACACTTCGGCGAACATCTCGATATCGCGGTCGGTCACCGTCTTGAACAGGTGGCGGGTCATCCCGACCTCGATCTCTTCGATGCAGACCGTGCCGCGCGGTTGGTTGTCGATGGCTCTGGCGAACATGACCGAATCCCGTGATTGCTTGCAGGGACCATAGACGATGCCGCAGTGCGGCGCAATTCCTGCGCGCAAGAAATTATCCAAAATGCAGCGATATTGGTAATTTTGTTGCTGCGTGATTTCAGCGCAGCAGGCCGATGGCGTAGTCCGGGGACAGGGCCTGCGCCGCGAGCCAGACCTTGAGGCGGGATGGATCGGGATGGGCCGGGTCATCGCCGAATTCCGCCGCCGCGATGCCGCCGGTCACGAACAGCGCGTCCAGCCCCTCGCCTGCCGCGCCGCGGATGTCGGTGCCGATGCCGTCGCCGATGCAGAGGATGCGGTGGTCGTCGCTCCCCGTCAGGGACGCCAGTTTCTGGCGGGCGAGGTCATAGATCGGGGGATGGGGCTTGCCGAAGTACATCGCCTTGCCACCCAGTTTCTCATATTCCGCCGCCAGGGTGCCCGCGCAATAGAGCCGGGTTTCGCCCAGATCGACGATCAGATCGGGATTGGCGCACAGCAGGGTCAGGCCCAGCGTCTTGCCCATCAGCAACTTGCCCCGGTAGTCGTCGGGCGTTTCCACCGTGTCATCCGCCAATCCGGTGCACAGGATGCCATCGGCCTGATCCATCGGGACGCGGGTGACGGCTTGCATCTGGGCGGCGATGTCGGCCGGGTAGTCGGTGAAGAAGGACTCGTCCTTTGCCGCGCCGATGTGGTGCACACGCGGACCTATGGCACCCTGCGCCAGCGCGATCTGGGTGGCGTCGCCCGAGGAGACGATCTCATCCCACGCATCCCGCGGCACGCCGATGCGGTCCAGTTGCGCGATGACCGACGGTTTGGGGCGCGGCGAGTTGGTGAGGAGAAGTACCGTCCCCCCCTGCGCCTTGAAGGCCCGCAGCGCGGCGACGGCCGCGGCAAAGGGTTCCTTGCCGTTGTGCAGGCACCCCCAGAGGTCGCAGAACACCGCCGTATAGCGGGGAGCGATGTCGGCAAGGTGCGTGATGATCTGGGTCATGGTCGCTCCGGGGGATGGGTGAGGCAGGGATACGCGATTTGCGGCGGGGGGTGAACGCGAAAGAGGATGGACGTCAAAAGGTGGGCGTGAGGGCCGACGCGGAAAGGTCCTGTGGACCTTTCCGCCGGTCCGATTGCGGCTGAGGCAACGAAGCCGCAAGGGGTGTTCAGCAATTCCACGGCGTCAGGCACGGGTCGTGACCGCCCGGCGGGTGCGCCCTTTGCGCGCCCGCCCCCCGCAGGGCGGGCGCGGCCCGTGCACGGGGCGCACGGGCGGGCATGGGGCTGGCGTTGCGGCTCGCGAGGGTCGCTTGCCCCGCGCGACTGCGGCATTTGGAACGAAAAACGCGCGCAGCCTTCGCCGCGCGCGCTTCATCTTACCGTCCGCGAAGGATCACAGCTTCAGCGCCGGGATGATCTGCTTCTTGCGGCTCATGATGCCCGGCAGCACGACGGTATCGCCGGTGACGGTGCAGCCAAACGACGCCTCGGCCATCTGTTTCACCAGATCGTTCGGGACCAGCAGCGTGGCCTCTTCACGGATGATGTCCACCACGAACAGCAGAACCTGATCCGCGCCATCCTCTTTCGCCACATCCACCATCGAGGCCATCAGGCTGTCCTTGCGGTCCAGCACGACCTTGGGCGCGGTGGTTTCAAGGACCGAGACGCGCAGCTCTTTGCCCGCGACATTGTATTCCTTGGAATCCATCCGCAGCAGGGCCGCATCGGAAAACGCCGAAACGTCGGACTTCGCCTCGAACATCGCGGTCGCCAGTTCGGCGATGTTCACGCCCAGATCGGCGGCCAGCGATTCCGCCACGGCGCGGTCATGCGCGGTGGTGGTGGGCGAGCGGAACTCCAGCGTGTCGGACAGGATGCAGGACAGCATCGCGCCCTTGATCGCCTTCGGTGCCTTGGCGACATCGGCCCCCATCAGGTCATGCATGATGGTGGCGGTGCAGGCCAGCGGGCGGATGGTGATGTCGATCGGGTTCTTGGTCTTGATCCCGCCCACCAGCATGTGGTGGTCGATGATGCCGGTGATCTTGGCGTCATTGATCGAGGGCGGCAGTTCGGCGGGGTTGTTGGTGTCCACGATCACCACGGTATCGTCGGCGGTCACGTCCGAAATGATCGCGGGCTTGTCCAGACCCCAATGGCGCAGCACGAAGGCCGCTTCGGTGTTCGGCTCGCCCAGCAGGACGGGGGCGGCGGGGGTGCCCTTCACCTCGGACAGATACCACGCCCAGATGATGGGCGATCCGGTGGAGTCGGTGTCGGGAGATTTGTGGCCGAAAACCTTGATGGTCATGGGTTGCGCCTTTGAATGTTGGAATTTTGCGCGGTGTATAGGTCAGCCGCAGGCACTTGTCACGCCCGCAGCCACCGATGCGCCCAGCCGATGCTGCGTTGCGGCAACAGGCCGCGCGCCACAGGCATTTGGGCCGCCCGTGACAATCACATGAAAGCGTTGGCAGAGGTGTTGACACGCGCCGAGGTCATGCCTACCTATCGCCTCGTTAGCACTCACTTGATGCGAGTGCTAAGACATTTTCACTGGAAACCTAGGGAGTGTTACCAGATGGCATTCAAACCGCTTCACGACCGCGTGCTGGTCAAGCGCGTGCAGGGCGAAGAAAAGACCAAGGGCGGTCTGATCATTCCGGACAACGCCAAGGAAAAACCGGCTGAGGGCGAAATCATCGCCGTCGGTGAAGGTGCGCGCAAGGACTCGGGCGAGCTGATCGCTCCGTCGGTGAAAGCCGGCGACCGTATCCTGTTCGGCAAATGGTCGGGCACCGAAGTGACCCTCGACGGTCAGGAACTGCTGATCATGAAAGAAAGCGACATCCTCGGCATCATCGCCTGAGGACGCGTGGTGCGCGGCCGGATGAACTTTCGGCACGCCCCCATGATCGACGCAAACAGAATTTAGAGGAGTCTTCCAATGGCTGCTAAAGAAGTACGCTTTGACACCGATGCCCGCGACCGCATGCTGCGCGGCGTGAACATCCTCGCCGACGCCGTGAAAGTCACGCTGGGCCCGAAAGGCCGCAACGTGGTGATCGAAAAGTCCTTCGGCTCGCCCCGCATCACCAAGGACGGTGTGTCGGTCGCCAAGGAAATCGAACTGTCGGACAAGTTCGAAAACATGGGCGCCCAGATGGTGAAGGAAGTCGCGTCCCGCACCAACGATGAAGCGGGCGACGGCACCACCACCGCCACCGTTCTGGCCCAGGCCATCATCAAAGAAGGCATGAAGGCCGTCGCTGCCGGCATGAACCCGATGGACCTGAAGCGCGGGATCGACATCGCGACCTCCAAGGTCGTCGCGGCGATCAAGGCTGCTGCGCGTCCGGTCAAGGACTCGGACGAAGTCGCGCAGGTTGGCACCATTTCCGCCAACGGCGAAGCCCAGATCGGCCGTTTCATCGCTGATGCGATGCAGCGCGTCGGCAACGAGGGTGTGATCACCGTCGAAGAAAACAAGGGCATGGAAACCGAAGTCGAAGTCGTCGAAGGCATGCAGTTCGACCGCGGCTACCTGTCGCCCTACTTTGTGACCAACGCCGACAAGATGATCGCCGAACTGGAAGACGCGTTCATCCTACTGCACGAAAAGAAACTGTCGTCGCTGCAACCGCTGGTCCCGCTGCTGGAAGCCGTGATCCAGTCGCAGCGTCCGCTGGTCATCGTGGCCGAAGACGTCGAAGGCGAAGCGCTGGCGACCCTCGTGGTCAACAAACTGCGCGGCGGTCTGAAGATCGCTGCCGTCAAGGCCCCGGGCTTTGGCGACCGTCGCAAGGCGATGCTGCAAGACATCGCCATCCTGACCGGCGGTCAGGTGATCTCGGACGATCTGGGCATGAAGCTTGAGAATGTCACCATCGACATGCTGGGCCGCGCCAAGAAAATCTCGATCAACAAGGACAACACCACCATCGTCGACGGCAATGGTGACAAGGCCGAGATCGAAGCCCGCGTTGGCCAGATCCGCACCCAGATCGAGGAAACCACCTCGGACTACGACCGCGAGAAACTGCAAGAGCGTGTGGCCAAGCTGGCAGGCGGCGTTGCCGTCATCCGCGTCGGCGGCATGACCGAAGTCGAAGTCAAAGAGCGCAAGCGAAGCGTTGACAACGCGCTGAACATGACCCGTGCTGCCGTCCAAGAAGGCGTGATCGTCGGTGGCGGCGTGGCGCTGGTTCAGGCGGCCAAGGTTCTGAACGGCCTGACCGGTGCGAACAGCGACCAGAACGCCGGGATCGCCATCGTGCGCCGCGCGCTGGAAGCTCCGCTGCGCCAGATCGCCGAAAACGCCGGTGTGGACGGTGCTGTGGTTGCGGGCAAGATCCGCGAATCCAGCGATCCGGCCTTCGGCTTCAACGCCCAGACCGAAGAATATGGTGACATGTTCGCGTTCGGCGTCATCGACCCGGCCAAAGTGACCCGCACCGCGCTGGAAGATGCAGCCTCGGTCGCGTCGCTGCTGATCACCACCGAAGCCATGATCGCGGACAAGCCCGCGGACAAGGCCCCGGTTGGCGGCGGCATGGGCGGCATGGGCGGCATGGACGGGATGATGTAATCATCCCTGCCATCCGGCAGAGACAGGGGGGCGTGGCGAAAGCCGCGCCCCTTTTTTCATTGGCGCGGCGACGTTTGACGCAAACGTCGCGCCGATTTCTGGCGCAGAAATCGGGTTGGTAGCCTTGGAATTTGCGTCAAATTCCACGTCGATATCTGCGTCAGACATCGACCGGATTACAGCGTCTTCACCAGCCGATGGATCACATGGTTCAGTCCGTGCTCATTGTCCACCCGGCTGATGCCGGTGGGCGCAAACCCCTCGCGCGTCCAGAAGGCCCAGCCGCGCGTGTTGGCCTCCAGAACCGCAAGGTAAAGGTGGGTGGCCTCTTCAAGGCGGGCGATGCGCTCTACCTCGGCCAGCAGGGTCCGACCGTGACCTTGCCCGCGCAGGTGCGGGCTGAGGATCATCAGCCCCAGATAGGCGGCCTTTGGCTCCGGAAAGCCAAAAGACAGCTCTGCCAGACCAGACAGACGACCGTCCACGAACAGGCCAAGGTGGCGTTGCCGCGCCGGATCATGGCCAGGGGGACCGTCGGTGAAATAGTCCTGCGCTGCGGTTGGACCGGGGGCCGATCCCTCGGCCATCAGCCAGTAATCCGCCGCCTCGGCCAGAAACGCGGCAACGGCGGGCAGGTCTTGGTCCGGGGTCAGCAGGCGTATGGTCATGGGTGTTCGATCCGCGTGATTTCCAACTCCACCACGCCGCCCGGTTTGCGCCACGTCACCACATCACCCAGCTGCGCGCCCATCAGCGCGCGGGCGAGGGGGGATTGCGGCGCGATGCGGCCTGCGGTGGCATTGGCCTCATCCTCCCCCGTGATCTGGTAGCGGGTCTTGCGCCCATCGGCATCGGCCACGGTGACGATCAGGCCGAAACCCACCGCGACCGGCGACTGACTGGCGGGATCGATCAGGATGGCACTGCGCAACCGTGCCTCAAGATAGCGGATGTCGCGTTCCGCCGCCGCTTCGGGCAGTTTGTCCAGCCGGTCAGGGCGGGCGCGCAGGGTTGCAAGGTCGGCTTGCCGGGCCTGCAACCGTGACCGCAGATCGTCCAGACCCGTTGGCGTGACGTAATTCGGATGGGCCGAGATCGGCAGGTCCGGAAGCGGGTCCAGTGAGCCGTCGCCTTCCTTCACAAAGGCGCGGCTCATGGTACGATCACCTCCAGCGGGTCATAAAGCGTGACCTCGCCCCAAGCGGCGCGGGGCAGCAGGTCGGGTTTGAAACGGATGCGCCCAAACTCGAGATCCGCACGGGAAAAGAAGGCGCGGTCGGTGACCACCCCTTCGGGGTCCTGCCATTCGGGGTCGATCTGTCCGCCGGTGATGGTGCAATGGAAGAACAGGTCAACCTGATGAAAGCCGGTCTTGGGGTCGTGGAATTCATTCACCAAGGCGGGGGCACCCACGGCGATGGTCAGGCCGGTTTCCTCAAACACCTCGCGCGCCAGATTGTCGGGCAGGGATGCCCCGGCATGCACCCCGCCGCCCGGCGCGCACCACAGGTCAGACTGCCCGCCGGGATAGGCGTTGACCAGCAAAAGCCGGTCCTGATGCAGGATCAGCGCGCGGGCGGCGAGGCGGGGGCTACGGTGTGACATGGGGCCAAGCTGGGCCAGACGGTCCGAATTGTCCAGATGGGGGCGGCGCGAACCGCCCCCGAAACCTTCCCGCAAGGGTCAGGCGGGCTGGACGGCCCCGAACCGCCCGTTGCGTTCCGACCAGAGCAGATAGGACGACGCCCCGGCGATC
>JACCDI011709444.1_pt1 | contig 13728 bp, 11 predicted proteins | sample 7442791 | NCBI WGS metagenome assembly JACCDI01 (sample SAMN15323434, study PRJNA562643) | freshwater metagenome | isolation source: river surface water | place: USA:Blue River Watershed | collected 2017-08-15
AGCAAACCCTGTTCGACGATGGAATGGCTTTTCTGGCCCTTGATATGGGCGATGAAACCGACGCCGCAAGCGTCATGTTCGTTGTTCGGATCGTAAAGGCCTTGCGCTTGCATTGCGGTGCTCCACTACTCTTTGGGAAAGACCGGGAAGAATAGTGCAATGCAATACAGACTTCAACCTAAATAAATTAGGGTCGGATGATATTTATTTGCAGCCTCAAAACGGTGCAAAATTAAATGGGGACAGAGTAAGGCTGGCGCGGGTTTTCGGCTCGATTGCACCGTTTCAACCCCGCTCGGGCGCGGCTTTGCGCGGCCGTCCGCGCCGTGCCGGCTCAAGCCGGCGATCGGTCAGCTTGGCCAGGGAAAGACGGAACGCGTCCGAGCCCAGCGCCCAGGCCTTGCGGGTGGCCTCGACGATGGTCTCCACGGTCTTTGCCGCCGGCGGCGTCGCACACAGCTGCTTGTAGACGGCCTCGCGCTCGAAAGGCGTATTCCCCAGCTTCCAGTAGGCCGGATGATCGGTCAGCCAAGCCTGCCGGCGCGCGCCGGTGTGATGCGCATGACTGGACCAGCGGTAATGCTCCATGTCCATGCTCACCGCGTCATGCAGCGGCTGGTATTCGATCAGGTGGGCGCACGGGACGAACCAGGTATCGGCCTCGAGCACGGTCGCCCTGAAACGCCCCTCCCACAAGCTGCCGCTGCGCTGGTGCCGCGCATTGAACCAGGGCACGTACTGGCGGCCGATGGCCTGCATCATCTTGCCCAGCGCATCATCGTTGGCTGGCGTCGCCAGCAGTTGCACCCGTGCCGGCAGTAGCACATACGCATGGATGGCGACGCCCAGCTGCTGCGCGGTGTCGCGCAGCAAGTTCAGGAATTGCTGGTAATCGGACTCGTCAAGGAAAACGGCTTGGCCATTGTTACCCGACGCAACCACATGATGCAGTTGGTGGGGAACGACCAGCCGGGGCAGCCGCGCCATCGCGTGTCGATGGAGGTCCTGTCAGGGCCTGCAGGGACTGCAGCGGGTCAGAACGGGATGTCGTCGTCGATGTCCGACAGATTGGGCGCCTTCGCCGGTGCGCGCGACTGGGTCTGCGCCGGTGCGCGCGACGGCGCGCTGTAGCCACCATCATCGCCGCCCATCGGCGCGCTGCCACCGCCACCACCCATGCGGCTGCCGAGCATCTGCATGGTGTCGGCGACGATCTCGGTCGAGTACTTCTCGACACCATCCTTGTCGGTGTACTTGCGGGTTTTCAGTTTCCCTTCGACGTACACCTGCGAACCCTTCTTCAGGTATTGGCCGGCGATCTCGGCCAGCTTGCCGAAGAACGCGATGCGGTGCCATTCGGTCGCTTCTTTCTGTTCGCCAGTGGCCTTGTCGCGCCATTTGTCGGTGGTGGCAACGGCTATGCTGGTCATCGCATCGCCGCTGGGCATGTAGCGCGTCTCGGGATCACGACCGAGGTTGCCAACGATGATGACTTTATTGACCGATGCCATACAGATCTCCTGTGGGGATGAGTGCGCCAGCGACGCCGCCGGCAGATGTCAGGTGGGGACTGCCTCGCGCCGTGCGCGACGCGGCAAGTTCTTCATGGATGAAGCAATTATAAGCCAGCCCACTGTCAGCAGACAGCTCGCAGTGAACACCGCCGTGCCGCCAAAATGCTGCGCCAGCAAGCCGCCACCGGCGCCGCCGGCGAACAGGCCGATGGCCTGCATCGTGTTGTACACGCCGAGCGCTGCGCCGCGTGCGCCCGCGGGTGCCATGCGCGATACCAGCGACGGCTGGCTGGCCTCGAGCACGTTGAACGCAACGAAGAAGGCCAGCAGCAAGGCGATCAGCAGATTGAACGACAACGCGCTCTGCGCGACTGCGAAGCGCAGGCCAATCTCGACCAGCAGCAACAGCGCAATCGACGACACGAACACAGGCTTCATCTTGCCTTTTTTCTCGCCGATGAAGATCGGTGGCAGCATCAACACGAAGGACACCAGCACGACCGGCAGATAGATTTTCCAGTGTTCGCTGATCGCGATACCACCCGCGTTGACCAGTACGTTCGGCAACACCACGAACATCGACATCTGTATCGCATGCAGCACAAACACGCCGACGTTCATGCGCATCAGCTCAGGGTTGCGCAGCACGTCGGCAAAGGATGCGCGCTCGGGTGAGCGTGGTGGCGCGGCTGGCGTGACGAACAGCACCACGAAGATCGCAGCCGCCGACAGTGCGGCGACCAGCAGGAACATGCCGCGCATGCCGACCGCCGCATACAGCAGCGGCGCCATGACCAGCGATGCCGCATAGGTCAGGCCAATCGATGCGCCGACCATGGCCATCGCCTTGGTTCGGTGTTCGTCACGGGTAGTATCAGCGATCAGCGCGGTCACCGCAGCAGATACCGCACCGGCGCCCTGCACTGCGCGACCAACGATCACCCACAGCACATGCTGGTCAACGGCCGCGATCAGGGAACCAATGATGAACAGCAGCAGCCCGATCACGATGATGCGCTTGCGACCATAACGGTCGGAAGCAATGCCAAACGGGATCTGGCCGATCGCCTGGGTGAGCCCGTACATGCCCATCGCGAGGCCGACCAGGGTCGCGTTGTCACCGCCGGGCAAAGAGCGCGCGTGGAAAGCGAACACCGGCAAGATCAGGAAAAGTCCGAGCATGCGCAGGCCGAAGATGGACGCCAGTGACACACTGGCGCGAATCTCCACGCGGGTCATGCGTGAGTCTGGGGTTTCCTGGGAAGCGGACATAGCAGGTGCAATTTGGCGGAACAGGTTCGGCGTGAAAACAAAGTCGGCATCCGCAGAAATTCACGCAGGAAATCCGCATGGAATATCAGCGGCATACCGGTCGCGAGCGGGTTGCGAAAACCCGCTATAGTAACAGGTTGACTCTTGGCCACCGTCCCCGACTTTTTGCAAAAAGACATGGAAGAAATTCGCATACGCGGTGCGCGCACCCACAACCTGAAGAACATCAGCCTGGACCTGCCGAGGAACAAGCTGATCGTGATTACCGGGCTGTCCGGCTCCGGCAAATCGTCGCTCGCGTTCGACACCCTGTATGCGGAAGGCCAGCGCCGCTATGTCGAATCGCTGTCGGCCTATGCGCGCCAGTTCCTGCAGCTGATGGAAAAGCCGGATGTCGACATGATCGAAGGCCTGTCGCCGGCGATCTCGATCGAGCAGAAAGCGACCTCACACAATCCGCGCTCGACGGTCGGCACCGTCACCGAGATCCATGACTATCTGCGCCTGCTGTTTGCACGCGTCGGCACCCCGCATTGCCCGGACCATCCGGAAAACCCGCTGGCCGCTCAGTCGGTATCCCAGATGGTGGATGCGGTGCTGGCGATGCCGGAAGAGACCAAGCTGATGATCCTCGCGCCGGTGATCGCGAACCGCAAGGGCGAGCATGTGGACCTGTTCGAGCAGATGCAGGCGCAAGGGTTTGTGCGCTTCCGCATCCAGAGCGGTACCGGCCCGGCGAAGATCTACGAAGTCGACGAGCTGCCGAAGCTGAAGAAAACCGAGAAGCACACCATCGACGTCGTGATCGACCGCGTGAAAGTGCGCGCCGACATCAAGCAGCGGCTGGCCGAAAGTTTCGAGACCTCGCTGCGCCTGGCTGACGGCCGTGCGATCGCGCTGGAGATGGACAGCGGCAAGGAACAAGTGTTCTCGAACAAGTTTGCATGCCCGACCTGCGGCTATTCGTTGCAGGAACTCGAGCCGCGCCTGTTCTCGTTCAACAATCCGATGGGTGCCTGCCCCGAGTGCGACGGTCTCGGCCATATCGAATTCTTCGATCCGAAGCGTATCGTCGCCTTCCCGAACCTGTCGCTGGCGTCCGGTGCCGTGAAGGGCTGGGACCGCCGCAACCAGTTCTACTTCCAGATGCTGTCGTCGCTGGCCAAGTATTACGAGTTCGACGTCGACATGCCCTTTGACAGCCTGCCGGCGAAAGCGCAGCAAGTCGTGCTGTACGGCTCGGGCAAGGAAAAAGTGCCGTTCGCGTATGTGAATGAGCGCGGCCGCACCGTGATCAAGGAGCATACCTTCGAAGGCGTGGTGAACAACTTGCAGCGCCGCTACCGCGAAACCGATTCGATGGCCGTCAAGGAAGAACTGGCGAAGTTCATCAATGAAAAACAATGTCCGTCCTGCGATGGTGCGCGCCTGCGTGTCGAGGCGCGGCATGTGAAGGTCGGCACCGGCATGCAGCAGCGCGCGATCTTCCAGATCGCGGCGATGCCGCTGCGCGAGACGCTGCATTTCTTCGAGCACCTGAAGCTCAAAGGCGCGAAGAAAGACATCGCCGACCGCATCATCAAGGAAATCATCTCGCGGCTGACCTTCCTGAACAACGTTGGTCTCGATTACCTGTCGCTGGAGCGCAGCGCTGACACGCTGTCGGGTGGCGAGGCGCAGCGTATCCGCCTTGCTTCGCAGATCGGCTCCGGCCTGACCGGTGTGATGTATGTGCTGGACGAACCGTCGATCGGACTGCACCAGCGCGACAACGATCGCCTGATCGAGACATTGAAGCACCTGCGCGACATCGGCAATACCGTGCTGGTGGTCGAGCATGATGAAGACGCGATCCGTTGCGCCGACCATGTCGTTGACATGGGCCTCGGCGCCGGCGTGCATGGCGGTGAAGTCATCACGCACGGCACACTGAACGACATCCTGAAAAACCGCCAGTCACTGACCGCGCAGTATTTGAACGGCACGCTCGCGATCGAAGTGCCGGCCAAGCGCACCCCGGCCGACAAGGACCGGCAGCTGCTGATCAAGGGCGCGCGCGGCAACAATCTGAAGGATGTGTCGCTGGAACTGCCGGTGGGCCTGCTGACCTGCGTGACCGGCGTGTCCGGCTCCGGCAAATCGACGCTGGTGAATGACACGCTGTATCACGTGCTGGCGCGCCACCTGTATGGATCGCAGGCCGAGCCGGCTGAATACGACAGCGTGACCGGGCTGGAGCATTTCGACAAGGTAATCGCCGTCGATCAGGCGCCGATCGGCCGTACGCCGCGCTCGAACCCTGCCACGTATACCGGCGTGTTCACGCCGATCCGTGACCTGTTCGCGACGGTACCGCAGGCGAAGGAACGGGGCTACACCGCCGGTCGCTTCTCGTTCAACGTGAAAGGTGGCCGCTGCGAAGCCTGCCAGGGCGATGGCGTGCTGAAGGTCGAGATGCACTTCCTTCCGGACGTGTATGTGCCCTGCGATGTCTGCCATGGCAAGCGCTACAACCGCGAGACGCTCGAGGTGCAGTACAAGGGCAAGAACATCTCCGATGTGCTCGACATGACGGTCGAGGATGCGCACGACTTCTTCAAGGCAGTGCCGCTGATTGCGCGCAAGCTGCAGACCCTGCTCGATGTCGGCCTTGGCTACATACGCCTGGGCCAGAGCGCGACCACGCTGTCCGGCGGCGAAGCGCAGCGCGTGAAGCTGTCGCTGGAACTGTCGAAGCGCGACACCGGGCGTACCCTCTACATCCTCGACGAGCCGACCACGGGGCTGCACTTCCATGACATCGCGCTGCTGCTGAAGGTGATCCACCGGCTGCGCGACCAGGGCAATACGGTGGTCATCATCGAGCACAACCTCGACGTGATCAAGACAGCGGACTGGATCATCGACCTCGGACCCGAGGGCGGCGCCGGCGGCGGCCAGATCATCGCGACCGGCACACCGGAGCAGGTCGCCAAGAGCACGGTCAGCCATACCGGCAAGTACCTGGCGCCGATGCTGGTGACGAAGAAGGAGAAGAAGCGCGCTTGATGTGCGCTTCAATCACATCCCGAGCCAGAGACCGAGCGGCACGAAACCCAGTGCCGCCAGATTCCCCAACAGGACAATCGCCGCCACCTTGTCCGGCTCCTGTCGGTATGTCTCGGCGACCATGAAGCTGAACACCGACGGCGGCAGCGACGCGAACAGGAACATCTGCCCACGCTGGCCTGCGCTGAGGCCGAGGAAGGGATCGATCAACATCGCTACCGCAAGGCCGGCCAACGGGCATACCGCCGCGCCGACCACGCCGATGCGCCAGCTCTTGAATTCCACATCGGTCATCCGCACGCCGAGCGCGAGCAGCATCAGCGGAATGCTCGCCTCGCCCAGCATGCGCAGCGCCGTCATCACGATATCCGGCAATGAAATGTGCAGGACGGCAAAGCCCATGCCGGCAGCCATTGCCAGCATCATCGGGTTCATGAACATGCGGGTGCCGGCTGCGCTGTGGTGACCCTTGCCGCTTTCCATCAGCGCGATGCCGGCGGTGAAATAAGCCAGGCTGCAGGCCATGAACATCGCGACCGCTTCCGACAAGCCTTTGGGACCGAAAGCCAGCACCGCCAGCGGCAAGCCCATGTTGCCGCAGTTGTTGTAGATCATCGGCGGCACGAAGGTGCGCAAATCAAAACCGAACAGCCGCGCGATCGGCCACGCGATCAATCCGGAGCCCAGCGCGATCAGCACGCCAGCCATTAACAATGGCAGATTGGCGACAGCATCAAAGTCTTTGGAAGCCAGCGCAGAGAACAACAGCAATGGACACAGCATTTCGCTGCTGATCCGGTTGACCTGGGCCATTTCTGCCTTGACCTTGTCGCCGCGTACGCGGGTGTACAGATAGCCGGCGGCAATGATCATGAATACGGGCAGGATGATGCCCGCTATCCGGTGTACGACTTCCATGCTTGCTTTCTTCAGGGGGACGCGGCCGCACGGCAAGGTGCGCACCAGTGACATTGTGGCAGGGAATCAGCGCAGTCGCTTCTCGGCGAGCTCCATCGCTTCGGCTGTGCCGCGCAGCACGACCACATCGTTCGCTTCCAGTTTCAGGTCGGCGGCAAATGGCAGGCGGGTCTTGCCGCGACGGATCGCGGTCACCTCGGCGCCGACTGCCGCCAACGCCAGCTCGCCGAGTGTCTTGCCGATCGCCGCGCAACGATCAGTCAATGACACTGAGTGCAGCCGGACCTGCAGCCGGTCGTCGACATCGGCCGCATCATCCACGCCATGGAAATAGCCACGAAGGGATGCATACCGGTCGCTACGCGCGAGCTGGATACTGTGCACCACGCGCCGCAGCGGCACGCCCATCACCAGCAGCGCATGCGAAGCCAGCATCAGGCTGGCCTCGATGGTCTCGGGCACCACTTCATCGGCGCCACCGGCGCGCAGCAAGTCGAGGTCTTCTTCATCGACGCTGCGCACGATGGCGGGCAGCGCCGGCGCCAGTTCATTCGCGAAGTGCAGGGTCTTCAGCGCGGCCTGTGTATCGGCATAAGTGATCACGATCGCAGCGGCGCGATGGATGCCGGCAGCGATCAGGCTCTCGCGACGGCTGGTGTCGCCATAGGACACCTGCCAGCCGGCGGCCTGTGCTTCGTGCACGCGCTCGGGGTCGAGGTCGAGCGCATGGTAGGGAATGTTTTCCGAGTCGAACACTTTCGCGAGGCTCTGCCCGGTGCGGCCGAAGCCGGCAACGATGATGTGCTTTTCCTCGGCCATCGTGCGCGATGCGAGTTGCGTCAGCGCCAGCGATTGCTGCATCCATTCATTGCGCGACAACTTGAGCGCGATACGGTCCGCGTTCGCCAGCAAGAAGGGTGTGGCCAGCATCGACAGCACCATCGCTGCGAGGATCAGGTTGCCGAGGCCCGGGTCGAGCAATCCCTGGCCGCTGGCTTCATTCAGCAACACGAAACCGAATTCACCGCCCTGTGCGAGACCGAGGCCGGTACGGATAGCGGTGCCGGCCGATGCACCGAACAGCCTCGCGAGCGCGGCGATCAATCCGAACTTGATCGCCATCGGCACCAGCAGCAGCGCCAGCACCAGCGGCAGGTTGGCCAGTACCAGTTTCATGTCCAGCAGCATGCCGATGGTGATGAAGAACAGCCCCAGCAACACATCGCGGAAGGGCTTGATGTCCTCTTCCACCTGCAGCCGGTATTCCGTTTCCGAGATCAGCATGCCGGCGATGAAAGCACCCAGCGCCAGCGAAAGACCGGCAATCTCGGTGATCCAGGCCGCGCCCAGCGTGATCAGCAGCAGGTTCAGCATGAACAGTTCATGCGAGCGGCGCTGCACGACGATCTGGAACCAGCGGCGCAACAGGACCTGACCAAAGGTCAACAGCAGCGTCAGCACGAAGGCAGCCTTCAGGCCGGCCATACCGAGATCTTCGAGCAAGTCGGGCCCGGGATGCGCGAGCGCGGGCACCAGAATCAGCAAAGGCACCACGGCGAGGTCCTGGAACAGCAAGATCGCGGTGATGCGGCGGCCGTGCTCGCTTTCGAGCTCGAGCTTTTCGGTCAGCAGCTTGAGCACGATCGCGGTCGATGACATCGCCACCGCGCCGCCGAGCGCGAACGCGGCGCTCCAGCTGATGTTCACGTATTTCGGCATCAAGTAGGCGAGCAGCGCAATGCCGCCTATGGTCGCGAGGATGGTGAATACCACTTGCGCGAGACCCAGCCCGAACACATTGCGCCGCATCGCCTTGAGCTTGGGCAGCGAGAACTCCAGCCCGATCGAGAACATCAGGAACACGACACCAAACTCAGCCAGTGTGTGCGTCGCCACGCTGTTGGTGGCCAGCCCGAGCGCATGGGGGCCGATCAGGATGCCCACGGTCAGGTAACCCAGCATCGGCGGCAATTGCATCAGGCGAAACAACACCACGCCCAGCACGGCAGCGACGAGCAGGATCAGCGTAATCTCGAGGGCGGAATACACGATGCGGGGGTCCGATTCTGCAAACTTTTTCCAGACGCCGCGCTCATCGATCCCTGAGCGAGATCCCATGAATTATTGCGTCTGGCAGGTTTTTTGCTTTACGTATTGGGCTATACTCTGCGCATGAGTGTAACGCATGAGAAAAATTCCTCGCAGCATTTTGACAACGCGGCGGCATTGCGTGCGTTGCAACTTGCGCAACAGACACTCCAGATCGAGGCCGAAGCCATTCAAGGCTTGCTGGCTCGGCTGACCCTCTCTCCCGATCATCCTTTCGCTCGCGCCGCTGCGCTGCTGTACCAGTGCAGTGGGCGCGTTGTCGTGTCCGGCATGGGCAAATCCGGCCACATCGCGCGCAAGATCGCGGCCACCCTCGCCTCTACCGGCACGCCGGCGCTGTTCGTTCACCCGGCCGAAGCGGCGCACGGCGACCTGGGCATGGTGACCGAAGCGGACGTGATGATCGCGATTTCGAACTCCGGCGAGTCCGAAGAGCTGCTGGCCATCGTTCCGGTCATCAAGCGTCTGGGCGCAAAACTGATCTCGATGACCGGCCGGCCAGAATCATCGCTGGCCAAGCTGGCCGATGTGCACCTTGACGTCGCCGTCGAGAGAGAAGCCTGCCCACTGAATCTGGCGCCGACGGCGAGCACCACAGCCACGCTGGCGCTCGGCGATGCGCTGGCCGTCGCACTGCTCGATGCACGCGGCTTCCGCGAAGAAGATTTTGCGCGCTCTCATCCTGGCGGCTCGCTCGGTCGCCGTCTGCTGACCCATGTGCGCGACGTGATGCGCACCGGCACCGACGTGCCTGCAGTGACAGCCGACCTGCTGCTGCCGGCCGCACTGCTCGAAGTGACGCGCAAGGGCATGGCGATGACCGCCATTGTCGATGATGCGAATCGTGTGATCGGCATCTTCACCGACGGTGACTTGCGCCGCCTGATCGAGCGCGGCATGGATTACTCGAAAACCCCGGTGCGCGATGTAATGAACGCCAAACCGCGCACGGTCAGTCCGGACCAGCTGGCGGTCGAGGCGGTCGATCTGATGGAAACCCACAGGATCAACCAGGTGCTGGTGACGGATGCCGACGGCACGCTGGCTGGCGCCTTGCACATCCATGACCTGACGCGCGCCAAAGTGATCTGATGATGACCGCAATCACAGCAGCCCAGTCCACCGACCTGATGCAGCGCGCGCAACGCGTGAAGCTGATGATCTTTGACGTGGATGGCGTGCTGACCGATGGCGGCCTGCGCTACGGTGCGAATGGCGAGCAGATCAAGACCTTCCATGCGCTCGACGGCCACGGCATCAAGCTGCTGCAGCAAGCCGGTGTCAAGGCGGCGATCATCAGCGCGCGCTCGTCCGAGATCGTCGCGCGCCGCGCTGGCGACCTCGGCATCGCGCTGCTGATGCAAGGCGTGCATGACAAGCGCGAAGGCTTTGAAAGGCTGCTGGCACAGACCGGCTTGCAAGCGAATGATTGCGGCTTCATGGGTGATGACGTGATCGACCTGCCGGTGATGACGCGCGTGGCCTTTGCTGCGAGCGTACCGAACGGCCATCCGGAGGTCCGTGCACGCGCGCACTACGTGGCCGAGCTCGGCGGCGGCCGCGGTGCGGTGCGTGAGGTCTGCGACCTGCTGCTGCGCGCGCAGGGCCATTACGAGGCGGCGCTCGCGCCGTACCTGGTATGAGTGACAGCGGCGAAATCCGGCGCCGGCTGCCCGCGCTGCTGCTGCTGGCGACCGGCACGCTGCTGGCGGCCGGCAGTTTCTGGCTGCTGGAAGTCACGCGCCGCAGTGACACGTCCGATGCGCAGCGGCAGGAGCGCACCGAGCCCGATTATTTTGCCGAAGAATTCCGGTACACCAAGGTCGCCCCGAACGGTCAGGCCGAGTATGTGGTTGAAGGCAAGAAGCTCGTGCACACGCCGGCCGACGACATCAGCCATGTCGAGCAGCCCGTCGTGTACAGCTATTCGAAGGACAGGCCGCCGATGACGCTGCGCTCTAACACCGCGCGCATCAATGGCGACCACAGCGAAGTCCATCTGCATGGCAAGGTGCACCTCGACCGTCCGCAGGCCCGTGGCAACGAGACCATGACCGTGGATTCCGACTACATGCTGGTGCTGACCAACAAGGACATCGTGAAGACCGACCGACCGGTGCACATCACGCTGGGCCGATCGACGCTGGATGGCGTCGGCATGGTGGCAGACAACCGGCAGCAGCAGGTGAGCCTGCTGTCGCGCGTGAATGGCACTTATGTGCAACCGAACAACCGTTGAGCGCAAAACATGAAGAACCCTGCCCGCCGATACTCGCGACCCACCGTACTGATGCTGGTCTTTGCCGCGATCGCTTCGCTGTCTGGCATCGCACAGGCCGAGAAAGCCGACCGCGACAAACCGACCAATGTCGAAGCGAACCAGATGTTCTATGACGAGGCGAAGATGATCAACACCTTCGTCGGCAATGTGGTGCTCACCCGCGGCACGCTGGTCATGCATGCCGAGAAGCTGATCGTGAAGCAGGACGCCGCGGGCAATCAGTTCGCGACCATGTATGCCGCGCCCGGCGGCATCACCAGATTCCGCCAGAAGCGCGATGGCGGCAAGGACTTGTGGATCGAGGGTTTTGCCGCCGACCGTATCGAATACGACAGCAAGACCGAGATCGCGAAGCTGTTCAAGTCGGCCAGGGTGAAGATGCTGGACACAGGCCGCGTGACCGACGAGGTCGAGGGTGAATTCATCCAGTACGACGCCCGTGCCGAGTTCTACACGGTCAACAACACCGCGACTGGCGACAGCAAGCCGGGCGGCGGCCGCGTGAAGGCCGTGATCCAGCCACGCACGAAAGGCGGGGATGACAAGTAACGCCGCCATGACCCGCAGCCAGCTGCGCGTGCGCAGCCTGCAGAAGAGCTATGGCGCGCGCCAGGTGGTGCGCGATGTATCGCTCGACGTCAGCAGCGGCGAAGTGATCGGCCTGCTGGGCCCGAACGGCGCCGGCAAGACCACGTCGTTCTACATGATCGTGGGACTGGTGCCGTCGGAAGCCGGCGACATCATGCTCGACGGCGACAACATCTCGGCGCTGCCGATCCACAAGCGCGCCGAGCGCGGCCTGTCTTATCTGCCGCAGGAAGCCTCGGTGTTCCGCAAGCTGTCGGTCGAGGACAACATCCGCGCGGTGCTGGAATTGCAGAAGGCCGGCGGCAAGCCGCTGTCGCGCGCCGAGATCGAGCAGCGCCTCGATACGCTGCTGGCTGAACTGCAGATCGAAAAGCTGCGCGACAACCCGGCTCTGTCATTGTCGGGCGGCGAACGCCGCCGCGTCGAGATCGCACGCGCGCTGGCGACCAGCCCGCGCTTCATCCTGCTTGACGAACCGTTTGCCGGTGTCGATCCGATCGCGGTGATCGAGATCCAGCGCATCGTGCGCTTCCTGAAAGAGCGCGGTATCGGCGTGCTGATCACGGACCACAACGTGCGCGAGACGCTCGGCATCTGCGACCGCGCCTACATCATCAACCAGGGTTCGGTGCTGGCCTCGGGCAGCCCGGAAGAGATCATTGGCAATGAATCCGTGCGCCGGGTCTATCTCGGCGAACACTTCAGGATGTAAGCGTCCATGAAGCAGACCCTACAGCTACGCGTATCCCAGCACCTGGCCCTGACGCCGCAGCTGCAGCAATCGATCCGCCTGTTGCAGCTGTCGACGCTGGAACTGCACCAGGAGCTGGAGCAGATGCTGACCGACAATCCGCTGCTCGAACGCCTCGACGATCCGCTCGATCATTCGATACGGCTGCTCGGCGATGGTGCGATCAGCCAGGCGCCGTCGTCAGCGCCGGCCAGCGAGGGCGGTGGCGAGGGCACCGAGGGCGGCAGCGGCGAGTCCTATGACGGTCCTGCCGGCGAAGGCAGTGGCGAAGCGGGAGAAGGTGGCAGCGGCGAAGCCGAATGGAGCTTCGATGATGTCGCGCGCTCGTCAAAGGCACCGGAGGATGACAACGCCCGCCCGCAGCTGGAAGCGCATGAAACCACGCTGCGCGAGCATTTGCTCGGTCAGCTGTCGGTCACTGTGGACAACCAGCGCGACCGCGCACTGGTGGAATTGCTGATCGACGCACTCGATGACAATGGCTATCTCGAGGAATCGCTGGACGAGATTCTCGCCCGGTTGCCCGAGGAGCTCGAGATCGAGATGGATGACCTCGTGGTCGCGCTGAAGATGCTGCAGAGCTTCGAGCCGGCCGGTGTCGGCGCGCGCAATGCGTCCGAGTGCCTGGCGATCCAGATCCGACGCATGGAAAAAGTGCCTTTCGTGACGCGCCGGATGGCACTGACGCTGGTCGAGGGCTACCTTGAACTATTCGCGCAGCGCGAGTTCAACAAGCTGAAAAAGGCGCTGGATTGCGACGATGAAGATTTGCGCGAGGCGCAGGCCGTGATCAAGCGCTGCAACCCGCATCCGGGCGCAGCCTATGCGGGCGATGCGTCGGACTATGTGGTGCCGGATGTGATTGTCAAACGATCAAAAGGTGGCTGGCAGGTGACCCTGAACCGGGACGTGATGCCGAAGCTGCGCGTCAATGCGATGTACGCGAATATCCTGAAGCAGAACAAGGGCGAGGGCTCGCTGTCGTCACAACTGCAGGAAGCCAAGTGGCTTATCAAAAATATGCGGCAGCGCTTCGACACCATCCTGCGCGTCGCCCAGGCGATCGTCGAGCGGCAGCGCAATTTCTTCTCCCATGGCGAAGTAGCGATGCGCCCTCTTGTCCTGCGTGAAATTGCTGATACACTGGGCCTGCACGAGAGCACAATTTCTCGTGTCACGACTCAAAAGTACATGCTGACCCCGCATGGGATGTTCGAGTTGAAATATTTCTTTGGCAGCCATGTTGC
>JACCDI011891662.1_pt1 | contig 13727 bp, 17 predicted proteins | sample 7442791 | NCBI WGS metagenome assembly JACCDI01 (sample SAMN15323434, study PRJNA562643) | freshwater metagenome | isolation source: river surface water | place: USA:Blue River Watershed | collected 2017-08-15
ACCTAATTTATTACTAGAAAAACAGATCACTCATTGTAAACAAAAAAAGCAACTTTCTTTACATGCAAAATTTGCGTTAAAAAAATTCAGACTCCCCTCTGCCGAACAGGTCTTTTTTGTTTGTTGCGCTAAAATATTTTTTGCATTTTGGCGCAATCACGTTTTTCAGGACACCGTCTGTCCGAAAAAAAAGGTGGACAGACAAAACAGAGGTGCGGACGTTTTTGTTCTAACAGTCTTATGTATATAAGACATCTGTCATTTGATAGGAAGTCCCTTGTAGGTCTGAACAACCACATACCCCAACATTATTCAAAGTATGATCACCATAAACAGAACAATGTCAACAATTATTGTATTGGTGGATTTGAACCTCCTCCCCCTGGAGATCCTGTCATTGTTCTTTTCAAAAGATGCTATACTTTCATCATACAACCAAGATCAAGATTGAAATTGTTAAGAAACCTTTGGGCAGAAGAGGATATCCACTTCCACTTAAATCAAAATACCAAAGGAAGGTGCCTGATCATTGAGGAAAGATAAGCTTGTTTGAAAAAAGCACAAGACAAATACCACCACCTCCATCAAATGCACCAATCTGAAGATGAAATCTCTCCAACAGATGACTCTAAGAATAATGAACAGCTCCTTAGTTTGATCAAGAGTAGTGGTGAAGTGATGGCCTAAAGCACTTTTGAGGACAGTGATGCAATCAGCCCAAAAGATGCTTTGCATGGAAAAAATTTGTTGAGTCTATGCAAGAGGATGAATCTTTCATTGTTGCCCATCTGTTCATGAATCCTACTCAAAGGCAAGCCACTTCAGAAGTCAAGTTGGAAAAATGCAACAATCCTGTAGCATTTCTCTCAGCCAGTTTTAGGTCTAGTGGAATACCTAGCTCTAGGAATTGAATCAATGTAAAGAAGATTGAAAGTGAAGACAATGCTTGGAGATAGATTTGTGAAAATATTAAAATGATTGAAGATGTAACTCAAATGGAAATTGTTGACATTGTTGTTTTAGTGTTACATGCAATCACATAAATAGAACATTTGGGGTCAATCTACCTGTGATGAGATTGACCTAACCACTTCTTTGAATATGCTGAAGGGTTTGAAGCAGTGATGCCATGAGAATTATCATCTCTTCGTTGAGGGGGATGTAAGCTGGACCAATCATCAATTGGTTGTGGAGAAGATGTCAACATCATTTTCTATAATCCTCTGAATTTAGTACAATCTTTGAAGATCCAATTAACACATCTTCAATCCTTGAGCTGTTTGGTGATGCTGTTGAGAATGAAATTTACAACAAATATATTGAAGACTGTGATTGGTTTCCTATCAAAGATGAAAACTATTATCTAGATGCTAACAGTAATGTTCAATTTCTTGCCTACAAATATGAAACAACCAACATTTCCTAAGGAAGTGCCCTGCAGTGAAGATGATCAAAGAGTTGAATGTAGCACAACCTTTTCATTGTGTCATCCAGAGCTTAAGAAAGTAAATACCTATTCCATTGAGTGTTTTTCACTCCCTCCATCTGGACTTTCATGTATTATCCATTGTATTGAACACTTTCAATACATCAAAAGCAGAAAGAAAAGGAAACAAGTCTGTAAGAGGTCCTCCGTTCAAGATGATCCACTTTGCAAAAATGCAAAAATATTTAACAACCTCTGATCATGCAGCAAAGGCTTGCTGAAATGTAGATGGATATAAGTCAGAAGCCAGAATCCACAGCTGAAGTCAATACAAGTGATCTGTTTGACAATTAAGATGAAGATAGAGATACTGTATGTTGCCTAACACTGTTGAAAAAATCCATATCACCTCAGACCCTGAGTAATGTTCATGATAATTTTGTTGAAGACACAATGTCATCAAAAAGATCCATCTCTCTTCGTGATCACAAAAATCATTCTAATGGGGGTGTTTTCAAGCACAAATCGACCAACAAAACGACTGAATCTGCTGGAAAGGAGGATTCTTCAAATATCAAAATGAAATACTATGATGCTTTCTTGAAGATCATTTTATTGTGGTAACTTGAACAGATCCAATGCTCAAGAGACACTGCTGCGAGTATGCTTCATTCTGGCAATTATTCAATTATTTAGTCAAAAATACCACTGTAACTTTTGGAAAAAAGGAATCCTCAAAGATAAAAACAAGCCAGGATTGTGTTTGAGACGAATCCCAGTGAAGAAGGGAATTTGAATGGCTTCACTGAAAGAAAAACAAAATGATCATATAACTCAAAGAAAGAATTCATAGATGCTGTTGAGAGAAAGTGCATGGAAAGTGATAAAATCACAGAAAAAGTTGTATTTATTTTTACTCACAAAAATCTAAAAAGAGCTAAAACCAACTTATCAACAAATGCTGTTAACAACAGTGATAGGTTAGATTCAAGATCTAGTCAACAAATTCTTGAGGATTTTTTGGGTCTGGTGATCGAAGCAATTTCTTCCCAATAACCCAACTCTTAGTAAACTATCAGGTGAGACAAAAAAGTCTCATGAACAGTAAAAAAGAGAAATGCAAAGAGTGAGAGATAATGACATCAAGTCAAGAATTGCCAATAGTGGAAACGTAAGAAAAGCTGTTACAGTCCTAACATTTGCTACAATTTCAATCATCTTGCCATTGAAGACCATAATTCCCCTTTTGAAGAAAATGTATAACTTTCTTCAAAAAACAAGGTTGAAAGTAATGATTAGCTGGAAGTTTTATGTTGGTTTTCTCTGTATGATCCAGTCAATGTTGCTTTATCTCTCCAGTTGACCACTCAAGATGACATCTGATTTTTCAGAAATGAAGTCTTCAGAAGATGGTTTTGATTTTGTTCAGCTTAGAAGTGTAATACAATCTTAATGGGAATCACTAGAATTATTCTAAGCTTTGAAGTCAGGTTGTTCCCAATTAAATATCTGTGGAAATTGGATTGGAGCATCTGCAAATGTCAAACTAAGTGGACATGGACTCTTTTACAAGATCTTTTCCTAAGATGAAGAACAATGTAACTGCTCTTTGATAAGCAAAAATAATGTTGCTGTCATTGCAATTGGTCACTTTGTTAAAAATTCATCCCCAGAATTATTTAGTGCACTGATTTTTGAACCAGTTCACACAGATCAGGAACAGTCTCCAACAGCTTTTAGTATCTTGTAACATATCCTCAATTCACCTAATTTACTTGTTGAGTGGACTCAACAGTATCTCAACCAATATCAGCATGTTCATCATTTGTTCTGTACTGCTCCAATCAAGAAAGGAATACAGTACAATATCAATGGCTTTTGTTTATTTTCCATTGATTCTAAGAAGGAAACAAAGAAGTGCCAGTTCAGTTTCAGCAACCAATCTTCAATTACTGCCTGGCTAAAAATTGTTGCTACAAAGATGTATTGCAATACAATAAAAATGATTGTAAAAAAGATAGTCTCAAATTCTTCCATCTCAAATCTTTCATCAAAGAAGATCATTACTTCCCTCAGAAATGTTTCAATACACTGGCTCAAATGACTTTTTATAAGTCCATATCTGAGAAATCCATGGTTGGTATTCTGTTATAGTCATTCTCAATTATGAGCAGAATTTTGGATGTAATGTTTTGGCAAACAAATCCATTCTTAAACAAAATCGGTATGGAGAGTGTTGCAAATGTAACAAAGCCTTTGACAGAGAAGAACTCTATGGTATGGTCAAGAATGAGTTGTAACTTTCATCCAATTGGAGAATGCACATTTCTCAACCCAGCCAACAATAAGTTTGATGCCTTTCTCAACTGTAGAGAACTTTTGTCAAAGTCCTCTACAATACCATTTCACTCCATGCTTAAACCATGGAATGACAATCTATGCAATTTGGCTCCATGGTATTTCCAAAAATTGTGTATATAGGTCTTGGAAGTCAGTTTTTTCAAATTGAATAGCAGATCAATCATACTTATTCTGGATGGCTAAGCTGAATTGAGGTATAATCTATTTTGCTGAGTGCAACCACAAGATAATGAAGAAATCATGTTTGGAATTATCTCAGTTCATATATGTTGTTTTTGTTTTGTGGTTAATTTTCATTATGGAATGTGTGGGATCATTCCTGATTGGATGAATTATTTCCCAAGCTCCATTTTTGACCCTAAATTACACTGTTGTATCACAGAGACCTTCTCAATTGAAAAATTTGGTGTCATTGCTTGTAGAGGAAGCATTTAAAGGAAATGAAATGCTGGAAAAAGCTCTTGCATGTGTTGCTATTTACAAATATGGTAAGATGACTCAATCTTGCTGTGGGGAATCATGCAGTAATTGGATTGACACTTTTATTGAAATCTATCAAGAACTCCATTGTCGATGAAGTTAGAGGAATGCCTCAAAATGTTACCCAAACTAGGATTAAATCAAGAAAATTCTTTTTAATGAATGCAATAAACATTCAATGATACTTCTCCAGAAATCCTTTTTTCAAATCAACTAGATGCCATTTTGAGAAGGAATTTGCTGTCAGCAATCATCATAAGATATTGGAAGACTGCAGTGCTCTAGTCAGCACTGAATGGTTCTAGTTTTACCCCCTAGAGCTTTTGATTCACTTTACACCATCATTCCTCTTGGATGAAATGGACTTCAGAGTATCGTTGGATCCCAGATTTTTATTAGAAAAACAGAGTAATTCTACAGTTGAAAAATCATCACAATCTAGGAAGCAGTCATTCAAGGTTAACCTTTCTTTGGATATCACTCATGTGAATTCAACAAAATCAAATGATTATCCAGTTCCATTTATTTCCTGTTTCATCTATGATGATTTGTTTAGATCTTTATGTAGTAATTCTGGTACTGGGTGGGATGATAGAAAATATGTCTTTCAAGCTTGTGGTAACAATTGGATTCAAAAAGGTCTCATACAAAAAGGTCAATAAGAAGACAAAAATTTCTAGGAAATGGTCTCCAAGAGCAGCTGAAGTCAAAAGACTGGAAACTGATTAAGTGTCTGATCTGATAGTTTTTTATTGTATAATTTGGAATTTCAAGCATGTCTGCATATTCCAACCCAACATGCAAATCACAAGAGAATGCAGACTTTATACCAATGCATTGAAGACCTTTGGAATTCAAGACTGTGAATGTATGGATTGACAACTTCCATTCCAAAAATGATGAAGGAGTTTTCACATGCAGCAAACACCCTAAGAGTTTCTTCCCAAGGCTTTGAGGTTGTAGACTTCTTGGTGAAGTTATTTCCTATCTTGGTTTTGGAAAACTTTGGCAATGGTAAATGGCAAAATTTGCCACAAGAAGTTTTGCTCTCCATCAATACTATAAGGCAAACTGCATATGAAGGAATATTTTTGTCTTGTAGAATGTATCCTGTTTCTCACTCTTTTTCAAGGTGATCAGTGTACACTTGACAAAACAACACATGTTCTCAATGCCTGCAATGCTCAGATCTATTTTGGAATTGGAAACAAGTTTAGTGGAAAAAGGATTCTATATAGAGCAATCAAGAAAGGTCAATTATCTTCACTCTTGTGAAACAAAAATCAGTTATTTGTAATGGGATCTTTGTCAAAATGTGTTCTTCCAATTTTCTTCTTGAACTTCAAGTTAAAATTTCTGAATGGTTTAGACAAAACAAGGAAACTAGAGAAGAGAAAGCAATTGATTGTCTCTTGACAGGCCTCAAGATTGGATGTCTTGTTAAGTTAAAAGATCATGATACATCAGTGGGTGATCCAGTATCTTGGATTCTATCTCATTCTCAAAATAAACAGTCATGCAGTCATTCTTTGTTGCAATCAGAGGCATTCATGGAAAGTGTGGTCATTTTATTTGAGTACATAATAGCAATATATTTGATGGAATAAGTGAATTATAAACAAAGCTTAGCACCAGAACTCTTGAAGAAACATCAGGGGGAAAAGTTAATTCATGTATGGTGCAAAAAATTTTATTCTCATTCTTGGTGCTGAACCAAATCTAGTAAGCTATTTCTCACATACCAAGAATATCAGAAGATTTTGTACCTCAATCAAAACAAATGCTTGTCCGTAAAATTGATGAAATTAACTAGAAATTAGTTTTCTTCCTATTTACATCATCTTCCAATTGTGACAAAATATACTATCAATAATCAAAAAGTAAAGATAAACATTCATCATGGAAAAATCACCATGTAACCATGTATTTACTTAAAACATCAAAAATAGTTCAAAGTTTCAGATTATATATTTTCTCATAAATCACAATCCAAGATTATTTTCCTTGGAAGAGGTCAAACGTAGTTGCAGATGAAATCTGAGTACTTCAAAACTTCAACCTCAATAATGCATTGTACAAACTTGACATTGTTCAATTCCTTCAATAGATGAAGGCTTGAGAGTGGATGGAATACCAGATATTCATTCAAGCCAGTAATAAGATGATGTTTGTTTACCACACCAATAATTTCTTCAAATCTGAGCAGATGCAATGTATTAGAAGTATCTTCATTCAATTGTATCATGAAATTGTGTTTATCATGCAATAATACATACAAAGGGAGGTGCACACCTTTCCATCTAAAAGGATGTAATGATAGTGGACTGTAGTTTGCAGATTCTTGGTTTAGACAATCTGGTAGAATTTTCTGAATGTGTTACATATGACATTCATCAATGTCAATTCAATCTTTGCATCACCCTTCTTGAAGCTTTGCTAGAACTGGCTCATATGTTCCCTTTGTTTCTCAACTTTATTGTTGTATAAGTTTAATGTAATCTGCTCAATCACAATTTTTGATTTGTAGAAGTACTTTCTGTATGCATCATTGGCACTACACTTTCTCTCTTTTTCTGTTCATTTTCTACAGGAAAAGTATTTTCCAACTTGTATTTACACAACCAAGAATGAAGATCTTTAGTACAGCTTTCACAAGAGCTTTCATTATGATCATAGGGAATGTTTCAATAATCCTGAAATTTAACAGATACTTGTTTTTGGTATGAAAATAGGTAATGATTCAAAAGAATGAATTGAATAATTCATTTGTTAGATTGAGTCATAAACAAAACAGATTCAACTTGACAATATTACGCACTCTCATCTATGCCATCAGTTGATCCCCCATTCCCTTCACTTTCAATTCCCTTGTTTGCATTGCTATATCCTGTGGAGTCATGGCAGTCATCTTCTTGCCCTTCTTCAGCAGCTTGTCAATTCCATAAATGGGAATTTCAGAGGTAATACAGATAAATGCTTTACCCTCTCTGATGCCAGGAATAATATAAGGGGTCAAACCTTTCTTGTCAATGTCATCAGTCTGAAATTAGTCTGAAAAATATGATTTCAAATTTGAACACATAGTCTCAAGTGACCGCTTTGACTGCATTTGCAATACTTTCAAGATAGCCAGTAATTCTTGATTATGAGGAAGGCAAATCAATATCAAGACAATTGATAATGTCTTCCAAGGTAGTTGTACCAAAATCTTCCACAATGGTTTGAACTTGCAAGAGGATTCAAGAACCCATGTCATTGTCATCTTTACTAGGATCTTATATCTCAGCTTGGAAGCTGTCAAAAAGTTTCTCTTGTTGGTAACACAAGGTGAAAGGAACAATGGAGACAAGCTCAGTGTGCAAATCTTTCTTGTTTGTGAACTAATGCAACTTTCTTGCAGGCAAGAATAATCCCTCCAGGAGCACTAGCTTGAATATTCCATACTCTGAACACTGGTGCATACTTCTTTGGTATTTGTTGACAGCATGCCCAATTCACCAAACATGTATGGAATATTTACCATATCAAAAAGAATCTAGAAATCTCCATTTCTTCATTGGATTATTTGGGTTTGACTGATTCATTATCACTATCAGTTTTCTCTGCAGTTGAAGCAGCTGCATTTGAAAAACATGGTGGTGGTTTTGAACAGCTAAAGGTAAGAGAGCATGGCTTTGTTCTTGCAATTAAAAATGAACAGTTAGTTTTTGTTTCAGTACAAATAAAGAGAAAAGTTTTGTAAAAGACCTCACCATGGTTTGGTGGACCTTTTTTGTTGGGCAGCTAGTAAGAGGTTGAGTATAGGTGTTCTTTGTTTGATGTCACTTTGTCAGTAAGTTAGTCTGGGAATATTGCTTAAGGAAAGCATTCAGTGGTAGAGCATGAGCATACAGATGATCTTCTATTGGTGTTTACTAAGATTATAATTTGCAGGGAATTTCAAGTATGCACTACAAGTTATGTATTTGCAACTTTGGTTGATGCTTGCTTGTAAAGAGCATTGGATAGTTCTTTGTGAAATAGTGCATTTGTTTTGAGTGCTTGAGTTTGGTTTTGCAAACAAAAACTCTCTCTTATGAATTACAGCCCCACGGAGACTTTTGATGGAATATTTGCAAAGAATTGTGTCTTAAAAGACATCTTTTACTCCCTCTGACAATTCTTCTCTATTCGTACACAAAATAAAGTTATGAGTATTCAATCCATCAACTTAGTTATCATTGTGAAAGCTTCCTTGGTGTTTTTTGTAACAGTGCTCCCATTGAGTTGCAATCCATCTTTAATGGAAGAAACAATTCAAAAATTAAAAAACTGGGTAGGTTTTTGTATATCTTGTACGGATAATAATATCTTTTCTGTATATTATAAATTTTATTTGAACCTATAACAAAGTGACAAAAATTTGTGTCAGTGATGAAAGGATTTTTAACATTACCAGACATTTTTACCTTCTAATCTTCCCAGGTTGAGCAATATTGATTTCCTACGAAGACTATGTTTGTAATGAGTTATTGCAGATTTGAATACTTGCATATCTTTTCAACTTCTGTACAGCACATGTTTGAGTCCAATTATTCAAACAATTTGGATAGTAAGTATGTCCATCATAATTTATGGGCAATGCTGGGTTCTTATTCTCATGGCTTGAGAATTTACTCTCTAAAAAATAATTGTAAGAATTATCTCTCTCAAAGAAACAATCACACTAGTTTATTATTAATATTATATCATTCCCATGATCTTGGCCATGAGGAAAAATCCTTGCAATTGCCATTTTTGCAAAGAATGATGATGAAGTGCCTGATGATCATCCTCATTGCTGCATTGCTTTGTCACCTAGTCCATGATATTCTCATTGATCAAAAATTCCAGGAGCCATTAAAGTACCAACACCTCCAATGACACTAATGAAACCAAGATATCTTCTATCATTGTGACAGCACCAAATATTCTCATGGATTTCCATTCAAGGGTCAAGTAAGGACTAAAATCAAATTGCTATGTTTTACTTCCATTTTGGTGTGGAGTCTCCTGCAATCTATTCTCTTTTCCTGGATCTTTGTGAAAAATTCTCTCATGTCATGTTTTAGTGTGTGTTCATGGCTCTGAACTGGCTGAAATTATATAAAACTTGCCCTGTCATGACAGGACAATAAGAAAATTGTGAGAGACATATTGCTCCAGAAGTAAAAGAATACATTGAAATTGTTCAAGGCCTGTTCAACCAGACTAACTCCTTTGAAAAGTTTCACAAAGATAAAGTGTACATTGTTAGTGTTGATGCTGTTCATTTCTCACTAACAAGTTTTGAAAGGATCCAAGCACAGCCAGGTTTGACTTTAAAAATAATGGTGCTGGACTCACATATGAATTCAGCATAGCATTGCAGCATCAATGAACTGTGTCTGTTTACAGACCTAAATCTGCTGCCACACCAGACATTACCGTGTTCTGTAGTGGAAATATTGATGTTTGTGTTCATCAAAGGGATCAAATGGCACTCAATTTCAAAATACCTGACAGAAAGTATACAGTAGGAGACAGTGGACATCACTGAGAGCCAGGTAAATTTCTTTCCATACAGAATGGTTGTGATGATGAGTTTAAAGAATTCATGTTACAGGCAAAGAACAGACAAGAGTCTCTTCATTCCTGACTTAGTGGGTTTCATGGTTTGAGCCATTGCTTAGAATGAAATACCACCAAACATGTGTCCATTCTGTGTGTGTTATTGTTCAATACAAACATGACTTACAGCCACCCTCTAATGGTAATTTAGATCTGATAATGAACTTGTGCTTCTGGTGTTTTTGATTATGTTCTTGTGTATAGCATATACTTATTATACTTTTTGAAAAAAATGCAAGTTTGAATAGAATTAATCACTTTATTATTTTATTTCTTTTACATTTATAATATTCATCATTGAGAAATCCCCATAAGGTCTTGAAAACAAAATTGAAGCAGTTCCAAATAACATTTTTATTATTGATTGCTACCCATCAATTACACACCAATTAAAATTAAACTATTGTTCAAATGAACACATGCAAAACAGAATAGGTTTCTGACAAATATCATGCCCCTTTGAATTGTTTTTGTTGCAATCTTTTGATTGTGTAACCAACTGTATGATTTCTTTTGCTTTCATTTTCTGTCCCCTTTCCAACTTGTTTTTTGAGTATTCTCTGTAGTTGCCTGTATGCCATATCAAGTTGTTTGGCAGCTTCTGCATAAACGTGTTTTCCAGAGGTTTGCAAATCAAATGCTTGGTATTCTGAGTGTGTCATCTGTAGATTTGTTCCCAATGTCATTTTCCAGGAGTTCTTTGGCTGGATGAATGTACCACAATGGTTGGTCATACGATGTTTTTTTCTGGGCAAGGTAACAATTGTTAATTGTGCTAGAACAACATATTTTCTCTCTTTACTTTCTCCCTTTGTTTTTTGTACGTTCTGTCATCTTTGTGCTGTACTGAGTGAATCTATCAAATGGATAACACCTAAATAATGAAGATGATTGGTGGATTTTGCTCATGTGTATGTGATAAATTTTTGAATCAGGCTAAAGCTCACAAATATCACTAGAAGCAAGTCAATATTTTAGTGTTCCATTGAGGTAGTTTATTTGCAATCACTGGATCATACAAAGACTGTTTTGAACTATCTTATTTTCAGAGAGACTTGCTAGTGGAAATTTGTGGATTCAATGAAGTATCATTAGGATTGTTGGACTCTATGCCTTGTAGACTTAGTTCAGTATGGACTTTCTTTTGCAATCTCTTGTAATTAGTCACAAAGTTGCAGTAGTTGTACTGTCCTGCCAACTTAGAGTGAATTTCATTGAGACTTGTTTTAACAGTTCTTGACAATGAATTAAAGTGTTTGGCAGTAATCTGTTTTTTGTATCAGCAGTAAACCAGTCAGGCTTCTTCTTTTCAGACAAAAGTGTTCCTGTTTGCAATAGACTTTTGATTAGTCTTATATTCTTTGGGAGGCTAACATGAACATAAGATAATTATGTGACTCAAGAAATATTATTGAGAAGTGATCCACTTGATTTAGACATCCTGCAATTATCCTTAGCCATAATCAAAAGCAACAACAAATGCAGAATCATGATCTAACTTATACTCAAAGTCAGAATCAATGATGTTTTTTAATTGCTGGAAGACAATAGCATGGTGATATTTTTAGCAATTCATTTTATTGTTATATCAAAACAAATGACCAAGGATCTTTCATGGATAATATCAATGGTACTTAATTTTCACAGTTAATATCAGCAATAATTAGCTGTTACCAATACTGTATATTTGTATATAACATTATTTTAAACGATTGTAATGATTGAATGTTCCTGACATTATATGTGATGGTTAAGTATCACAGTTATTATTGGCAATTGTTAACTATCATACATAATATCTGACAGAAAATATCTGTGAAAGTTAACTATCACAATATTTTTAAATGCAAAACCTTCAAGACATATTTCATCCACGTCTTTCATTGAGAAATGATGTTTGCTGTGCTATTGAGGCTTAGTGAAGCTAATGAATGATTAGATTAATTTTTTGAAGTATTACTCTTTTGTCCTGAATGCCTTTGTGATTTTGCTATGTAATTGGATGACTCAGCTTCATCTTGTCATCACTGTAACTTCTATGACTTAGTATTATTTTTATTCTTATTAATTTTGTGGTTTGGTTGCAGGTGGTAAATAGAACTCAGAAATGACAAAATGGCTCCAAATACTCTATCTCTGTGCTTGAGAGTTGTTGAATACTTTTCTTTTTATTTGAATTTTTCACTCAATTGCAATTGTCTACAAAAAACTTTTCTGAGGGTTGAAATCAAAACTATGTCAATCACAAGCAAATGATGCAATGAAATGTATAATGTTATCTATATGATGAAGTATTGTATTTATTTTATTAGGATCCATATAATATACTACAGTCATTATCTGTGGTACATAACTATTACCAATAAATACTGTGATAGTTCCATATTTCATCTGTGATAGATAAGTATCACATTTATTATCAGTGATATTTAATTCAGTCACATTTTTGAAAAAATGTTGCTAAATTTATTTTGCCAATCCATTATTTTCCAGTTGTCATAACCCCATGTTCTCTAGCAGAGAAAACTCATGTTACAAACTTTGCCAATAGATACATTTCCACCTCTCCAGGCCTGTACACAAGAAGGATACAAACTTGGACAGCACAAGTTGGCGTCTCATTCCAATTTGCTATCATCCTCTTGGTGACAAGTCATAAGAAACTTCAGCTACCTTTCTCTCCATATTATTGGTTGCACACTCATACTTCATGAATGATCCTTGGCACCACCTTGAACTCCACTTCAACCAAGAAGTTGGCACATGTACCATTGTCCATCATCAACAATCTCCTTGTTATTTTCCCAGCATGGTTAAACTGTGTCACCATAGTAGACATCCCTGTCTTGACACCATTCCTTCCATCAGAGGAACCAGATATTGCCCCTCTCAAGGTAGTCAAACTTACTACCAGCTTCCAAATCACATAAGGTTTTCAAACCCTTTGCAGGCCAGCTGATGATCTCAGCTCTTTTGACATGATCAATACTTATCCAAAGTTTCAGGAGACTTCTGAGTGTATCACATCAATCTCTGGAATTCCAACCTCCAAAAATCAGCACTACTTTATGATTATCATAAAGTGTGATGTTCTTTTGTATCCACAATGTCATAGATCTCACTGAGGATGGTGAAGATATTTGGACCAAGCCCACTGCCTCTATCACAATGGAGTGCAAGGCTGTGGTTGCCAGAAATGAGAAGTCCAGAATGGACAAGGTGTCTAAAGAATCCACCCCACCTTACAAACTCTCAACTTTGTCTGGAGGATCCAATCAGGTGAAACAATGCAACACTGTGAAGATGCTGAAATATTCTGCTACCATGTACTCACAGACTGATAAATGAGGATCACAATTTCACATTCTATTGGCTTCTTTGATGAGAAGACAGGTTGTATTTGCCCCCTAGTCCTAATCTAGACAGCAAATAACCTCAGCATAATAGACAGTGGCACTCAAAGACTTTCTTATTTGAGCAACTCTATCATTCACATCCTCAACATAGTGGTCAAGGAGGTTGACAACATCTTAAGAATTAGAACATGGCCTTAATATGAGTGTGCTTTTCAAAGGATGCAAGGATGAGAAACAGTTCTTTATCAATGATTGTTATGCCCAGTTGCGCCTCTCTCGTGATTCCCGGGAATCCCTATAATAGATTCCTGTGCCTCCTGCCTTGGTTCTTTGTGACGTCATGAGCACATGCCATGCACGTGTCCCTTTGTCCTTCTCTTGTTTTGTCTCTGTGTGCGTTGAACACATTGTCTAGTTCTTAAACCACCTTTTTGTAATTCTAAAACATAGTTACTCAAAACTGGGTATATCACAGG
>JACCDI011872681.1_pt1 | contig 13725 bp, 9 predicted proteins | sample 7442791 | NCBI WGS metagenome assembly JACCDI01 (sample SAMN15323434, study PRJNA562643) | freshwater metagenome | isolation source: river surface water | place: USA:Blue River Watershed | collected 2017-08-15
AGTGAGCTACTTGGATACCTGGAAGGCATTGACAGATTCCCAAGGCAATCCAAGACCCGAACTCTACCTCAAAGATCAGCTTCATTTAAATGCAGAGGGGTACCTAATTTGGAATGGAATTTTTAAACCCTATTTCAACTAGGATCAGCCTCCTTTTTTCTTCTGCCCCAAAAGGCAGCCAAGACTGATCCAGTAATATTCTGCATTGGTCCAAACACTGCTGGAGCTAACCCCAGCGTAGTAATTTTTCCCAAAATGTTAGAGAGCCCTGAAGCTAATCCGGCATTTTGCATTCCAACCTCAATGGAAATAGTTCGAGCGTCTTGTTCACTGAGCCCAATTAATCGGGCTAACCCATAGCCTAAAGTATACCCCATCACATTATGAAGGAATACGATCAAAATTAAAATTGGACCCATCGCCAAAAGGCTATCTCTTCCAGCTGCAGTAATCACCAATATTATCAATGCAATACCAAGCATGGAAACTAATGGAAGAAGTTTTTCAATCCATCCAGAGTTCTTGCCTAGTAGCTGATGTACGAGCAAACCAGCTCCTACTGGGAGCAAGATGATTTTAAAAATATCCCACATCATTTTGAGAAGATCAATCTCAATGAATTGCCCAGCCAGTAATTTCATCAGGACAGGCATCATAAAAGGAGCGAGAAGGGTTGAAATAGTGGTAAGTGTCACAGAAAGCGCAACATTGGCACGAGCTAAAAAAGCGATCACATTGGAAGCCGTGCCTCCAGGAGCACAACCAACTAGAATTATTCCAGCAGCAACTTCTGGCTGTAGTCCACTAAGATTTGCAAGTCCAAAGCCAACCAAGGGCATGATGGCAAATTGCGCGAAAATTCCTATAGCAACTGATTTGGGGCTTTGGGCAACTGCCGCAAAATCCTTCCAGCTTAGTGTTGCCCCCATCCCAAACATGATCATTTGAATGAGCGGATTTATCAATTGAGTTAGTTTAAAGCCGTTAATTTCCTGGAAATACATCGGAAAAAACATTGCCATGGCTACGACTGCAAATATGACAACCGAAAAAGAAAAGCCCTTCAAGTGCACATTCCCCCGAAAAAAAAGTCCAAGAAAAGCAAAAAAAGCAACAGCGATTAAGCCTGTTCCTACCTGTAAGCCAGCTGGAATTGTGTAAATTAAACCAAGCAAGAGTGTACTAGCTAGGTATAGGAAGATATGTGAGTTAGATTTCAAGGCGGTAAGTGTTGATAATCAAAATGATTCTAAAATAGGAAATCTCCCCACCTAAAAATCGGTAGGGAGATCATGAGCATTAATTAGCTATAGGTTCTATCGTGGGATCTCTTTTCGTTCCACTGGTCGGTAGGCGCGAAATAGCTGGAATCTGACTTATGTAAATGGGCTTTCACCACTTCCTCGTTTATTTCAATTCCTAATCCCGGTGCTGTCAAAGGTACAGGTGCATACCCTTTATCAATCATTTTCACTCCATCTACCTTGGTAAACATGGATTCCCACCAAGGAACATCCACGGAATGGTGCTCAAGAGAAAGAAAATTTTGAGTTGCTGCTGCACAGTGAACATTTGCCATAAAGGACACTGGCGTACCAGCCTGGTGCATAGCCATGGATATCCCTTTTTCCTCTGCATAATCGCCGATTCTTTTGGTTTCCAAAAGACCTCCCGAAGAGGCTAGATCAGGATGGATAATATCTACAGCGTGTTCATCAATTAAGGGCTTGAAATAATTGAGTAGGTAAATATCCTCACCTGTTGTGGTTGGCGTTTCCAAGGCTTCAGTAATGGTTTTGTGCTGCTGCGTCATCTGCCAAGGTACCATATCCTCTAGCCAAGCCAATCGATAAGGCTCCAATGCTTTACCCAATCGAATACAATTATTCAAATCAAAGTGTCCATAATGATCGGTGGACATAGGAATATCGTAACCGACCATCTCTCGGATATTGTGTACAATTTTGGCAAGTTCATCAAGTCCTTTTTCGGTGATCTGGATTCCTGTAAATGGATGTGCAGTATTGGCATAGGACATGTATCCACCGGACCACTGCGAACGATTCCCTTTCAAAATTTCGGGGTTTACGATGCAGCCTGGAATATCCATGATTTCACCGATAGAAACGTCCATTTTTAGCCAAGTATATCCTTGATCTTGAATACGGTAGCGGATTCTTTCTTTTTGCTCTGCGGGATCTTTTCCCTCTGGCGTATCTGCATAGAGACGTACAGAGTCACGGTAACGTCCACCGAGGAGCTGCCAAGCAGGTACATTGTATGCCTTTCCACAAAGATCCCAAAGTGCCATTTCTACACCACAAACTCCACCAGCTTGTCTGGATTGACCACCAAACTGACGGATAATTTTAAAGATTTTCTCCACGTTGCATGGATTTTCACCAAGAATCCTGCTTTTAAGCATCAAAGCATAGCGAGGATCAGCGCCATCTCTTACTTCTCCCCAACCCACAATTCCTTGGTTGGTATCAATGCGCAAAATAGCTGTGCCACCCATTACAGCCGTATGGGCGTATCTTAAATCGGTAATTTTAAGATCCGATGGAGCAGAGGCTCTCTGTACTGACCGGGTAGTTTCAGCAAGGGTGTCTTCAATACCTAGTCCAGTCAAAGCTGCTAGGCTAAATCCTCCCAATGCGGTTTTCTTCAAAAAATCTCTTCGATTAGATCCCGTTAACGGATTATCGATTTCTGCCTGCCGCTGCTGGGCATAGGCTCTCTCTGCTGCTTTATGCTCGGAGATTAGTTTTTGTAAGGTGCTTTTCATGGGTTTTGTTAGTTGATTAAATAAGCTTTACCAATTTCTTTCTTTAAAATAATCATCAAGTTCGGTCTTAGTCATCGGAAGTTTCCCTGGATAGTTAGCTAGCCAGTTGAGAAAATCTTTCTTGATTTCTTCAGTCCATTCCGAATCAATCTGTCCCGCCAGGTATTTTTTTTCTTTAAGTCTCTGATGTCCAAATTGATCACGAAGGCCTGTAACCTCTGAAGTAATGACCAAATCCTCCACCAGGTGAGCTGGAATAAAAATTATACCATACTTTTTTGCCAATACTACATCACCTGGAAGAACCGTGGCACGTCCAATTCGGATAGGTGCATTGATGGAGGTGAGCATCATCTCTCGGATGAAAGATGGATCTTGTCCTTTAACCCAAGCATTGAAGCCTTGGATTTCAGAAAGGCCTTCTTGGTCCCTTACTGATCCATAAAAAATAACTCCCCGCTTTGATCTTGTATAAATTGAATTTCCAAGATTATCTCCAATTAAGGTACCATCAGCCATTTTACCGTAGCTATCCGCCACATAAACATCGCCATTGGTCAACACATCAATGGGCCATGAATTGGTGCCTCCTTTGGGAGATCTACCTTCTTTTTCCACTCCTGTAGTTTTGATAAATTTATCAAAATCAGGTCTCAAGGGCATGTATTGAGCAGTAACTACCCTTCCAGTCATCACTGAATCGGGCCAGATAATTTGCCAATCCCCTTCGTATTGATTGTTGTAGCCCTTATTTCGAAGTACTCCCCAAGCTTCTTCAATCGAAATACTCTTCAAACGCTCCAAAATTTGATCAGAAACTTTAGGCCTTCCGTCTGGGAAGCGCTCACCAGTCCATTCCGAAGTCAGTAAACGGATTTGCTCTGGCGTGGCGCCCACTTGTTGTGCAGTTCCCACAGTCGAAAGCATCCCAAAAAAAAGTATTAGGAAGCAAATCCGATTAAAATTGATTTTTAAATATTTTGCCATAGTAGATTGGATTTTGATTATTCAAAAAAAGGAACGCCTTTAACGGCATATTTTTTCATTCCTTCCTCATTGATTTCCACACCGATTCCTGGCTTTTCAGATAAGGTGATGAAACTGTTTTGAGTTCGAGGACCATCATAGGTCACAATATCCTGCCAAAGCTGATCTGTGTCCATGTAAATTTGCCATTCCATAATTTGGAAATTAGGTACTGAAGCACAGACGTGACATGCTGCCATGGCACCAAGAAATGAGGCAACCATATGTGGAGAAAAAGGCACGTAATACAGGTTGGCAAGATTGGCTATACGTTGAGCTTCTCCCAATCCACCTGCTTTTTGAATATCTGGCATGATGATATCAACTGCATTTTCAGAGAGTAGTCTTGTAAAGCCATAGGCGAGGTAGATATTCTCACCCGTACAGATGGGGGTGGAAGTCTCCTGAGATATTTTCTTATACACTTCGATATTGTCTGCAGGAACAGGCTCTTCTAGCCACATGAGATTCAAATCCTCATACATTTTGGCCATCTTCAAGCCAGTGACCGCATCGTATCGTCCATGCATATCTACACAGATATCTACATTTGGTCCTACCTCCTGACGTACAGCTGCAATGGCATTATACATGCGATCAATTTCCATTGGATTGGCTGTCCAATTGAAGCGATCGTATTTGTTTGGATCACGCGCATCATCTACATCAAATTTAACTGCATTGTAGCCTCGGTTAACCGCATTTCGAGCTGCCATCGCATAATCAGCGGGGGTCGGATTAGTGGAAGTATATAGAGCGGTATCGCAATAGACTCTGATTTTATCCCTGAATTTGCCTCCCAATAATTGGTAAACTGGCACTCCAAAAACCTTCCCTGTTAAATCCCAAAGAGCTGTTTCTATAGCTGTAAGTACAGCTACAAATACTCCGCTTTGCGCTCCCCCAAAAAAAGCTGCTTTTCTAAGTTGCTCCGCAATTCTATTTGGATTAAGTGGACTTTGACCTTTAATTTGTTCTCCAAGTCTTTTTACAAGGTGGTAGGTCCCCTGAATTGCGTCTACGGCTTCTCCACAGCCCCACACATCTTGGTTGGTATATACTTTGACGTATACAGCACCTCGTACATACCCACATTTTACATCCGTTATTTTCAAATCGGAGGGATTTGAAGCGGAGGGGGTTCTTTCTACGGCAGCCTCAAGGCCTTGACCAAAGGTGCTGAAAAAGCCGGCTCCAGCCAATCCAAGTCCTTTCGCAAAAAAGGCTCTTCTACTTTCTTTTAATTTATCCATTTCTATTTTAGGTTGATTTTACCAAGTACGATTTTTAAGAAGTTCCTGAATTTGTGACTTTGGAACTGGAAGTTCATCAATGTGTGCATTTAGCCATTGAGAAAAATCGCGTTCGATATCATCCGACCATCTTGTATCAATTTGACCTGCAGTATATTTTCCTTCTCTCAATCGCTCATGACCAAACATGTCTCGCAGTCTGACGATTTCAGAGGTTACTACTACCTTTTCTGCTAAATGTGCAGGGATAAAGGAAACACCCCCATCTCTTCCCAAGACCACATCTCCTGCCATCACAGTGGCCTGTTTGATCCGAGTGGGCTGGTTGATTCCAACCAACATGGTATTTAGGTTTCCTGGTTGGTTGTGATGGGAAGGGTGATAGGAACTGAAATAAGAAGTAAAGCCCCCCATTTCCTTTAAACCGGCGATATCACGAATGGCGCCATGATAGACTATGCCGTTACCCGTTTTGGCAAAAATGGCATTTCCAACATTGTCTCCAATAGTAGGACCATTGATTTGGATCCCAAACTGATCCGCGACATAGACATCTTTAGGGATTAAAAGGTCTACTGGCCAGGAGTTTTGTCCTCGCTTTCCCTCCTTTTTACCGCGTTCATCAATCGCATCATGGATATCTGGACGACCGGGAAGAAATGTTGCAGTAACTGCCCTTCCAATCAAAATACTATCCGGATTGATCACTTCCCAACCGTCGGTATATTGATAGAGGTAACCTGCATTCTTCATAACAGCCCATGCTTCATCATGCGTAACTAGACGCATCCTAGAAAGTAAGTCATCAGAAACTTTGGGTCTGCCGTCTGCAAATCGCTCTCCTTTCCATTGCTGAGTAAGAAAAATCATCTCCTCCTTGGAAATTTGTTGGGCTAGTAACGTAGCACATCCTAAGAACATGCTGATTGAAAAAGCAAACAAACGGAATTTTAAATTAGGGGTTATCATGGGTTATTGAATTAAAGTTTCAACCAGAAATAAATACAGGTTTGAGATTTCCCAAACCTGTATTTCTAGTTTCTTTATTATTTGTGCCACCAAACTTTAGTTGCCAAATCATCAGCACCCTGGGCACTGATGGCAGCTCCCACATTTTCTTTATTCACAGATATCTCAGAGTTTGGATAAGTAAGTCTATTGATGAATGGAACCTCCCTTCCAGAAAACGGATTTGCAACCAATGCTGGAAAACCACTTCTTCGGAAATTAGCAAATGCTTCAGGACCATTCATTAAGCTTGACACCCAGTATTGCTCGTTAATTTGCTTTAAAGCTGTGGCGTTGTTAAGAGGATTAGCAGCTAAATAGGTATTAATTGCATCAGCCGAAATCGCTGAGGCAGCATCATAGCTTGCCATTTGCTGCATGTGTAATCGAACTCCATTTGTGAAATACTCAGCAGTGGTTCCTGATGTAATCCAGCCTCTTTCTCTTGCTTCGGCAAGTAAAAGATTGTTTTGTGAGGCAGTAACGATAAAATTCGGTGCAGTTAACTTTGCAATCCTTCTTCGATCAATTTGACTGAAGTCATAGAAGCTAGCCAAACCCAATGAGGCTGCAACCTTTACTGCACCTGCATTGTCATTGCCCATGGGCATTCCTATTTGGACTGCAGGGTCAAAGGATTGTCTAGCGACAGTTTGTTCTGGGCCTGACTTAGCACCGACATATCTAACTGCAATTGCTCCTAATCTTGGGTCATTGGTGCTTTTTAGAAAATTCACAAAAGGCTCCGTCATGTAAAAGTTAGCTGCCTCTGTTGAGTTTAACGTATTTCCAACAGGGTTTTGATAGTTATTATCGTGTAGAATAACTGCATTGTCAGCATTAAGAAGAATTACGCCATTAGCAAATGCAGTGGATACTACTTGTTTTGCTTTATTTTGGTCAACCCGACTTAATCTCATGCCAGCTCTCAATAGCATAGAATTAGCAAATCTCTTCCATTTTGCGATATTCCCAGCATACAAAATATCTGCAGTTTCTATTTTTCCACTTGGATTTAATGCAGCAGAAGCTTCTGTCAACTCTTTAATTAGGTCATTGTAAATAAATTCCTGAGTATCATATTTTGGGAAAAATATTTGGTCAGTTACGCCTGCTCCCCCCTCTTTATAAGGAATAGCACCATAGGTATCCGTCAACAGCATAAATGCTGAGGCCTGTATAATGCGGGTCATTTGATACAGGTTATTCCTAGAGGCATCATCCTTGACTTGGGAGATCACATCTTTCGTGTTTTTAATCACATTTCGGTAATAGTTCTGCCAATTGGTTTGGGTAGATGCTCTATTGTCCTGGTTAAAGTTGGCCCCAGTCAAAACCCCTGAATTGGGTGAAATGATATGTTGCACGATTCCCATCTCATATACCAAGGTCCCAAAAGAGGAGGCTGTGGAATTGGATACGGCTAAGTTGAACTGAAACACTGGATCAACAGAGGTAGCATTGACTCTATTCGTGTTCCATTCATCAAAATTTTGATCACAAGAACTAGCGTATGTCAAAAGGAATAGTATGAAAATATAATTTATTAGCTTTTTCATGGTTTTACTGTTTAGAATTTGACATTGAGGTTAAAACCTAAACTTCTGGTAGTAGGAAGGCCGGTTGATTCCATACCCACTAGGTTATCTGAGCTATATCCGAAGGACTCTGGGTCAATATTATCCACCCACTTTTTCAGCATCAATACGTTGTTTGCTACAACGTTGAACTTAACTCCGCGAATGGGAGATTTTTCAGGAAGAAATTTGGTGAAATCATATCCCAAAGAGATTTGTCTCAATTTCCAAAACCCTGCATCATACACTACTGGCTCCACCAAACCCTGAGATCTAACGATCTCCCAATAGGTTTGAACTGGAGCTGCAACTGTATTTACCTCACCTTTCAGATTGACACCTTCACCTACTACCCCTCCTTCTCTACCTTGTAGTGTCATCTTGTGAAGTCCATGTCTCACCGCGTTAAAGTTGGTACCTGATAGCATTTTACCTCCGATTCGGTAATCAATCAAGAAAGATAAAGCCAGACCTTTGTAATTAAACGAGTTGTTGATACCACCGATCCATCGTGGAAGGGCACTTCCGAAGTTAATCAAGTCTAAGGAGCGAAGTGGAAGACCGTTAGCGCCAAAAACTATTCGGTTTTGATCGTCTCTTCTATAGCCAAAACCAGCTACCTGACCCATTTCTTCTCCCACTATTTGTCTCAATTCACCATTGAAAACGTGAGTACCTACCGTGATTCGCTCCCCGGGATTTTCTGTCAACAAGCTAAGTACCTTAGTTTTATTGTAAGCGGTATTAAACGAGGTCTCCCAAGTGAAATTATCGTTTTCTAATGCCACTATATTCAATAGCGCTTCAACACCTCTATTTCGGCTTTGGCCACTGTTGATAGATGTATTGACAAAACCAGAAGCATCTGAAATCTGAGCACTTACAATCTGATCTGTCGTAATCTTATCATAAGCCGCTACATCCAAATTAATCTTTCCTTGAAACATATTGAGTTCCAATCCGACTTCTGCTTCTTCAACACGCATCGGTCTCAAGTTTGGATTGGGCAGTGTACTTCCTAATGGACCTCCCACTGGCTGCCCACCGAAAAGATTATTATTTATTCCATAAAACAAAACATTGGAATACGGCGCAACATCAGAGTCACTACCCACCTCAGCATAGGCTAATCTTAGTTTACCAAAACTTAGCCAACTGGTAGTTCCAAGGTGCTCAGTAAAAATATAACTGGTTGAAACCGAAGGATATATTATACTTCTGTTTTCTTTGGATAAAGTTGAAAACCAGTCATTTCTAACTGTTGAATTCAGGTATAAAAATTTCTTGTAAGAAATTTCTCCAAATCCAAACAAGGAGTTTACAGCTCGCTCTGAGAATGAATAAATTGGATCTTTAACTCTACCATTTTGTACAGTATATAAATCCCGAATAACAAAATCAGTGACCTGAACACTATTGAGTTCGGAAGTTCGATACATATGGTTTCCACCTCCATTTAAGGTGACATCAAAATCTCCAAAGGATTTAGTGGCACTGATAAGAACATCCGCATTAATCTCCCGGAATCTACGGGAATCTTGGGTATACAATCCATCCACAAACCCAACAGGAGCTGCAGCCCTTGAAGCTTGTCCATGAGGGAAGTTGTTGTAGTCTTGGTCCCTTGACCAATAATCTTGACCCAATCTTCCTTGAATAAAGAGCCAAGGAAGGAAGTTATATTTCATTGAGATATTTCCAAAAATCCTGTCTCTTTTGATGTTTTGAAACTGCTCATAGAGTGTGAAATAGGGATTGGTTCTGTTTCTAAACCTAGAATATACAGCTTCATTGCCATTGGCATCTAGGTAATTTTCCTCTAAAACATTCAAAGGCATCGAGTTGGCCATATTGTATAGCGCCACTGGGATAGTATTGTCCTGCTGACCCACATTTGGAGGGTTTTTGTTATCCTCGATGGAGTAGTTGAAATTCCCTCTGAAATTTAACTTAGGGTGTAAGTCGTAATTAAATCCGAAATAGAAAGTCTTTCTATTGAATGTGTTATTTGGCACAATTCCTTTGCTGCTCATGTCTGAAGCAGAGAACGTCATTCCACCTTTATCTCCAGAAGTAGACAAGGAAATGGTATTGGTTAGGTTTTGACCGTTTCTGAAAAATCCATTAATAATTCCTCTTACAGGCTCATAAGGAACATTCACGCCCCCAAACAAAACCTGAGTCATTCCTGGCTTGAATTTTTCTCCAAAAGACCACTGACCAGAGGTAGGATTTGGATTTGTGGGTCTGATTCCTTGTTCTCCTTGACCATACTCATATTGGTAGTCGGTAAAATCCAAAGGCGTCTCATTGGTGTAGTTCATGTTGTAAGTGACACCTATTCCTTTGGAAGTTCCTTTAGATTTAGTGGTAATCATGATTACTCCATCTTTTGCTCTAGAGCCATATAGCGCTGAAGCTGCAGCCCCCTTAAGGACAGTCATGTTTTCGATATCATCTGGGTTGACACTCGAAAGTCCATCCCCCCCATCAGAGGTATTTCCACCTCCTCTAACTCCAATTGATCCATCTGCTGCATTATTACCTGGATTAGATCCAAAATTGGTGTTGTCAATTGGCACTCCATTGATAACAATTAGTGGGTTGTTTTGACCAGAAATAGAGGATTGCCCTCGAATTCTAATTTTAGAAGTACCTCCAGGACCTGTGCCCAAAGGAGCTACACTCACCCCAGCAATTTTACCGACAAGGGAATTCATTAAATTTGGGGTTCGGTTGATGGTCAATTCATCTGACTTCACATTGGAGGTCGCATAACCCAAACTTTTTGCAGGCTTTTCAATACCTAAAGCAGTCACAATTACTTCTTGAAGGTCACTTTCATCGGGTAAAAGAGTCAAGTTAACCACAGTTTGGTTACCTACTGAAATTTCTTGAGTAGAATATCCTACAAATGAAAAAACGAGAACAGCTCCATTATCTGGAACAGCAATCGTGTAATTTCCATTGATATCGGTAACTGCACCAATAGAAGTTCCTTTCACCAAAACATTCACTCCAGGAAAGCCATTTCCATTTTCATCGACTACTTTACCAGAAACTTGTGCCATTTCTTCAGTGGAAGAGAAGGATTGGCTTGATTGGGGCAGGAGTAAGCTTTCTGAAGATCTCGTTGAGACAAATTGAACTGGCAATAGGTCATTTGACCTATTATTTTGCTTTTGGATTTTTTTCTTTAAGATGACATAAGACTTCTTCCCAGCCTTTTCAAAATCAAGATCAGTTCCACTAAGCAATTCTTTTAAGCCATGTTCCACTGAAGGATACTGCTTCAGTTTAGAAGGCGCTAATTTCCCAATTACAAGTTCATCTTTGAAGGCAATTGAAACTTCAAAGGTCTCCTCAAGGGAATTGAGCCCATCAATCAAGCTAGGCGCTTGGCTTTGTTTAGTTCCACCTGTTGAAATGGAACCCGTTGTCGCTAACATTTCCCTGAATTGAGCAAATGCCAACTGCTGACTGCATAAGAGCAGGAAAAAGAGTAGTAAATACTTTTTCATGGTTGATGGTTTTGGTTTAAGGGTTTATTAATAATTAGGAGTAAAAACATATTTAGATTCTTTCCTTTCAATTGAAATATTGAAGATTTTGGAGGTGAGTTCCATAAATTGATCCGAATCTTCCAACAACATAGATCCGGAGGCTGTCTGACTAAGTGATACATTGGAATCCACTTCGATTTCTAAACCGAAATTTTCTTTAGCTATTCGTATAATTTCTGCTAGGCTAGTTTGGTCGAGAATCAATAAATTTTCAGTCCAAGAAGCATAGTTTTCTGCTTTCACCTTTCTTTTCTCCACTTTATCGTCCTCAATCGCAACTAAATCTCCAGGTTCCATAAGTATTTTTTCTCTAGGTTGATCCGAGTTTGCTAAGGAAAGCGAAACATTTCCTTCCTCTAGTACGATCTGAGATTTTTTGTTTCTATCGTAAACCGAAAAGGAAGTGCCCAAAACCTCTACTTCAACACCATTGGACGTGTAGACCAAGAATGGTTGGTGAGACTCAAGGTGCACAACATCAAAAAACGCTTCCCCCTCTAACCATATTTCCCTTAGGTCTTCCTCCTCCCAATTCTCCGAAAAAGTCAGTTTTGAATTGGCGTTTAATACAACCTTAGAACCATCCGGCAAGGTAAATGGAAGTGTTTCCCCAAATGCAGTTTTGAGTTCTACTTTATCTTCCCAATCAAGATTCCAAAAAATTCCCAGCACTACGCCAGCGGAAATCCCACCTACCAAAAGTTGCTTCCAAAAGCTTCTTTTTTTTTCAGGAAACAGCGTTAGTCTTTTCTCAGTTCTAATTTTTTTTCTTATGTTCTCCATACCCCCTTCAATTTCTTTGTTTGAAAGAGAATACTCTGGAATTCTTAGTTCTTGTAATAAGTTTTTGGCCTCACTAAGGACCTCTGATTTATCCGGGTTTTGTGAAAGCCAATTAAACCAGAATTGATCAGAATCTATGTCAGGCATCAACACCCATTCTTGAAAGAATGAATCTTCAATAAATTGTTCCACACTGAACTCACGATAATCGACAAAAGAGTTTTTCACAAAAAAGAGATTTAGTCTAAAGAGTGGGCAAAAAGTAAAAACTCACCAAAATTTTAATCTTTTTTTTAAAAAATTATTTCCTCATCTATAGCACCCAAACATACTTTATCAAAATATAATGAATAAATAAGTGGAAAGCACAGAATAAAATGATTTCTTCTTCTGAAAATCTTGCTGTGATAAACTAGAATTTAAGCCAATGTAGGCAATCGCTTCAACGCTGCAGTTCACTGAAAGCAACAGCCCTAATGTAAACTTTAACTTATGTTTTCATTGGAAACCGAAAAAAATTAGGATTATCCCACTAAACCATGAGGTCATTCCATTTGATTTTTTCCCTCAGCGACTTAATTGTTAGCGAGATAAGATTGTGGACTCCAGGTATGGATAAATTCATTATTTCAGCTATCTCTTTTGCTTCAAAGCCTTGAAAAAACCTCAGTAAAATCACTTCCCTTTGCCTATTTGTCAAAAGTAAAACCGCCTTCTTTAATCGAATAATTCGTTGATCAACTAACTCTGAATCAACAAATACATTCTCCAATGGAAGTTCAGGAGCCATTTGATCAATTAAATCCTGAGTCAATGCGAATCTTTTCGAGGAAATTTCAATTTTTTGGAACAGTAAATTTTTGAAGGAACGAAAAAGATAAAAACTTACTTTTTCAATAGAACCTAAGGATTCTCTTTTTTCCCAAAATTTAATAAATAGTTCCTGAATGCAATCCTTTATTAAAACCCGATTGGGATGAATATGCATCCCGTAATTAAAAAGAGAATTTACGTACTTTTTGTAGAGCGTGGAAAAAGCAATATCATTTCCTTTACGTAAACTATCCCAAAGCAAAACATCTTCCTGAAATTGGGAAGTAGTGGTTTTATCATTTATGGAAAAGTGTTTTGCCAAGGGATAAATAAAATTAAGTAAGTTCAACTCTGAATCTATTCAAGAAAGAAGGGTATTAAAGGTTCATCTTTGAAACTTTCTCCCTGGACCAAAAAACAAGTCTGCTCACGAATCCGTGGATCTCATACTTTTTTCACATTTAGCAGCTTTTCTATACGGTATTATCTGCAGTTGACAAAAGATAATATACATTTATTTAAGATTCAAATGTTTATACATTTTTGCGTGGTTTTAAGTGATGAGAAGACTAAAGTTTAACTGAATGGCGAATCTCCTTTAAACTTCACCTTTCAATAACCTTATTCCCAAATAATATTCGTACTTTTGCGGCTTCAATTAGGCAAACCATGCAACAAATTCGGAATATCGCGATCATCGCTCACGTTGACCACGGTAAAACAACCCTTGTGGATAAAATCATTCACGTTTCCAAAATCTTCAGAGAAAACCAACAATTTGAAGATCTAATCCTTGACAACAATGATCTTGAACGTGAGCGCGGGATCACCATCCTTTCCAAGAACGTATCGGTTCGTTACAAGGACCATAAAATTAATATCATTGACACCCCAGGTCACGCCGACTTTGGAGG
>JACCDI011971104.1_pt1 | contig 13721 bp, 12 predicted proteins | sample 7442791 | NCBI WGS metagenome assembly JACCDI01 (sample SAMN15323434, study PRJNA562643) | freshwater metagenome | isolation source: river surface water | place: USA:Blue River Watershed | collected 2017-08-15
GTGAAAGTGTAAAAGTAACTGGAAGCGTATTATTGACCTCTGAAATCCCATACAACAGTGGTAGAAGTTTGAACTATTATTTGAACTCTGTGGGTGGTACCGATGCCAAAGCTTGGAAAAGAAAGGCGTATGTAATTTATCCTAACGGACAAGCTGCCGTAACGGGTTCGTTCTTGTTTTTCAAATCCTATCCAAAAGTGACTCCAGGTTCTCAAATTGTAGTGCCTGAAAAACCATTGACCAAGAAAATGTCTACTGGCGAATGGGTAAGTATTGGAAGTGTGATGTCCAGCTTGGCCTTGTTGATTGTAACAGCGTTTAAATAATTTACGATTTACGAATCACAGTTTACGAATCACAGTTTACGAATCACGATATGAACTATAGTCTCCAACCCTTTATCACCAAGGAAAAATGTATTTCCGTAACCGGATTAGGTTATGTGGGATTGCCTTTGGCGTTAGAGTTGGCAAAGCAGTTCAAGGTCATTGGATTTGATATCAATCAGGAGCGTATAGCATTAATGCAAAAGGGTATTGATCCGTCTAAGGAATTAGATGCGCAAGCTTTTGAAGGTTGTGATATTACATTTACTGCTGATGTAGCCGATTTACAACAAGCGCATTTTCATATCATCGGGGTGCCTACGGATATTGATTCCAATAAGGTGCCGAATCTTAATCCGCTTTTAGGAGCGACCCGAAGTGTGGCATCAGCTTTGAAAAAAGGCGATGTAGTGGTCTACGAATCGACAGTTTATCCGGGATGTACGGAAGACGATTGTTTGCCTATTTTGGAATCCGTTTCTGGATTGCAAGGGGGAAAAGATTTTAAATATGGGTACAGTCCAGAGCGCATTGTGCCTGGCGATAAAGTACGCACTTTGACCACCATATTAAAAATTGTATCGGGTAATGATGACGAAGCCTTGGAATTGATTGCCGGTGTATACGGTAGTATTATTAAAGCGGGATTGCATCGTGCGGAATCCATCAAAGTGGCTGAAGCAGCCAAGGTGATAGAAAATACCCAACGCGATATCAATATTTCGTTAATGAACGAATTGGCAATTATTTTTGATAAAATGGGCATTGATACCCAAGCGGTGATTGCGGCAGCAGGAACCAAATGGAATTTTCATCAATACCAACCCGGTTTGGTGGGTGGTCATTGCATTAGTGTGGATCCCTTTTATTTGATGCACAAAGCCAAAATGATCGGTATAGAGCCACAGGTCATTGCAGCAGGACGCCGTGTGAATGATTTTATTCCGTCTTTTATTGCCAAACGCATTGTACAGTCGTTAATTGAACAAGATAAAAATCCAGGAAAATCGAGAGTCTTGGTCATGGGAATTACTTTCAAAGAAGAGGTATCGGACATTCGCAATTCGAAAGTAGTGGATTTAATCAAAGAATTAGAAGACTATTCGATTGCAGTCGATGTGATTGACCCTTTTGGCAGCCCAGCTGAATTGGCACACGAATACAACATTCATTTGAAACCGGCTCCCGAAGGCCAATACGACAGCATCGTTTTAGCTGTAGGGCATCAAGCCTATCGCAATATGAAACCATCTGATTTTGAAGCCTTGTCCAACGGACCCGTCTATCTTTTTGACATCAAAGGGGTACTGAATAAAGTCGATTATCAAAATTATTGGAGACTGTAAGATTGACGATTTACGAAGTACGACCAAAGGCGAAGCCGAACAGAGCGAAGCTAATTACGAATCACGAATCACGGTTCACGAACTAAAACATATGGAAACACAAAACGACGAAATCACCCTCAAAGAACTACTCGAGAAAGCCAAAGAATGGTATTCTTACTTGTTATCCCAATGGAAAATCATTGTATTGGCAGGAGTAGTAGGAGCGGCTTTAGGTTTAGCCTATTCACTGAGTAAAAAACCGATTTATACGGCTACTTTATCTTTTGCCTTAGAAGATGAAAAAGGAGGAGGAATGAGTGGAGCTTTGGGACTGGCCAGTTCCTTAGGATTGGATTTAGGAGGTAGTGCTGGAGGAATGTTTACAGGGTCTAATTTGACCGTATTATTCAAGTCTCGTTCTATGGTAGAAGAAACTTTGATGCAACCTGTGCAAGATGGAAACGATACCATTTCTTTAGCTGAAATGTATATTAGAATTATGGAATGGCGAAAAGTATGGCAACAAAAACCGAAATTAAATGCTATCCAATTTCCACCTTTGACCAAGCGCAAATACTTTACCCGGGAACACGATAGTATCATGGGCAAGATGTACGAAGACTTGACTAAAACTAGTTTAACCGTAGCCCAAAAAGACAAAAAAATATCCATTATTAGTATTGATGTCAAATCAGAGAATGAGGCCTTTGCCAAAGCATTTACGGAAACTTTAGCCAAGCAGGTGTCTGATTTTTATGTAGCTACCAAAAGCAAGAAATCCCGAATGAATATGAACATCTTGCAACATCAAACAGACTCCATTCGTGCGGAATTAAACGGAGCGATTACAGGAGTAGCGGTAGCCAATGACAACACCTTTATGTTGAATCCTGCCTTAAACGTGAACCGTGCCCCATCTGCTAAAAGACAAGTCGATGTGCAAGCCAATACGGCCATTTTAACTGAATTAGTCAAGCAAACGGAACTAGCTAAGGTAACACTTCGCAAAGAAACGCCATTAATACAAGTGATTGATCGTCCCATTTTGCCTTTGCCGAAAGAAAAATTTGGTAAAGCAAAAGGAATACTATTTGGGGGAACTTTAGCTGGATTTTTAGTTGTTTTAGTTTTGATTATAAGAAGAATTTTAAAAGAGATTATATAAATGAAAATAGTTGTAGTAGGAACAGGTTATGTTGGCTTAGTAACCGGAACTTGTTTTGCCGAAGTTGGCATCGATGTAGTTTGTGTGGATATTGATCACACTAAAATTGAAAATTTAAACAAAGGAATTATACCCATTTTTGAACCTGGTTTAGAAGCATTAGTTACTAAAAATGTTGATAAAGGAAGATTACAGTTCTCTACTTCATTAGCTCAAAGTATTAAAGGTGCTGATGTTGCTTTTATAGCCGTTGGGACACCGCCGGGAGAAGATGGTAGTGCAGATTTAAAGTACGTTATTGGTGTAGCTCAAGAAATTGGGCAGCACATGAATAGTTATGGAGTAATTGTTACCAAAAGTACAGTCCCAGTTGGAACTGCTGAAAAAGTACAATCGGCTATCCAACAAGAATTAGAAAAACGACAATTGGATATTGCATTTGATGTAGCTTCTAATCCTGAATTTTTAAAAGAAGGTGCAGCTATTGATGATTTTTTAAAACCGGATCGTATTGTGGTTGGAGTTTCCTCTACGAAAGCAGAAGAGGTAATGAGCAAACTATATAAACCCTTCTTATTAAACGGTCACCCCATTATTTTTATGGATGTTCCTAGCGCTGAGATGACTAAATATGCGGCTAACAGTATGTTAGCTACTAAAATTAGTTTTATGAATGATATTGCTAATTTATGTGAAATTGTTGGGGCAGATGTCAATATGGTTCGAAAAGGAATTGGTAGTGATGCTAGGATTGGAAATAAATTCATTTATCCCGGAATTGGATATGGAGGATCTTGTTTTCCTAAAGATGTAAAAGCGTTAATTAAAACAGCTGCGGTTAATGGCTACCAAATGCAAATTTTAGAAGCAGTTGAAGCGGTTAATGAGAAACAAAAGTCGGTTTTGTTTGAAAAACTAATGAATCGATTCCAAGGAAATATTACAGGAAAAACTTTTGCGCTTTGGGGATTGTCTTTCAAACCTAACACTGATGATATGCGGGAAGCGCCTTCGTTAGTGATTATTGATAAAATATTAAAAGCAGGTGGTAAGGTTAAAGCCTATGATCCAATTGCTATGCCAGAGACTAAACATAGTATTGGAGATATAATTGAATACTCCAAAACCGAATATGAAGCTTTAGAAAATGCAGATGCTTTATTGATTGTTACTGAATGGGCTGATTTCAGGTCCCCTAATTTTGAAAAAATTAAAAAAACATTACTCAATCCTATTGTATTTGATGGTAGAAATATTTACGATACCAAAGAATTGAATGAATTAGGATTTGAACATTATGGAATAGGTACAAAAAAATAATTATAATGAAGAAAATATTGGTTACTGGTGGCGCTGGTTTTGTAGGTGCAAATTTAATTGAAGAATTAATAAAAGATAAAAATAATATATTAACCTCGTTAGATTGTTATTTTACAGGAAAAAAAGAAAATCATGTAGATGGTGTTAATTATATTGAAGGATATACATGGGATATAGAAGAGATTTTTGGAAGTGAAAAATTTGATATTATTTATCATTTTGGTGAATACTCTCGTATTGTTCATTCGTTTAATGACATTAATTTTGTATCAGAATCTATATTAAGAGGGACTCCTAAAGTATTTGAATTTGCAAAAAAATGTAATGCTAAAGTTATATACTCAGCTTCATCTTCAAAATTTGGTAATAATGGGAAAGATGAAAATCTATCACCTTATGCTTGGATGAAGTCGAAAATGGTTGAATTACTCAAAAATTATAATTTATGGTTTGGATTACAATATGAAATCAGTTATTTTTTTAATGTATATGGTCCAAAACAAATTTATGAAGGTAATTATGCAACTGTAGTGGCTATTTTTGAGAGACAATTTAATAGTAATGAAATATTGACCGTAGTTAAACCAGGAACCCAATCGAGAGATTTTACACATGTGTCAGATATTGTTTCGGGTTTAATAGCAATAGATAATATGAATTTAAATAATGAGTGGCATTTAAGATCAGGTAAAAATATTACTATTATTGAACTAGCAGAAATGTTTGGCGATTGGACTTTGATAGACGAAAGGAGAGGAGAACGCTTTACAAGCGAGGAATTCTATTCTGATACTGAAGAGCTGTTGGGATGGAAACCCAAAATGAGTTTAAATGAATGGGTTAATTTTGTAAAACAATAATTGAGGGCTTTTGAGTTCAATTAAACAAAATTTTATTTTTAACGCTTTACTTTCTTTGAGTCAGGTTGTTTTCCCTTTGATTACATTTCCTTATGTTGCAAGAGTTATATTGCCACCGGGAATTGGGGAAGTGACTTTTGTTGAAAGTATTTGTAGGTATGTTATATTGTTTTCTGCACTTGGAATACCAATATATGGTGTAAGAGAAATTGCTAAAGTGAAAAATGAAAAAAATAAATTAAATAAGTTATTTACAGAATTAATAATTATTCACTTTGTAATTACAATTTTTATATCATCACTATTTGTAATATCCGTCTATTTAGTTCCATTATTATATAATAATTTGGAGTTTTATTTATTAGGAATATTTTTAATTTTATCAAATGTGTTTGTAATTGAATGGTATTTTCAAGGGATTGGTCAATTTAAGTTTATTACAATTCGCAATTTAATTGTTAAAACAATTTTAACACTACTTGTTTTTATTGTTGTTAAAGAAGAAAATGATGTTTTTATCTATTTTTCTATAATAGTCATTACCTCAATTTTAAATGCAGTTGTTAATTTTGTTTATGCTTTAAGAACTATTGAATTCGATTTTTCAAGTAATTTGAATGATTTAAAAAGACATTTCAAACCATTATTTTATATATTTAGTTCAATTGCTTTTATTAGTATATATACTTTATTGGATACAATAATGCTTGGTTTTATGACAGATGAAAGAACGGTAGGTTTGTATTCTACAGGTTTGAAAGTAAGTAGGATTCCAATGTTGTTTATTGGAGCTTTAGGAGTTGTATTGATACCAAAACTATCCGAACATTTCCATAATGATAGATTAGATGATTTCATATCTTTAATAAACAAGTCTATTAAATTTGTAATTACATTTTCAATTCCGACTCTATTTTTATTGACGAGTCTCTCCGATACAATTATAGTCAGTTTTGCAGGACCTAACTTTATTCAAGCAGGTAGTGTTTTGAAAATACTAAGTCTACTTAGTTTGCTAATTGGTTTGTCAAATATTTTTGGTTTACAAATTTTGACGCCAATGGGTAAGGATAAGTATCTTACTTTTTCGGTTCTGATTGGTATGGTAATTAGTTTGGGTTTAAATTTAATATTAATACCGATTTACAAAGAAAAAGGAGCAGCTTTTAGCAATATAATTGCAGAAACTGCAGTTACAATTGCCACGATATTTTTCGCTAGTAAATTTATTAAATTAATCATTGACTGGAAATTTGTTTTAAAAACAATTATATCTGCAATTCCATTATTTTTTATTCCAATTTTTGTTTCGCAATATGTTGTTAGTGGTTTGCCATTAATAATTATTACAATAATATTATGTGGTATATACTTTTTACCCATTCAGTTGTTTGTCGTAAAGAATGAGTTGTTTATTGATTTGAAAAATAAAATATTAAAAATATATGAATAAATATGATTATTTGATTATAGGTTCTGGACTTTTTGGATCTGTATTTGCTCATGAAGCAAATAAGAAAGGCAAAAAATGTCTAGTTATTGATAAAAGAAACCACATAGGAGGAAATGTATATTGCGAAAACATAGAGGGGATTAATGTACACAAATACGGTCCACATATTTTTCATACAAACGATAAAGGAATATGGGATTACGTAAATCAATTTGTATCGTTTAATAGATTTACATATCAACCTGTAGCAATATATGAAGATGGAGTTTTCAATCTTCCTTTTAATATGAATACCTTCCATCAATTATGGGGAGTAAAAACCCCCCAGGAGGCTATGGAGAAAATAGAGGAACAAGTTAAAGCTTCAGGGATTACAAATCCACAAAATTTAGAAGAACAAGCAATTTCATTAGTAGGAATTGATATTTACGAAAAATTAATTAAAGGTTATACGGAAAAACAATGGGGTAGAAAAGCTAAGGAACTACCAGCTTTTATTATTAAACGTCTTCCGGTACGATTTACTTATGATAATAATTATTTTAATGACAAATATCAAGGAATACCGATTGGAGGATACAATAAAATTATAGATGCTCTTTTAGATGGAATTGAAGTTAAATTAAATACTAATTACTTTGAAAATAAAACTTATTGGAATAATCTAGCAGATGAGATTGTTTATACAGGATCAATAGATGAGTTTTATGATTATAAATTCGGACATTTAGAATATAGAAGTTTGAAATTCGAAAATGAAATTTTGCCAATTAATAATTATCAGGGTAATGCAGGTGTCAACTTTACACATAAGGATGTGCCTTATACTCGTATTGTAGAACATAAACATTTTGAGTTTGGAAATCAAAATAAAACTATTATTACTAAAGAATATTCAGTGAAATGGGAAGCGGGTATGGAGCCCTATTATCCTGTGAATGATAAAACTAATTCAGATAAATTTGACCAGTATAAAGCATTAGCAGATCAAGATTCAAAAATAATCTTTGGTGGAAGATTAGCAGAATATAAATATTATGATATGCATCAGATAATCGGTTCCGCTTTAAATAAATCAAAGCAAATTTTATAATTGTGATGTTGATATTGTTCATATTATTTATTTTTTATATAATATTTAATTCCAAAAATATTTTATTACCATTTAGTCTTTATGTTCTTTCATGGTTATTGTATATTGGTATTAAATATTCTTATAATTTATATAATTTTGATCAATACAATGATGATTTTTTGAATTTAATTATAATTTCTACCGTTTCATTTATTTTTGGATATCTCATATTTTCTGTTCTTTTCTATAAAAAAAATAATTTATCGTATAATTATAATATACCTAAACCGCCGGTTATTGATAGTAATGTGAATTCTGTGAATGAAGGGGACAAATTACTAATCACTAGTGCTTTCTTAGTATTTTTTTTTACCATTTATCTCGTTTTTTTAGGAATAAATTTATTTGAAATTTTCAACGATTCTTTAGCTGTTAGATGGGTGTTAGGAAATGGGGGAAATAATTTGATTACCCAATTTTTCCTTGTACCTCTTTCTGTAATACCTGTTATTTTAATTTGGAAATTAAAAAACGTCAACAGGTATAAAGCTATTTTAATCTTTTTTTTATGTTTTTTTTATTTTTATTTACTTGGAATTCGTGGAGTTATTGTTGATTGGTTTTTTTCCTACATGGCTATAAATAGTTTTAAAAATAAAAATTTTAGTCTTCCACTAAAAAAGATTTTCTATTTTGGATTTATTGCAGGTTTAATAATGACTATTATTGGTTTTATAAGATTGAATAATCAATTAGATGAGAAAATAGAATACAAAAGTCTAGATAAATTAGAAATAATTAATTTATCAACCCAAATTTTTTTTGAAAGACTTGATTTTTTAGATGTTTTAAACGCGTATTTTGTTAAAGAAGCAAATGGGAATAATGAATTAAAATTACCATTAGTGCCAGTTTTTTCGAATTTTATTCCTAGAAATTTTGTTAGCGAAAAAATATATCCAACTGATACTCAGGTTACCAAAATTGCTGGTGAAGGTTTTGCCCAGGAGAATATTACCAGAATTGTTGGGCCACTTCCAGAATTGTATAAGCTTGGAGGACCTTTTTTAATAATTGTATGGTTTTTTTTATTTGGTTTTTTATTTAATTTCCTAAGTATTAAGATTTTTTATGCGAAAAATGGGTCTACTTTACAAATTTTATACTCAAAACAATTATTGCAAATTGGAAGTTTACCATTGTTTTTTGGAATCAATACAATATTCGGAACGCAATTCATAATTGTTTCTATAATATCATTAATCACTATTAAATTATTAAAATGATTTTATTGTCTGCATTTGGAGCAAATATGAACTCAGGAGGTGAATATGTTACCAAAATTTTAAAAGAACATTTTTGCAAAATTTATAAATCAAATAATTTTATCGTAATAGATTCAAAAAAAAATGGTTCTGATATTAATTATTTTGCATACAGTAAATTATTCTCAATAATTATTTTTATTTTTTTTCCATTGTTATATCCCCAAATCACAAGAAGATTTAAAATTGAAGTGTTAAATAAATTGAGAGAGCAACAACATATCATATTAAATTTCACACAAACATTTATTTATGCTTTATTTCTTAAGAATAGAAACATAGATTTGATTATTCATGATGTTTTATTACAAGTAGAATTAAGAAAAAATAGATTTTTTTTATTGCCATTTATATATTTTTGGGAATTTATATTCTTTAGAATTATTAATAATGTGACATTATATACCTTGTCTAATAAAGATAAGCAGTTAATAATGAAATATTATTTTGTAAAAAGTGATAAAATTAAGGTTTTAGATTTAATAGATCTTATTTCAAAAGACATTAATTTAAATCAAAAACCACTTTTAAAAAAGGATTATATTGAAATTTCTGAAATTCAAAAATTAATTTTAAATCATCAAACAGATAATTTAACTTTTGGGATTATTGGTGCATGGAAAAGAGATGAAAATTATTATGGTTTAAAAACCCTTATTAAAGGTATAAATGAAAATAAAATTAGTTTACTAATTTGTGGGAGTAATATTGAAAGATTAAGTTTAATTGATTTTAATAATATTAATATCAATTTAGCCGGTTTTGTTGAAGATATAAATACTTTTTTTAATTCAATTGATCTGTTGATAATACCTTTAGAAAAAGGAGCTGGCGTTAAAATTAAAGTCTTACAATCTTTGATATATGGTGTGCCATGTATAGGAACTAAAGTAGCTTTTGAAGGTATAGATTTAAATAAAAATTGTATTGAATTTAATGATATAACAGAAATAATTAATTTTATTAATCATGAATAATATTTATATTACGCAGGGTTGGCAAAAAAGAGGTGGAGAAGTTGCCCTAAGAAATCTTTTGTTAATTGATCAGTCCTTATCTGAATCGATTATACTTAACCTAAGTGATAATAAATATAATTTAGAAAGTATTAATGAATCAAACATAAATATACTGGAGCCATTTAATCTTAAGAATTATATTAAATTATTTAATTTCATTTTCAGATATAATAAAAAAAAATATAATTTTTACTATGTAAATGGTAATATAGTAATATTGTCTATTGCAATATGTTTGGTCAATTTTTTTTCAAATACCAAAATTAAATTAATTATTTGGGAACATTGCTTACCATATAAACATTGGAATGTTTCGAATTATTTTAAAAAAATTCTAATTAAATTTTCCTATAAGTTGTTGATTAAATTTTCTTCTAAAATTATAGTCCCTTCTACTATAATTAAAAATGAGTTATCTTCAGAGAACAAACCAATTACTATTTTTAATAATCCACTAATAATAAACACTCAACCAGATTACGAAATAATTTCTAAGATTAATATAGAAAATATTAATTTTATGTATGTAGGTGCTTTTTCCATAGAAAAGGATCCTTTTTTATTTTTAGACATAGTAAGTAAGGCAAATAAAATAAATCCAAATGTTAGAGGTTTTTTGATAGGTGAGGGGAGGTTAAAAGAAGAACTTGAACAGAAAATTATTAATTTGAATTTGGAAAGTTTCGTTGCATTAATAGATTGGAAAGAAAATATACATTCAATTATTAATAGATGTGACATTATCATCATTACTTCTAAATTTGAAACTTATTGTAACGTAATTGCCGAATCTTTGGCTTTGGGATGTGTAGTGTTTTCTACTGAATGGAATGGTGTTAGAAATATTTATGGAGATGACATATATTATTTAACTAAGAATTTAGAATATGATGTTGAAATGATATTTTCAAGTATTAAAAACAGGAATTATTGCTTGATGGAAAAACAAATTTTAATGATAAATCATAATTAATAAAATGATAGATAACATAGCGGTTATAGTGACCTATAAAAGATTAAAATTATTTGGAGATTTAATAGAATCAATTGGTAATCAAGATAACCAATTTGATTATATTTATGTAGTTGATAATGAAAATTCTGAGAAAACTAAGAATCTAGTAAATTCATATGGTACTAGGTATATATATTTAAATCCTTTACAGAATTTAGGTTGTGCTGGAGGGTTTAATTTTGGTTTAACTCATGTGTTGGAAAGACATAATGATGCAAATATTGTCTTTTTAGATGATGATGTAGTATTGAGAAAAAATTTTCTTTCAATTGTTAGTCAAAATGAATTACTTATTAATGGGAATTGTATTATTCCCTCTAAAGAATATACAGATGGTTCATTATTTATTTGGTCTCCGAAACTTACAAATAACAAATTATTTGTTAAAGACAACGTAGAATCTATTGATTCAGGACTATTGGATTATCCTATTAAAGTTGAAAACATTACATTTGAAGGTTGTATAATTAGATTAAATATAATTAGAAAAATAGGTCTTCCTAACAAAGATTTTTTTATTGATGGAGATGATTTTGAATACGGACTAAGGATAAATAATATAACTTCTATTTATAAAATACCTGAAATTTTAATAGAAAGGCAAATCAAAATTGAATTGATAGAAAAATCGATTAATTTTTTGTTCTTTAAATTTAAATCTATTAGATCTAAACAAACAACATTCAGGTTGTATTACGAAATTAGAAACAAGTATTTAATTGCAAACTCTTTGGGTTATAGCAAGATTTATAGTATTTTTAAAATTGTGCCTCATTACTTTAGAATAATTTCAGGTATTTGTATATTTAATGAAATACCCGTGAAACAAGTTATTAATGTTTTTTTTAAAGCTAATTTCCATGGCATTACAAATCGTTTTGGTGAGTTATGAATAAACCAATAATTACATCTTCAATCGTATTGTTTAAAAATGAATGGACATCTATAAATGAAACAGTAAATTCGTTTTTAGATACTGATGTTGAAGTTTATTTGTATTTAGTAGACAATTCACCCACTGATGAACTTCGTAAATTAAATATAGATTCAAGAATTGAGTATATTCATAATCCATCAAATCCAGGTTTTGGAGCTGCTCATAATATTGCTATAAATAAATCTTTTGAATTAAACTCTACCTATCATTTAGTTTTAAATCCAGATGTTTATTTTAAAAAAGGCACATTGGAAATAATTTGTGATTTTATGGATAATAATTTAAACATAGGTCAATTAATGCCTAAGGTAACTTATCCAAATGGTGAATTTCAGTATTTATGCAAAACAAATCCTACTCTTTTTGATTTGTTTGCGAGAGGGTTTATGCCAAATTGCATTAAAAATATTTTCCAAAAGAGAATGGATAGGTATGAATATAAAGATCATAACTACGAAGATATAATTTATGATATTCCCTATTTGTCGGGATGTTTTATGTTTTTAAGAACAGAAACGCTAAAGAAAGTTGGTTTTTTTGATGATAAGATTTTTATGTATTTGGAAGATGCTGACTTAACTAGAAGATTTCTTGAAGTTTCTAGAACTGTATATTTCCCTAAAGCACATATTTTCCATCATTTTGCAAAATTGACTCATAAAAAACTTAAATTTAAGTGGATAACCGTTCAAAGTGCTTTTATTTATTTTAATAAATGGGGTTGGTTTAAACATATATATTAAGATGAAGATATTGATAACTGGTTCATCTGGATTTTTGGGTGTAGCTATTAATAATATATTACAAAAAGACCATACACTATTTGGTTTGTCAAGATCTTATAGTGATTATAATATTGAATTGCAAAATAATGTTCCTGAATTTATTGATCAATTTGAAACTGTTATTCATGCTGCTGGGAAAGCCCATTCATCCCCTAAAACTGTATTAGAAATTCAAGATTTTTATAATGTTAATTTGATCGGCACACAAAATTTACTTATTGGATTAGAAAACTATAAAATTCCAAAACGATTTGTATTTATTAGTTCGGTAGCCGTTTATGGTTTAGAAATTGGTAAAGATATCAATGAAGAATATCCTCTATCAGCCAAAGATCCTTATGGCTTCAGCAAAATAAAAACAGAGCAACTAGTTATTGATTGGTGTCAAAAAAATAATGTTATTTGTACAATTTTACGACTTCCTTTATTGGTAGGAGAAAACCCTCCTGGTAATTTGGGAGCTATGGTCAAAGGTATTCAAAAAGGGTTTTATTTTAATATCGCAGGTGGTCAAGCACGAAAAAGTATGGTATTGGCTAACGATATTGCCAAAATAATACTCAAAGCCTCTGAAATTGGAGGGATTTACAATCTCACGGATGGTTACCATCCCAGTTTTTATGAATTAAGTAATGCAATAGGCAAACAATATGGTAAATCAAGAATATTCAATTTACCATTTTTTATAGCTAAAACTATAGCTCTAGTAGGAGATTTTATAGGAGCGAAATTCCCAATAGATTCTAATAAGTTAAAAAAAATTACATCAGACTTAACCTTTGATGATACAAAAGCAAGAAAAGTTTTGGGATGGAATCCAAGTAATGTGTTAGATTATTATAAAAAATAGAAATATGGTTTTTGAAATAATACAAAACCAATTAGAAACGAATCACTTTACCGTCGTTTCAAAAGATCACCACCGCCCTTGGGGTGGTTTTTTCGTTATTGCGGAGGAACTGGCGCAACAATTTGCGAATCAGTACTTTGATGGTTTAGATGTTTCGACTCTAAAAAGAGGAGGGGCATTGAGTCCCAAAATATTAGTGGTGGCACCAGAGAAACGATTGTCTTGGCAGTATCATCATCGCAGGGCTGAGATATGGCGTGTCA
>JACCDI010365878.1_pt1 | contig 13716 bp, 10 predicted proteins | sample 7442791 | NCBI WGS metagenome assembly JACCDI01 (sample SAMN15323434, study PRJNA562643) | freshwater metagenome | isolation source: river surface water | place: USA:Blue River Watershed | collected 2017-08-15
GAACTAGGCAGGTGATGGAAAAATTTTTACAAAGCAATAATATTACCGTGCTGCGTAAAATGGAGCTTACCTCTAATGAAGCCGTGAAACAGTCACTGATTGCGGGTCTTGGCTATTCTATTATGCCGTTTATTGGTATCCGTAAAGAAATTGTAAGCAATGAATTGCAAATTATTCCTGTTAAGGGGCTCCCTTTAAAAACAACATGGAATTTGATTTGGTTAAAGGGTAAGAAGTTATCGCCAACGGCTGCATCGTTTTTAGATTATTTGCAAAAAAATAAATATCAAATTGTTGCGGATACATTTAGTTGGCACGAATAAGGTTATAGGTGAAAATTAACCGTTACCCCTGCGGCTCTACCCATTCCAAACACGCCTGAACCATGTGTTTTATATTTTTCGTTGAGGAGGTTAATCAAATTAATGTTTATATCTAGTTGCTTCAACACTATGCTTGCGTCAAAATTAAGTGTGTTCCAGCCAGGTGTTCCAGTTTTACCAATTCTATTATCGTCCATATCTCCCTTGGCTAGCCTTGTTTGATTGCCTGCAAATTGATGCCTGCAAGCGAGGGTCATATTTTTATGATTCCATGCAATAGAAGTTTGTCCAAAAAATGGAGGAATTCTTCTCATGGGTTCGTTTTTTGATACGTTTTGTCCATATGTATAGGTGGCATTTGTTTGTACAACAAATCCCGAATGTAATACCTGCGAAAAGGATAATTCGGCTCCTTTGATATAGGATGATTCTATGTTTTTTTTGTTATAAACATTGTAGCCATTTATTACTTTACCATCTACAATAACTCTCGCAATAATGTCTTTTAATTGCATGTTAAACATAGAAACAGTAAAATTCCTTTTTGGAGAATTGTATTTATATCCAATTTCTAGGTTTAATGATTTTTCTGGCTTTAAATCGTAACTCGGTATTTCGTATCTAAAGTCTACGATACCTAATGTTCCTAGATCGTCTATATTAGGTGCTCTGTAGCCACTCGTAAATGAGCCAAATACCGCATTGTTTTTATTTGCTTGATAGTTGATTCCAAAATTAGTTACCAGTGCAGACGGTTTTAAAGCAATATTTCCTAAATCTGTGTCTGTTATTTTAATATTTAAAAAATTGTATCGTATGCCAGTAATCAATTTAAATTTACCAGCAGTTATATAATGAATAGAAAAGAGCGAGCTATTGTTATATGTCGATTTGTTGGGGTATAAACCTCTTTTTAAAATTTGATTGCTCGTACTTGTATTTAGTTCGCTTGCAATGCTGTTTACGCGGTCTTTATAATAGTCAAAACCTGTATTGATTGTCCAAAAACTTGTTGGCTTTGAAATAATTTCCGCAGTTATACCAGTTGTATGAATTGTGTCGTTCTCGTTTCTTATAATGACAGCATTATTTTTTTGAATTGACCTGTTTTCAATTGAGCGTTGAATAGATGTATTGACTATTAATTCATTTACTATTTTATTGTTACCCTTGTATTTATACTTTACATAATGTAAGTTGTGAATTTGATCATCCATCTGATTGACCCTAAATTTTTCTAAAAGTATTTTATGATAAATGGGTATATTTTTTTGAGCAGTATTCTGACTTGAAATGGTTATATCTTGTTTGTTATCAATTTTGATTTTTGTTTTTACATCATAATTATTTTCTGAATAACCTGTAGGTGTTTGTTTGCCTATATTTCCGCCGCCCCATATATCACCATAATTTTTAAAACTAATGCCACCAATAAAATACCATTTCTTTTGCGCAAATTGGACTTCTGTTCTGTTGGTACTTTCCATTTGATGCGTAACAAATTTGCTGATATTACTTAGATATAACTTGCCATAATTTTTGAGTGTGTTTTGTTTGGTTTCCATTTGGATAACGCCTCCCATGGCATCCGAACCGTATTCTATAGCGCCAATACCTTTTAATATGTCTATTTTTTTAAGGGTAAACATATCAATGGTATTTAAGTATTGGTTGGGGCCATACCTATATGTAGCGTTGTTGATTCTGATGCCATCCATCACAAGCAGGGTTTGATTGCCTGTTAGCCCTCTAATAAAAGCAGATCCACCTCCATGATTGGTTTTTTGCAAAAAAACGCCGCTTACACCCATTAATGCTTCAGGTGTTGTTCTTGCTGCGTTTTGCTGTATTTGTTTAGCAGCAATTGAGCTCACAATAAATGGGTTTCCGATTTCAGCAATTTTAATATTTCTACTCTCAACAATTACAGAGTCTAAAGTGGTGTAGGTTGTGTCAATACTTTGCGCAGTTGCACCAGTAGATAGTAGTAGCAATAAAAATAGAATACACCTAATCATAATCATTGTTGGAGAACAAATAAATGTATTGTTTATTTCTGAATAATTGTTCCAGAGGTTTTATAATGCTCTGTTCTTTGATCATTTTCATTGTCCATTTTTGGTCCTTGCTTTATTTTTCTCCAATCAATAGGTTGGTTATACTTTTTCATGGATTTATCCCAATCAAAAACTTCTTGGCTCGGAAATTCAAAATTATACGGCGTAAAATCTGGCTTGTTGGTAAAAAAATCGCTTAATAAGGAAGCTGTTATATCATATTGATTTACATAAGGCACGCCTAAAATATTATACATCACTTTTAAAATAGAACCAAAATTTGCATGAGTTTTAGATACGTAATTCTTTTTTACATAGGGGCCAGCCATGAGTAAAATGCTTCTATGGGCATCAATGTGATCTACGCCACCTTGTGGATCGTCTTCGGTAACAATCACGAGCATGTCTTTCCAATAGGGTGTACGACTTAAAAAATGAAGTGTTCTTCCTAATGCCAAATCATTGTCTGCAATATAAGAGGCACTGTATGGATATCCGTCTTCTGGTCTAGGTCCCGCAGTATGGTCGTTGGGGAGCATCACTGTAATTAATTGAGGCAGGGTATCTTTTCCATTGAGCCATTTTTTTGTAAATTCTTCTTCAAATTGTTTAGCTCTAAATTGATCTGGAATATTGGTATTGTAACCTGCAAAATTATGTGATGTTTTTCCCCAAACACCTTTTTGCATCGGTACCATCACAATATGGGCAGCGCCAGTTGCCGTATCGTTCCAATCTTCTCTTACATGGGCTGTTTCATTGGCCTGACCAAAATTGTAGTAGCTAATTTTTTTTCTGTCCAAAGCTTCCCATAAACCGCCAATTTCTGCATAATCTTCAGGGTCCATACTGCCGGTAGAGCCAGGAAATCTTCTTCCAGGGGCAGAAGAAAAATAGTCTGCTGTTTTTGCAGTACTTGAATTGGTTTCTACCCATTCGTTAGGGATAACGCCCATCATCCAGTGGTGTCCATGAATAGAAGCGTCACTATCGCAATAAAAATTATCACTTAATGCAAACTGCTTAGCAATTTTTATATGATTAGGAGATACGTTTACGTTTTTTACAAAATCTTTTTTGCCAAATACATTTACGTCTAGTCCAAATCTGGCAAGGGTCTGATCACCTCTTACTGTATTCATTTGACCAAACACTTCGTCAAAAGTTCTATTTTCTTTCGTTATAAAAACAATGTGTTTTATAGGACTTGCTTTGCTGCCTGGCAAAACTGGCAATGGTAGGCTATCTGTTTCAGATTTAGTAATAAAGGTATTAGCAATAACTTGCTGCGTGTAAGTTTGTAATTGTTGTTGAGTCGGATTTTGTATTTTCTGAAAAGTGCCTAATTGGATATCTCCTATATAACTCCCTTGGACAGGAATTGTAAAGTTTTTGCCACCATTAGGTCCAGCGCCAAGGCCTCTGCAAGATGTTACATACAAATCAGCATCATTGCCTGATAACTTTACCCTTGTTGTTCCCCAGCCGGTTGGGATAAGGCCCAAGGTTTTTTCGGTAGCGATTTCAATTTTAGCAACCGCATTAAACCCAAGTAATGCTACATACAGGTATTTTTCGTCCTTTGAAAGATCAATACCAAATGGAACGAGTCCTCTCAATTTATCAATACGTTGATCTACTTTTATAGGAATGTGTTTTACAATACGTCCTTTTTTGTAATCAATTACGGCAATGTTATCATTTGTAGCATTGGTAACATAAGCGTATTTACTACTCACAACAATTGAGTTTGGGCTTGCACCACCAATTACTTCTGCGTCTTCAACTAGTTCGCCAAGTAACATACCCGTTTTTAATTTTGCAAAGGTTTTGTTTGTTGTTAAGTCTATACAAAATACACTCATAGATTCTGGTGCATTGGGACTACCTAATCCTGGAATTTTTTTGCCATCAATTTCAGTTCCTTCAATAGATTCTTTGGTATTGTTACCAAAAGGGTGCCAGTTTACATACTGTGTTTGAATATTTTCTTTGGTGGTGCCCTCTACTATTGGGTATGCATACATACCAACATTGGCCACTAATACCGTTTTTTGATCCGGCGATAAGGCCAGTCCAAAAGGCTGTCTTCCCGTAGGGATGGATGCAATAATTTTTTTATTCGTTAAGCTATAGCGTACCAATCTAAAATTACCTCTATCTAAAATAAGGAGTTCGTTTTTTGGCGCATAGTATAGTAGATCACTTGTAAAGCTTCCTTCGTATTTTTTACCATTAAAAATGCCATCTAAATAAATAGAGTCGACTTTTTTTCTAGCTATATAGTCAAACACTACAACCGAACCTTCGTCACCGCCACTTAAATATGCTATTTGTTTACGCGTATCAAAAGCAACACCCAAAAACGATCCTTTTGATAGAGGGCTTTCTTTTTGTTTATAATATTCAGGAATTCTTTTTTGATCTAGGGTAGTTATGTCAATAATTGTAATAGCATTTTCATGCATGGTTATAGCTACTTTTTGGTCTGGAGAAATGGCTAAACCAAAAGGGTCATGTGTGATTCGAATACTTTTTCCAGCAGGCGTCACATACCGGCCACTTGGTAGTATTGAATAACCATTAGGGTCAATTTTAGCCATTTCATTATGGCCAGGAACTGATAAATAATTTACTTTTTGCGTTTGCCCAATACTAGCTAGGGAAACGATAAAACCGACAAATAAACACGTATATTTTTTCATATCAATATTATGAAAGACAAACCTATTGTTTATAATCAAAAAGACTTTAAAATAGCAATTATTTTATTGTTATGAATAGAACCTACTAAACATTCTTTATCTTGGAATCCCAATATGAATCCTATGCGCTTATCTCCTATATTCCTATTCGTAATATTGATTAGTGTAAGCAGTTCAAACGCCTCTGCAAAACTATTTTTTTTAGAAAAAGATAGTTTGTTCAACGTAGTTGCTAAAACACCATTTTTTAAAAACGCAGATACGCTCAATAAAAAAAGGTTTGCGCTTGTAAACGGTACTTCACTATTGGCGCTTTACGGTAGCTATCATTATATTCAAAACGCTTGGTGGGCCGATTCTCGCAAAAGTTTTCATTTTGATGGAGGTGGTTCTAGTATTGCGCAGGCTTTTGATTTTGGAAGAGACGCTATTTATGCAAAGAGCTTAGATAAAATAGGGCATTTTTATGGCGCCAGAATTACGAGTGATATTTTTGCGCGTGGCATTAGATGGTCTGGTAAAACTGAGGCACAGTCACTATTGTGGGGAGGTTTATTAGGCACAGCCGTGCAAGGTTTTATTGAAATTAAAGATGGTTATTCGCCAACCTGGGGCTTTAGTGTGTATGATTGGATGAGTGGATCGCTCGGAAGTTTTTATCCTTACTTTCAGTCTAAAAGTAAATTCTTAAAAGCCGTAGACATCAAGTATAGTTATTATAGAAAGGATAATTACTATTACGATTTTATTAAGCGAGAAAGTAATTTTCAAGATGATTATATGAATTCTACATTTTGGCTCACCTATAATCCTCGCCGGTATAAGCCATCAAGTAAGTGGCCAAAATGGCTGGGTATTTCTGTTGGAATTGGCGTAGATCGCACCCTTAATAATTATTATATTAATATGCCTGGTGGAACTTCAGATTGGGGTAAAGGTGGGTATGAATTTTATTTGGCCCCAGATATCGATTTTAAGGGCTTGCTTCCTAAAAAGCCTTTCTGGCAAAGCCTTGCGCACGTGCTCAATTATATTAAAGTGCCAACACCTGCATTTAGGTTAAGCAGGAATTCGAAGTTTATGCCTGTGCATTTTTAACGCCAAAGTACAAACTTTTACTTCACCAAATAAGGCGCAATTACACCCTGCCATATTTTATAACCTTCTGCGTTCATGTGCAGTTTGTCGGATAAAAATATATGGGTAAGTATCTTGCCATTTGCATCAAGCATGCTGCTATATACATCGATGTAGCTAGATCTTTTTTGCTGCTCCATAAACGCTTTGATTAGCGCATTGCCTTTTTGCATGGTTGCTAGATACTTTTCTCTACTGGGGCTAGGCTTCATGGATATGAAAGCGATGGGTACTTTTTTAAATTTGGATCTGATAATTGAATAGAGTGTTTTAAATCTTTCCAAAACGGTATCAGCAGTTACAGAGCTTGATCCAGCTATATCATTTTCGCCACAATAAATGAGTATTTGCTTGGGTTTGTATTTGAGTATTACATCGTTGGCATAATAAATCACATCTGTTAGGTATGATCCGCCAAAGCCTCTATTGAGCATGGTATGTGCTGGAAAATAATCTTGTACATCTTTCCATTTTGTAAAACTTGAGCTACCTATTAACAAAACTGCATTTTTTGGAGGCGTAGTAATAGAATCTGTTTTTCTAAATGCCTTGATTTCGTTAATAAATGGTTGCGCATTTGCAGCGTAACAGCTTATGAATACAAAAAGCAATAGAATTTGTTTGATCAAAAATTTATACGATGACAGTTTTTTCATACTTCTATTTTTTGTACACGATAAATATACAAATTCCACTCATAAAATTTAATACTACAATTTCGAGTTATTGCTTACTTTCGCCAAACGCTTAAAAATGAATGTTTTTAAAAATCTGGCATTACTTCTTGTAGTAATTTCTTTTTCTTCGCTTAAGGCTCAAGATTTCAGGGCTATAGACTCTATTTTACAGTTACAAATACAAAAGCACAATACGGCAGGTGCTGTTGGTTTAATTATTAAAGACGGTGTGGTTTTGTATGATAAGGCATTTGGCGTTTCCAATTTGGCGCAAAAAACGCCTATGACTCCACAGTCTATTTTTAGAATTGCTTCTCAAACAAAAGCGATTGTATCAGTAGCTTGTTTGCAACTGGTAGAAAGAGGTCTTATTCAATTAGATGACCCCATTCAAAACTACTTTCCAGCATTTAAGAATCAGAAAGTAGTATCAGGCACTCCAGAACAAGTGGTTCTTGTTTCTTTACAAAGGCCCATTACCATTAGAGATTTGCTTACACATCAGTCTGGTATTAGTTCTATCGACGAATACCCGAAGTATGCTGCCTTATTTAAAAAGTTTAACCTCGATAAGTCTTTAAGTAACAATTTTAAAACCCTTGCAAGTGAAGTGGAGCAAATAGCTCAAATGCCGCTTATGCATCAGCCCGGTGACCGTTTCAGTTATGGACTTAGTACCAATGTGATAGGTGCACTTATCGAAAAAGTATCCGGACTGTCATTAGAAGTCTATCTCAAAAATAATATTTTTGATCCTTTACAAATGAAGGACACTTATTTTTATTTACCTAAAAATAAAGCGTCAAGGCTTGTAGAGCTTTACTACAAATCTTCGGATACAACCCTTGTTACCGTTGATCCTGCTGTGTTTGATGCCAATTATCCTTTGCAACAGATCAGCAACTATTTTTCTGCTATTGGAGGACTTGTTTCAACAACGCATGACTATGCCAAATTTTTGAGTTGTTTGCTAAGCGGCGGCACAGTTAAAAATAAAAAAGTACTCAGTAAAAATTTAATCGATTCTTTAACTACCAATCAGTTGGGAACTAAAACATTTATTTTTGGAGGGTTCCCTTCTCTAAATAATTTTGGTTTAGGCGTTGGGTTAACCAGTAATAAAGGACAGGTTGTAAATCAGGCATCAGTAGGAAGTTATTTTTGGGGTGGTGCTTTTAACACCGCTTATATGGTGGATCCTACCAGAAAATTAATTACTGTATTTTTCTTTCAGCGCACGCCATTTGCACTATCCTCTGTACTATCTAGTTTAGAAAAAGCAACCATTAAAATTTTGGATCAAAAATAATCAATGACAGATCGTAGTTATCATAATCCGGAAGCTATACAGGCATTTATTACACAAGCACTACAAGAAGATGTTGGAGATGGTGACGTTACCACACTATCTAGTTTTAACAATGATACCATTGGTGTGGCAAACTGTTATGTTAAAGAAAATTGCACCCTTGCGGGTGTATCATTAGCGATCCAAATTTGTACTTGCGTAGATCCGTCATTGCAAATACATTTTACCCATCATGATGGTGATGTTATTGAACAAACGCCGGTATGTATTGGTCAAATAACTGGTACATTATCAAGCATACTTAAGGCCGAAAGAATCCTATTAAACTCTATGCAACGCATGAGTGGTATTGCCACCGTAACCAAACAATTTGTGGACTTGGCTAAGGGCTCAAATATTGCTATTTACGATACGCGCAAAACAACACCCAATTTTAGACTCCCAGAAAAGTGGGCAGTGGCAATAGGTGGTGGTGTTAATCATAGATTTGGGCTCGACGACCAAATTTTAATTAAAGACAATCATATTAAAGCGGCTGGCGGCATTTCACAAGCGTTAGACAACTGTATGCAGTATTGCAGTCAACAAAATTCTAGCATTCCTGTTATTGTAGAAGTGCAAAATGAACAGGAATTTTTAGTAGCCATTCAACACAAAATTGTAAACCGTGTTTTAATCGATAATCACACACCCGAGTTGCTAGAAAAATACATCCATTACCGTAACAGCATGGCGCCAGATAAAAAATTAGAAATTTCGGGGGGTATTACATTAGACACCATTAAGCCATACTTAATTTCAGGCATCGATTGTATTTCGGTGGGTGCATTAACGCACCAAGTTAAATCCATTGATATATCATTAAAAATAGTATAAATGTTATTTGAGGAAGAAGTAAACAAAGTGGGGTATTTGAGTAGGTCTGTGCCAGCTAATGTAAATTTAGTGGACGCGATATTGGCGCTCAAAAAAGAAAAAAATGCAACCATTTTGGCGCATTATTATGTTTCAGAAGATATCCAAAAAATTGCTGATCATATTGGAGATAGTTATGCACTTGCCAAAATATCTAAAGAAATCAATACCAAAATGATTGTTTTTTGTGGCGTGCATTTTATGGCAGAAACTGCTAAAATTTTAAACCCAGCTGCTAAAGTATTAATACCTGATTTACATGCTGGATGTTCTTTAGCAGACGCTACGCCACTAGATGCTTTTGTGGCTTTTAAAAAGGAGCATCCAGATGCTGTTGTAGTAAGTTATATCAACTGCTCGGCAGAAATTAAAGCAGAGAGTGATTATATATGCACTTCGTCAAATGCAGTGGATGTGGTAAACGCTATTCCAAAAGATAAAAAAATAATTTTTGCACCCGACAAAAACCTGGGTTTATATGTTCAAAAAGTAACGGGTAGAGCACTCTTGCTTTGGGATGGTGCCTGTATTGTGCACGTAAATATCTCTCAAGACAAACTGAATCAGTTACAAATAGACAATCCAAATGCTGTTTTAATTGCACATCCAGAGTGCTTGCCAGGCATATTGGATAAAGCTTCTTTTATTGGTTCTACCAAAGCGCTTATAGAATTTGTAACGGTGTCGGAACACAACGAGTTTATTGTAGCTACAGAAGCGGGTATACTCTATAAAATGAAACAAGCGGTGCCGCATAAAAAAATTATTCCAGCGCCTGCCCTAGAATCCAATAGCTGTGCATGTTCTGAGTGTCCGTACATGAAAATGAATAGCCTCGAAAAAATTTATAATGCGCTCTATTACGAGGTTCCTGAAATTACTATTCCATCATCTGTGCATGAGGGTGCTTTGCGTGCATTAAATAATATGCTAACGGTATCGTAATGGAGCCCAAACATTTTGATACCATTGTTATTGGCTCAGGCGTGGCCGGTTTATCTTTTTTGCACTACTACAAAAAAGCTCAAGAAGCTATAGGTTTCAGTAAAACAGATGCGAGTCAAAATAAAAAATTAAGCATCGCTTTATTTGCAAAGTCAGATATATCCAATACCAACACCAGTTGGGCACAAGGCGGCATTGCAGCTGTTGATACATCTAGTATACCAAATGCTGATTCTTTTGAAGCGCATATTTCCGATACCATGATTGCCGGTGGCCATACCAACAATGAATTTATTGTTAGAAAAGTGGTGGAGCAGGGCCATTCTTTAATGCAGGAACTTGTAAAAATGGGGATGCCTTTTGATAGTAACAGTCAGGAGCAAATTGATTTAGCACAGGAAGGTGGCCACAGTCAGGCGCGCATTTGGCATGTTAAAGATTATACGGGTAAGGCATTACAGCAAACACTCCAAAATAATATAGAGGCAGAACCAGCTGTTTATTTGCAGGAGCATGTTTTTGTAATAGGCATAAAAAAAATTTCGGATCATTTATTTGAAGTAGATACTTATCATTTAAAAACAAAAATATGTACCACGTATACCACTCATTTTGTGGTGCTGGCAACAGGTGGGGTAGGGCAGTTATATGCACAAACCACAAATACAAATGTTGCAACAGGTGATGGTATTTATTTGGCACATAGTTTAGGGGCACGTATTCAAGACTTGAGTTTTATTCAGTTTCATCCAACAGGTTTATATTCGAAAAATGCAAGTATTTATTTAATTACAGAAGCATTAAGAGGAGCAGGGGCAGTGCTTCGTAACCATGCTGGCGAAAATTTCATGCCTCGTTATGACAAGCGTGGCTCATTGGCACCACGTGATATTGTATCGCGCGCAATTGTTGCTGAAATGCAAAATGAAGATGTACCTCATTTGTATTTAGATGCCTCGGGTATAGATTCTTTCATATTGGATTCACATTTTCCTTCCATTAAAGCCAGTGTTAAAGAATTGGCAGGTATTGATATTGCTACTGACTATATACCTATTGTTCCAACGCAGCATTATAGTTGCGGTGGTATTGAAGTAAATGAATTTGGTGAATCTACTGTTGCGCAATTATATGCCATTGGCGAATGTGCGCGTACGGGGCTTCATGGCGCCAATAGGCTTGCCTCTAATTCACTATTAGAGGGGTTAGCCTTTGCTAAATTTGCAGCAGATCAAATTGTGGATGCGTGTATGCAGCAAAATTTAACTGCGGAACCACGTCAAAATCAAGCAGACACTCAAAACAAATACGCTGTTTTAAAACTCGATAGAGCAGCTATCCAAAATATTGTTAGCAAATACGCTGGTGTTGTAAAAACCACAGAAGGCTTGCTAGAAGGGCGTTTGGCTATTGTGGATTTGATAAAAAATGCAGCTGTGCTTGATAATTTTAGTATCGAAGATTACGAAACTACTTGTATGGCTAATACTGCACTGCTTTTATTTGACAATGCCATTATGCAAACAAAAAATGTTGGTGTTTATTACAATACTTTTATTGCGTAATGCAAGTACATGTCATTTTCAAAAGACATCGATTCTAATAAGGTAAGTGGTGCCGCGTTTTGCAGTGGTGTGCTTGTAGCAATATCCAATCCTGCTTTTGCATTACTATCTAAAAGTAATTTACTTCCTATAAAATAGTCAAGTTCATTCACCCAATTTTTAGATAATACATAAGAACTAAATATTGCACCTGCTTCTACTAAAACACTATACAAGCCTTTTTGCAATAGTTGTTTGCCTAGTGTATCCAAATCTATTTCTCCATTAGCGTTAAATGGCGTTTCAATAACTTCTGTATTTGTAGGTAGTGGTTTGCCCGCAGCATAAGCCCCTGGCGCTGTTACAACAAAAACTTTTGTTTCTGTTCTATTGTAAAATATTGGATGCGAAGCCTTTGCAGGTTCAAGCATAGCGCCCGTTCTATCAATAATAACAGCGTTAAGCTCGGTGCTTTGTGTATTAGGGATTCTGATATTTAAAGTGGCCTGATCTTGGATAACGGTTTTTGCAGTGGATATTATTGCATCTACCTCTTTTCTTATATGTGCGTGTAAATAAGCTCTGCTACTTTCGTTGGTAATCCATTTAGAAGCGCCTGCATAATCGGCAATTTTACCATCTAGTGTTGCTGCCATTTTAAGGCGCACAAATGGTTTGTTGCTTTTTTGATTGGTAAAAAATATTTTATTTAAAGAAATGGCTTCTGGTGTTTCAAGTAGTGAAATATCAATCCCTTTTTGTTGTAATAACGAAAAGCCGCTTACATGAGGGTTAGGATCCAAAGAACCTACTATTACTTTTTTAATGCCTGATTTTAAAATTAAGTCGGTACAGGGAGGCGTTTTTCCATGATGCGAGCAGGGCTCGAGGGTTACGTATAAACTACAGTTACTTAGATCTGCGGTTTTTAAAAGCGCTTCTTCTATGGCAAATACCTCTGCATGCTTTTCGCCCCATTTTTGGTGGTAACCAGACCCAATAATGGCACCATTTTCATCTACAACAATAGCGCCAACAAAGGGATTCCCTTTAATATCTTTTCTTTTGGCTTTTTTGGCTAAACTTAATGCTACGATTAAGTGTTCTAATGTTGTCATCGCTTATCTTTGCACCTCAAAATTAAAGAAATCAGTCCATGTTTACTGGAATTGTTGAATCTGCTATTATTTCAAGCATTGAAGTGCAGGAAACGGGCTGGACCCTTGCTGTTACAAGTGCTTCCACCACTGCCCGTGTTAAACTAGGAGATAGTGTTGCAGTAGACGGGGCATGTTTATCTGTGATAGCAATCAATAACGACACCATGTCTTTTTTTGTGTCTACGGAGTCTATTGCTAAAACCATTATTAAGTATTACACAAAGGGCTGCAAGGTTAATATTGAACTTCCATTACAACCTACTAGTTTTTTAGGGGGCCATTATGTGTTAGGGCATGTAGATGATACGGCGCTAGTACAAAATATTGTGGTGACCGATACTGCTTGGTTTATAACCATTGCTTTTGAGCCTTCTTTTTCAAAATATGCGGTGTATAAGGGTTCTGTTACCATTAACGGTGTTAGCTTAACAGTCAACAAAACAGATCAGCATTTGTTAGAACTATGTATCATTCCTATCACACTTGAAAAAACCAATTTGAGTGCATTACAAATAGGAGACCGAGTTAATATTGAATTTGACATTTTAGCCAAATACACCGAAAAGTTGTTATCAAAATAATTATGAATCAATCCTTTAGTTCAATAGATGTTGCATTAACTCATTTTACAAATGGTGGCCTACTTGTGGTTGTGGATGATGAGAGTAGAGAAAATGAAGGCGATATTGTTTTTAGTGCTGCGCAGTCTACGCCTGCTAAAGTAAATTTTTGCGCTACTCATGCGCGTGGTCTTGTGTGCATTGCTATTTCAAAAAATATTGCACAAAAATTAGATTTACATCCAGTACCTAGTAACGCTAAAGATGCTTTTAGTACTGCGTTTCATGATTCTATAGATGCTACACCAGCATTTGGTATCACTACAGGTATTTCTGCAAAAGAACGTTCTATCACTGCTGCGCATATTGCTAGTGATGCTAGTA
>JACCDI010147725.1_pt1 | contig 13714 bp, 10 predicted proteins | sample 7442791 | NCBI WGS metagenome assembly JACCDI01 (sample SAMN15323434, study PRJNA562643) | freshwater metagenome | isolation source: river surface water | place: USA:Blue River Watershed | collected 2017-08-15
ACCGAAAGAAGAATACAATACCATGAGCATGGAGAGGGTTGGCAAGGGAATGGAAAATTTGGAGAAGCACATGGAGAATTGCATGCATTTCGGCATTACTCCGGTTGTGGCCATCAATCATTTTCCTACCGATAGTGAAGAAGAATTGCAATATGTCATTGACCGATGCGCAATGAAGGGTGTTAAAGCGGTTGTGGCAAGAGGATTTGCACAAGGTGGAGAGGGCATGAAAGATTTGGCTAGTGAAGTAGTTGCCGTTTTGGAATCTGGTCGCAACGATTTTGCTCCATTGTATGATTGGAATTCGCCAATCAAAGATAAGATTGAGAAAATAGCCAAGACCATTTATGGAGCTGACGGTGTTCAGTACACCAAGGAAGCAGAGTCTAATTTAAAGATGATTGAAAAATTGGGGTTGTCTTCTTTGCCCATTTGTATGGCAAAAACGCAGAAATCTTTTTCAGATGATGAGCGAAAAATTGGACGACCAAAAGGATTTGTGGTAACTGTGCGTGAATTTGAATTTGCTGTAGGTGCTGGATTCATCATTCCTATTTTGGGAGACATGATGCGCATGCCAGGTCTCCCTGCAATACCCGCTTCTGAGGGAATGGACATTGATGCCAATGGGGTGATTACGGGATTGAGTTAAAGACCCTCTCAGTTTTTAAATTGTATTAAAAGGTCACCTATGGGTGGCCTTTTTTAACGCCATATCCCTATCCAACCAGTAATGACTTCTTGTTTTTTTATGATGTAATCAATCTTCAAGCGATAAGAATACACGCCATTGGGCAAATAATACTCGCTTCCTTGTTTGTTTCCTTGCCAACGAAAATCCATGTCTGTTGTCTCATAAATTAATTCTCCCCATGCATTAAAAATGTTCAGTTCAATGCTTTCTGCATGATTGAATATTCCGAACCACGCATCATTAATACCATCTTGATTGGGGCTAAAGGCATTGGGCAAATAACAGTATTCCTCGCAGTCTTCATCATATATATCAAAAGTGGCGGTATAATTACCGCAATCATTGGACAAGGTGATATAAAACTCACCTGATTCGCCGATGTAACGGTTGGAGGTGGTATCGCCATCCCACCATTCATAATGCCAGGCAGGATAGTCACTGGCGTCAAAGAGCAGTGAATCTCCGATGCAAATGGTGTGTTGTTCTTCGTGCCAGGGAATAAAGGGCAACTCATGGTATACTACACCAATCAAATCTTCTACAAAACACACCTCATCAAAGGTGGCTGTGTATGTCCCTTCATACTGAATATTGTAGGTATTGCTAGTGTTGATGCTGCTGTTCCAATGAACGGGAACGGGAGTAATCAACGTAAGCGATTGCCCTTGACAAAGGATGGTATCTGAACCAAGATCAATGACGGGAGGATCATGCACCTCAATCCATACGCTGTCTTCCATGGTGCAACCATTATAAGTGTAAATCGCACTCCAATATCCTTCACTGTCTGGGTGGCTTGAAGTTCCATATTCTCCATTTTCCCATGCCACAGGTTCAGTTGTATAATAAATCAAAGGAGAGTCACTGCATTCATTGGTATCTAATCCCAAATCCCAATTGGGCAACACAATTTCTTCAACCTCTACCTCATCGCTCAGGGAGCAACCATTGGCTGATGCAGTGACCGTGAATATACCTCCATTGCTGATCAAAAAGGAAGCTGTAGCTGGTCCACCACTCCATTGTATGGATTGATAATTACCTGTTGCTTCTAACAAATAGGTTTCACCTGGACAAATGGACACATCCTCACCTGCATCAATACTCAAATCAACTGGATTGTAATTAAAGTCAAAACTTCCCTGAAAGACATTTCCGCAGGCATCAGCAACACCGCCGAAATTTGAGCTAATGGAAAGGGTGTAGTTTCCAGCGGCCAAATTGTTCACCAAAACAGAAATGACCACTTCATCATCTGCCAATCCGTTGTTGTTGTTAACAACGGCATTGGTAATGGGAATAGGTCCACCTGGTCCTTGCAGCGAAAAATCCTGCGTTTGAACAGTACCACTTTCAATGGGTTCGCTGAAAGTCGCAACAAGGAAATTTTGGTTGCATTCCGAAACAACATTAATGATGTCAGGTGAAAAATTGTCATATAATGCCGCAGTGCTTTGACCGAAGTTAATGCTGTATCCACTCGTGCTTTGGCTCCAATTCATGATGCATAGCGCATAGGTTTGACCTACACTGGCCACGATGTCTTGATTAAATGCAGGGCCATTGGTGTTTCCTGGGCCATTGCTGTTCCCTGTCCCACCATTGGCTGATGAAATTCCAGTTGGTCCATTACTGAAAAAGTCACCGTATGAATTGCAACTCACTTCAATGGCGGTGGAACCAATACCCGCGCATCCTGAATTGGTAATGTCAAACAAAACCCAATCATAATCGTCTGCATTGTCCATGGGATTGAGAACGAAACTAAGGCTTCCAGCTTGCTGCACAGTGAAGGTATACCACATGCTGGCGTATTCAGCAGCATTGCAACCGCCAACATACTCAGGGGTGCCAATGGTATTGCTGGAATTGTTTTCTTGGTAAAAATCATTGCATAAAGAAATGGCACTTCCGCAGTCGTTTTGCGAAAAGGTTTGCGCTGAGGCAAACAACATTATTGTCCCAAATAGGAATTTCTTCATGTCAAGGCTGAGGTCTAAATTAAACCTTTTCTTTATTATTGTGCAATGAACAAGTTAAAAAAAGGGATTCTCATCATCGGTATAGGGCTTTTGACCCTGGTAGTTGCGGTCGCCATTTATCTGTGGCAAACCCGACCTCAATACAGTGGAGATATTCAAATCAGCGGATTAAGTGCACCTGTCCAAGTGGAGTTTGATGCCTATGGAATCCCGCACATAGAAGCAAAGAACAAATTGGATTTGATGCATGCATTGGGTTATTTGCATGCCCAAGATCGGTTGTTTCAGATGGAGTTAATGCGCCGGGTTGGAAGTGGAACTTTATCAGAAATTGTTGGCCATGATGGCTTGAAGGTGGATGTTCTATTTAGAACAATGGAACTCCCTCAATATGCAGAACAAAGTGCTGTGCGCATTCAGGACTCGACATCACTGCCCTATGTCCAAGAAATGAACGCCTACTTGGCTGGCTTGAATGCCTTTATTGATGAAGGTGCCACTCCTGTTGAATTTCATTTGATGGGCATACCTAAAAAACATTTTGAAATCAAAGACATGTTTTATATTTCTGGAGCATTGGCTTTCAATTTTAATCAAGGAAACAAGACTGAGCCTGTTATTGATTTCATCGCTAAGAATTACACTGAGCAACACCTCAAAGACATAGCGTTGTATCATGATTCAACGGAGTCCTATATACCCAGTAACAATTTCAGAGGGGTAATTGATGAGATGGAAATGCAGAGAAGACTGTTGGAGTCAATGTGGTCGCGAATGGATACCCACCTTCCCATTTATCCGCCTTTGGATGGTTCCAATGCATGGGCCATCAGCGGAAAGCACACCAAAAGTGGAAAGCCCATGTTTTGCAATGATACCCATATTGGATACATGATGCCACAGACTTGGTACGAGGCACATTTGAAGTGTCCCGAATTTGAATTGTATGGTCATTTTTTGGCAGGCGTTCCTTTTGCTTTGATTGGCCGAAATGAAAAATTGGCATGGGGTATTACCATGTTGCTGAATGATGACATGGACTATTTTTATGAGAAAACCACCGATGACAATAAAGGAGTTGTCATAGGAGACAAAGTATATCCGGTCAAACAATTTACAGAGGTCATTCATGTAAAAGGAGGATCTGATACAACCATCACCAGAATGTCTGGTCCACATGGCCCCATCATCAATACCGTAACACCTTTGTTGGCTGATAAAAATTGGATCAGTTGCCATTGGACTTATACCCAGAAAGACAACAACACATTTCGTGGCTTTTGGGGCATGAACCAGAGTCGAGACATGAAATCTTTTCAATCTGCCCTACCCTACATTCATGCACCTGGTATAAGTCTTAACTATGCTGATGCAGATGGGAACATCGCTTGGTGGGCAACAGCTTCATTGAAGGATCGGCTTTATCCTGATAATCCTTGGACCATCATGGATGGCAGTCAACCTCTAACATTTCCCATTCGTTACATTGATTTTAGATACAACCCGTCCAATATCAATCCTGAAAGTGGATTTATTTATTCCGCCAATGATTGGCCTCAACAGGTTAAAATGCCATGGCGACCGGCCTTTTGGTATCCGGGCTATTACAAGCCGCAATACAGGGCTGATCGCATCATGAAACTTCTTTCCGCTCAAGAAGAATGGAACAGTGAAAAAATGAAATCGGTATTGAATGATGTTACAAATGATGCCGATAAGGTGATGTGGTATGCCATGAAGAGTTTGGCTCCAAGTTCTGTACTTGAAAAATTGCAAACCGTAAATGAGAAATGGCAAGGAGAATACACACCATCATTGGTTACCCCCACCATCTATCAGACCTTGTTATACTATTATATGCGGATGGCCATGGAAGATGAATTGGGACCAAAGGCTTGGGAATTGTTTTGCACCAATCATCAATATCAAAGGGCATATGGACATTTACTTTGGCAAGAACATTCTCCCTGGTGGGATGATGTGCGTACTCCACAATTGGAGAATCGAGCGATGATATTGGCCAAAGCATGGGAGAAGACTTGGTCAATTTTGACGAAGGAGTATGGTGAAAATCCCGCACTTTGGAAATGGGAAGAGTCTTGTCAATTAGAGATCGGACACCCCATAGGCAAAGTGGCGCTATTGGCACCTTTCTTCAATGGACCCAAGCATCCCGTTCATGGCAGCAATGAAACCATCCACCAAAGCGGGTTTCATCCCGATTCTTTGGGACATTTCAAAGTGCTCTTTGGATCACAAATGCGCATCATAGTGGATTTTGGGGATGCGCGAAATGGTTTGAGTGTTACGCCCAGTGGGCAAAGCGGACATTGGTTGAGTGAACACTACGACGATCAACATGATCTTTATGCAGATAGAGGATTTAGACAACAAGTCATGCAGCATCATTCTTTTGAGAATGGATCAACCTTGGTTATGCATCCGTAAATTATTTTTTTTCAATTAATTGATGATTTAGGTCTGTTTTGTAAAAACAAGGGCTATTTTTGCCAATCGCCCTTTTCGAATGAACGACATTGAATCCGTCATAGCAGAAACGCCCATTACTGAGAAAGTCTTATATGACTACCAGCAAGCTGCGCTCAATAAAATCTTTGATCGGATTCAAAAATTTCCTGTCAATTACAACTTGTGTTTCCAATTGCCGACTGGCGGAGGAAAGACCATCATCTTTTCTGAAATTGCCAAGCGCTACATACGAGAAACTGGAAAGAAGGTGATGATTCTTACCCACCGTGTTGAACTTTTGGGGCAAACTTCTCGCGTACTCAATGAATTTGGAGTCAAAAACAAAATCATTGTGAGTAAAGTCAAGGAATTGGATGAAGAAGAAAAGCATGATTGTTTTGTAGCCATGGTTGAAACGTTGAACAATCGCTTGAAAGATGAGCGCATGAAGTTTGACAATTTGGGTTTGGTGATTGTGGATGAGGCGCATTACAATTCTTTTCGGAAGTTGTTCAAATGGTTTGATGAGCCCATTATTTTGGGTGTTACCGCTACCCCACTCAGCTCCAATATCCTTTTGCCTTTGAACGAGAATTACAATGAGCTGATTGTTGGAGAGAGCATTTCCAGTTTGGTTGAACAAAAATATTTGGCCAAAGCCAATACATATTCCTACGATGTTAGTTTACATTCCTTGAAGTTGGGTATCAATGGTGATTACACGGTTTCATCTTCTGAGAAGTTGTATGGCAATATTTTCATGCAAGAGAAATTGTTGTATGCCTACGAGCAAATTGCCAAGGGAACCAAGACGTTGATCTTTAACAATGGAATCAACACCAGCAAACAGGTGTACATGATGTTTTTGGAGGCGGGTTATGATGTGCGGCATTTGGATAATACCCACAATGAGCAAGAACGAAGAGAAATTTTGGAATGGTTTCATACCAATCCCAGTGCCATCTTGTCATCCGTATCTATATTGACAACAGGATTTGATGAGCCGACAGTGGAGACCATCATATTGAATCGCGCTACCAAGTCATTGACTTTGTACCATCAAATGATTGGTCGTGGTTCACGTTTGATACCTGGTAAAGAAGAATTCAATGTCATTGATTTGGGAAACAACGCAAAGCGCTTTGGCTTGTGGGATTCCTACATTGATTGGCAAGAAATTTTTGCCCACCCCAATGCCTATATAGAAAGCATTGTATCAGACGAGGTCATGGAGCGGGAGACCAAATATGAAATGACCCCTGAAGTAAGGGATCGTTTCAAAAATTCTCCGGTGATTGATTTTGATATTAAAGAGCATTATCTGCGTTTGATGAAGGCGGGACGCAAAGCCAAGGAGGTTTTGGATTTGAGCATTCAACAGCATGCGACCATTGTAAAAGAAAATGCAGAGGATGTTTTTGACGCCTTGGAATTGGTTAAGGTTTTGGAATTGGATGTTAAAAGTCGTGTCAAACATTTTAGCTATTGTATTTCCAAGAGTACTGAAAGTTATCGTGATTGGTTGCGAGCTGAGTACATGCGCAAGCTATCCATGATTGTGAGAGAGATGTATAACGATTAAACATTTGAAGAATGAAATTAAAGACAGAGAACATTTTTCAGATTACTGAAATTCCAGCCGGTAAAAATGAAGTGTATGAAGCATTGACTGATGCAAAAGTCTTTTATGCCATCACTGGATTGCATGCAGAATTTCATTCAGAACCCGGCACCTATTTCATATCTGAAAACAAAAAAGTGAGTGGTTATTATTTGAGCTTGTTAGAAAATGAGTTCATTGTCATGGCATGGAGACATGAATATTTTTACCGCGGAATTCATACACTGGTTCATATTGAATTATCAGAAATGGAGGATGGAGGAACCCGAATTCATTTTAATCATATTGGAGTGCCTGAAGAACATGCAGGGTGGTTAACCGAACATTGGAAAAAAGATGTTTGGTCTCTGTTCTTGGCGCATTTCAAAGCATTGAAAAGCAGTTCATGAAAGATATAAAACAGAATTTATTTCCAGCTTTGTTGGTTTTTTTGGTGGCCTTGCCCCTTTGCTTGGGTATTGCATTGGCTTCTGGGGCAAGTCCCTTTTCTGGGTTAATTGCAGGAATCGTTGGGGGCATTGTCGTGGGAGCCATCAGTGGTTCTCACCTCAGCGTGAGCGGCCCGGCAGCGGGATTAACCATCATTGTTGGAAATGCCATCATTCAGCTGAATGATTATGGCTTGTTTCTTATGGCTGTAGTTTTGGCTGGGTTGATGCAAATGTTTTTTGGATTCATCAAAGCGGGTAAGTTGGGAGAGTATGTTCCGAACAATGTAATCCGAGGAATGATGGCGGCCATTGGTTTGATTTTAATCCTAAAACAGATTCCTCATTTGGTGGGGTTTGATCATGATTTTGAAGGGGACGAGGATTTTAGTCAGCCCGATGGAGAGAATACATTTACCGAAGTATTGTTGGCCTTTATAAAGATTACCCCCAATGCTGCACTGATTGGGTTGGGAAGTTTATTTTTCCTTCTGATTTGGGACCAAGTTCTTGCGCAAAAATGGAAAATGCTCAAATTCATTCCTGGATCATTGCTTGTGGTTTTGCTCGGCATATTAATGACCTTTATTTGGCAAGGAACCTCTTGGTCCATGGCTGCTGATCACTTGGTTAATGTACCAATGGTTCAAGATTGGGGAGATTGGATGGATCAAATTAGAACTCCCCAATTTAATGGAATCGTTCAACCGAAGGTTTGGGCTGTTGCTTTTACACTGGCTTTGGTTGCCAGTTTAGAAAGTCTATTGGGAGTGGAAGCCGTCGATAAATTGGATCCTTTGAAAAGAAGTACACCGAACAACCGGGAGTTGTTCGCTCAAGGGATAGGAAACACTGTATCTGGTTTGTTGGGAGGAATACCCGTCACTTCTGTGGTTGTCAGGAGTACAGCCAATATCAGTGCAGGTGCCACCCATAAAATGAGCGCCATTTTGCATGGCGTGTTTATTTTACTCAGCATTTTGTTCATTCCTTTCTTTTTAAATTTGATTCCATTGTCTTCTTTGGCGGCTGTGCTTATTTTGGTAGGATATAAACTGGTGAAGCCTGCCATTTTCAAAGAAATTTGGAAACAAGGTTTGGTGCAATTCATTCCTTTTTTGGTTACCGTATTGGCCATTCTGTTCACGGATTTGCTCAAAGGCATTGGAATTGGTTTATTGATCGGAATTTTCTACGTGATAAAAAGAAATTTTCATGATGGTGTGAATCTCTATCAATTGGAAAGCAATTATTTATTGCGATTCCAAACAGAGGTCACATTCTTAAATAAGCCACTGCTGAAAGAATTGATTTCCCAAATACCATCCAACAGCCATGTCTTGATTGATTTGTCCAAGAATGAACGTTTGGATGAAGACATCAAAGAGATGATTCGCGAGTTTCGAATTCAAGCGGATTTTAAAAAAATAGAAATAGAATTTAAATACAACTCAAGGACCAACATCCCAAAACCTTTTTAAGATGAATAGCATAGCAAAATTATTATTGGAAAATGAAGCTTGGGCACGGGAAAAAGTAGAGTTAGATCCTGATTATTTCACACGACTTTCAAAAATTCAAAAGCCAGAATTTTTATGGATTGGCTGCTCGGATAGTCGTGTTCCTGCCAATGAAATTACAGGAACTGAACCAGGAGAAATCTTTGTTCACCGGAACGTAGCGAATCTGGTTGTTCATACTGATTTGAATCTATTGAGTGTTTTGTTGTATGCTGTGGATGTTTTGGAGGTCAAGCACATCATTGTATGCGGTCATTATGGTTGTGGAGGTGTGAAAGCCTCATTGACCAATGAAAGTTTTGGCATGATCAACAAGTGGTTGCGCAATATCAAGGACGTTTATCGATTCCATGAAGACGAATTCAAATCTTTGGATAGTGAAGAGGACAAAGTCAATCTTTTGGTTGAGTTAAATGTCAAAGAGCAAGTTTTGAATTTGGCTAAAACCAGCATTGTTCAGAGTGCTTGGAAAAAAAGACAAGGTCCGACCATTCATGGGTGGGTATATGGCTTGAATGATGGAAAGTTGAAACCACTGTGCTCAATGGATCACCATTCAAAATTGGATGACATCTATACCTACGATAATTTGGGTTAAATGACCATCCTCGGTTGTGGCACGATGTTGCGCTTTACAGGATTTTTCAAGTATTCAAAATAACCAGATATGCCTATCATAGCGGCATTATCCGTGCAATATTCAAATTTCGGAATAAAGGTTTGGTAACCGTTTTCGTCTCCTCTTTTTTGAAATTCGGCGCGGAGCAAACTGTTGGCCGAGACTCCACCCGCCAAGGCAATATCTTTTACCTTGTATTGTTTTACAATCCTAAAAAACTGATCCATCAAGTATTGCACAACTACACTTTGGTAGGAGGCGCACAAATCGTTGATGTTCTCTTGAACAAAATGAGGATTGGTTTTGGTTTGAGCTTGAATGAAATAAAGTAGGGATGTTTTTAGTCCTGAGAAGCTGAAATCATTGTCTTTCTTTTTGGGAACGGCAAAGGCATAAGCTTTGGAATTCCCCAACTTAGCCAAGCTATCCACAATCGGGCCACCTGGGTAAGGCAATCCAAGCAATTTTGCTCCTTTGTCTAAAGCCTCTCCTGCTGCATCATCCAATGTTGTGGATACTACTTTCAAATCTGTTGCGCTTTCTACCAATACAATCTGTGTGTGACCGCCAGAGACTGTTAAACAGGCAAAAGGAAATTGAATTTCATTTTCATATTGTCCTTGAATACAATGGGCCAAAACGTGTCCTTTCATGTGGTTAACACCCACCAAAGGTTTGTTGGCAGCCAAAGCCAACGATTTCATAAATGCTACCCCCACGTGCAGTGCGCCCATCAGGCCGGGTCCTTCTGTTACGGCCAACAAGTGCATGTCTTGCAATTTTAGATTGGCTTTTTGAAAGACAGCAGAGACAACGGGAACGATGTTGGATTGGTGAGCCCTGCTGGCCAATTCGGGCACTACCCCACCGTATTGTTCATGTACCGCTTGTGTCGCGGTTACCAAGGCAACTACCTTTTTATGATTTAAAATGGCAGCAGACGTTTCATCACAACTGCTTTCAACGGCAAGGGTGTAAAAATCACTCATGGCTGAACAACAATGAGGCGATCAAATTCTTCTGTCGTAGCGCGATCCATCTTCTCCTTGGTTCCGTATATAATCGAACTTTGAACATCCGACTCCCCATTGGCCTGATACCATTGCGCCACCTCATCCATGGACATGCACATGAAAGCCTTGGAGAAAATCTCTGAAGTCAATAAGGTTGGTGCTGAAACGGAAACCCATTGAAAATCATTTTCCACCCAAGTTCTTTTGGGAATATTCATGAACATTCGTTTGTCTTGCGCATTCTTGAAGGACAATGCTCTATTCTTTAATCGGATTTGGGGGTCTTGCATTTGTCCTGTGAATCCCATGGGTACAACATTAAAATCACTTGGTCCCTGCCCAAAAATCAAATACTTTCCAGCCATGGAAACTTTAATGGCTGAGAATCCATGTTCCTTTAATTTTTCTACCACCAGGTCCATTGCCCAACAACTGGCCGCCTCTGTTACATCCCATTCCGCATCTCGGTTGTGCTTTATCCACTGCACTTTATTCCCTTGTTCTTTTATTTCCATTAAAGCACTAGAAAATCCAACAGCAGATTGAAAAGCATCGAAATTGGGAACGAAATCAGGATCGGCAATGGCAAAATGAAGTACACGATCCAATGCAATCGAAGTGGGATCAAAATATCCTTTCGACCACTCTTTCATTTCCTCCATCTTGTGGTAGAATCTCACGAAGTAATGGTCGTTGTCTTTTACTTCTATGGGGTGTTGGATGTCCTTGTTGTAATTGAATTGATGAATGGTCGACGTACTATCCATTAAGTCAAAATGCTGCGCAACCCCATGCAAAATTTCATCAATTTCTTTTTCGTAATTGGTTGAATCGCCGACAACTTCAATCTTGTATTGCTTGCCCATAAAGATTCCTTGATATTCTCTACCTTGCAAAGTAGATTTGGAATTATTTTGGCATGCAGAAAGCAAGATGACCGAAGCAATAATGAAGTACTTAACCATAGACAACAAAATTAAGGCAAGTCGCCAACTTGTCCTTGTTTTGGGATTGAATATCTTATCCATCTTCTGCTGTTCACAATCTCCCGTTTGGTTGGACCAAAGTCCATTTGGCCACCAAGAAGGCATCAGAAATGCAACAGTCACCTCTCCCGATGGTGATGTAGTCTTCCCCATTCTCTATCTACAACAGTCGTCCCCTTTGTGGTTTCAATTTGATTGGATATCGGATGATCAAGAGTGGTTGCGGTATAAAATTTTTCATTGCGATTTAAATGGCAAAGTCAATGATATTGATTATACCGAATTTGTTCAAGGTTTTGAAACGCAGGAAATTTCTGAGTCACCCCAATTCGGTTTGAACACCACCACCGATTATGTACACTATCATTTGCCTTTTCCCAATGACATGATGCGGCCCAGCATTTCTGGTCGTTATTGGTTATTGATTTACCGAAACAACGATTGGCAAAATCAAGAAAATCATATTGTGGCCTTTCCTTTTTTTGTAGTTGATGAGAAAGTGTTGCTAGCAACTCAGACCCGAAGATCAAGTCAAGGCCGAACCATTCAAAGTCATCAACAGTTGGATGTCACCGTTAATCCCAATGGTCAATTCTTTTCTGATATTTATAGAGACATTTATTTACAGGTATTTCAGAACTTTGAAATGCGACCAAGTGATTCTTTCATCAACCCCAAACCAACGTTTGTCGAACCCCATCAATGGCGCTTCATCGATGATGTTCATGCAGGGTTTCCGGGAGGCAATGAATGGCGAATGGTATCAACCGTAGACATTTCAGCCCCTGGTTTTAATGTAGATCACACTTTGCCCAATCAAGAATGGCCGGAGGTATTTGTTGCATTGGATCAACCCAACAGTAGAACCCATTCGAGTTGGATGGATTACAACGGAAAAAACATTTGGGTCACCAAAAACAGTTCTGTACACGCTATTGAGTGTGATTATTTTTTAACGCATTTTCAATTCAAAGGCACTCATCAAAGTGAACTACCACTTTATCTTGAGATACAAACTACATTGGGGATTAAAGAATTATTCCCTTGTCAGCATGATGCCAATAGCGGATTGTACCGTTGCGATGCCTTATTGAAGCAAGGCATTTACAATTATCGATATCGCAACCTGGGACAAAGTCAACCAGAAGATGACATTGCCTTTACTGAAGGAAATTTTGCCTTAACCGGCAATGACTACCATTGTTTTTTATACCAACGAGATCCCGTGTACGGTTTGGACCGCATTATCGGATTTCAAAAAGTCAGCAACCAACCATGAAGATCGTTGTCATAGGCAATGGAAAGATGGCAGCGGACTGTATCCGTTGGATGTTGATGAGTGAATCACACATTGTTTCGCATGTTTTCTATGAGAGTGAAAAGAATGTAAATCCAAGAGTGTTGCTAGAACTCATTGAATTACATCAACTTCCATCCTCTGCCATTGTTAAAATTCATGATGAAGCCAATTTGAAGGTGATGCAGAGCATATCTCCTGATTGGATTTTCAACATAAACTGTTATCAATACCTTCGAGAATCGGTTTTGTCCATCCCTAGGAATGGCGTCATTAATTTTCACAACGGCCCTTTGCCCCGCTATGGTGGGGTTAACATTCCATCTTGGGCCATCATCAATGGTGAGGCACAACACGGAGTTACCTGGCATTTGGTCAATGCAGAAATCGATGCAGGTGAGATTTTAAGTCAATTTCACTTCGAATTGACTGATAGAATGACAGCCGCTCAATTGATGGTCAAATGCATCCAAGTTGGACTGCAATTATTTGAGCAACATTGGACAGATTGGGTGGAAGGAAAAGTTCAACCTACTCCACAACAGGGTGATCGATTGTACTTTGGTTTAAAAGACAAAGTACCCCATGGGGGATTGCTCTCTGCCAAACATACACGGGTTGAGTGGGATAGAATGGTTAGGGCACTGCATCTATTTCCTTATCCCAATGATGTCGCTCATGCGCACATCAAGATACAGCATCATAAATACTTTGTCATCGCAGGTAAGGTTATTGACAATGATGTAACCCATCTCATTGGAACCATTCAATTGGATCAAACAATTGGTTTTGTGGTGCAGTTGTCCGATGGACACTACCTCATCACGCAATTGGCCAATGAAGACTGGAAGTTGATTAAACCCAAAGATGTAGAACTTATCTGCGGCGGTTCAAGCTCAATGATTGAGTAGTATTTACAGTCTTTTCAAATTTTTCGGTCTCTTTTTTTCAACAATCTCAACTTTTTTTGGATTGCCTTTTTCAAGTTATCCCCATTTCATTAACACTCCTTTCTTCAACCAAAAAAGGCGAATAGCTTTACAAGGTTGAGCATCACAACTCGACCCTAAACAAATTTTTAAGGA
>JACCDI010062294.1_pt1 | contig 13713 bp, 10 predicted proteins | sample 7442791 | NCBI WGS metagenome assembly JACCDI01 (sample SAMN15323434, study PRJNA562643) | freshwater metagenome | isolation source: river surface water | place: USA:Blue River Watershed | collected 2017-08-15
ACTTTGGAGGGTTGGCGTGAATTGCACGACCGTTACTTTTATCTAATTGTGGTAAACCATCAATGGCATCTCCTGTTACATTGAACAAACGACCATTGATACCTTCCCCAATTGGCATAGAAATTGGTTTACCCAAATCAACTACTGCCATACCTCTAACTAAACCTTCAGTACCATCCATCGCAATAGCACGTACGCTATCTTCTCCTAAATGTTGTTGTACTTCAAGGACTAATTTTTCACCACCTGGTCTTGTAATTTCTAAGGCGTTGTAGATTTCTGGAAGTGCTTTTTGATTTGGAAATTGCACATCCACTACCGCACCAATAACTTGTTTAATTTTACCTGCTGTTGACATAATTTTCGGTTTCGGCTGCAAAGGTATGATTTTACCTCATTATTGCAAAAATTGTAGGTATACAATTGCAGCTAAAATTCCACCAATTATAGGTCCTAATACAGGAACTAGGGCATATCCCCAGTCGCTGGACCCTTTTCCCTTCATTGGAAGCACAAAATGCATGATTCTAGGACCTAAATCCCTAGCCGGGTTTATCGCCCAACCGGTAGGCCCTCCTAGTCCAAAGCCTATACCAGCCACTAATAAGGACACTGGCAAGGCCGACATAGCCCCCATTTCAATACCAGCTGGTTTTATAAAGAAGATTCCTAATAGAAAAAAGAAAGTAGCCATCGTTTCGACCAAAAAATTGTGTTTTAAGTCCCTTATGGATGGACCCGTTGCAAAACATGCTAATTGATCACCCGGATTACTGGCTTCATTAAAATGAGCACTATATACGATCCAAACTACTAAAGCGCCCAACATAGCTCCTAACATTTGGGCTAATATATAAGATGGAACTAAGCTCCAACTAAATTTTCCGGCAGTTGCCAAAGCAAAAGTTACCGCTGGGTTAAGATGTCCTCCACTAGTTTCGGCAGTCATGTAAACTCCAACAAATACGGCAATCATCCAACCCAATACAATGGATATAAGACCCCCGTTATTTCCTTTTGTCTTTGGTAAAACAACATTGGCAACTACACCATTACCAATAATTATTACCATTGCAGTTCCAAGTATTTCAGCTAAAAATGGTGTCATTTTTTTTCGATTTTGTTGCAACTAAATGGTTGCAGTTATGAATTAATAAATGATTTTTAAATTTATTTATTTACCAATTGTTGGTTGCTTTAATAGCACGTTCCCAACCATGTATTTTTTCAGCTCTATTGGCTTCATTCACCACAGGCTCAAATACATGATCCACTTCCCATTTTAGTCTTAACTCTTCAATGTCCTTCCAAAAACCAACGGCTAATCCTGCTAAATAAGCTGCTCCTAAAGCTGTAGTTTCAACCATAGTTGGACGAACTACTTTTGTGTTTACAATATCAGACTGAAATTGCATTAACATATTATTATTAGTAGCACCACCATCCACTCTCAATTCAGCTATAGGAATACCCGCATCGGCCTCCATTGCTTTTAATAAATCATAGCTTTGAAATGCAATACTTTCTAAGGCTGCGCGCGCGATATGCGCAGCTGATGTACCCCTTGTTATTCCTACTATCGTTCCTCTTGCATGTTGGTTCCAATAGGGTGCACCCAAACCTGCAAATGCCGGAACTAAATACACGCCATCAGTACTTTCAACTTGACTTGCTAAAGCTTCCACTTCCGATGATTGTCTTATTAAATGTAGTCCATCTCTTAACCATTGTACCACGGCTCCACCAATAAACACACTTCCCTCTAAAGCATAGTATGTGTGACCATTTATTTGTAAAGCAATGGTCGTTAATAAATTATTTTTAGAGCTAACTGCTTTTTCACCAGTATGCATTACCATAAAACATCCTGTGCCATATGTATTTTTAACCATTCCAGGTGCCGTACACATTTGGCCAAACAATGCGGCTTGTTGGTCACCTGCAATTCCGGCAATCGGAATTTCTTGATTAGTGAATATTTGATTGGTATGTCCATATACTTCACTACTACTTTTTACGGTAGGTAAAACAGAAACAGGAATATCCAATAAAGCTAATAATTCAGCATCCCATTGTAAAGTATGAATATTAAAAAGCATGGTTCTAGAAGCATTTGTAGCATCCGTAACATGTACTTTTCCATTGGTTAATTTCCATACCAACCAAGTATCAATGGTGCCAAAACACAAATCACCTTTTGCTGCTAAATCTCTTGCGCCTTCAACATGATCTAATATCCATTTTAATTTAGTGCCTGAAAAATATGCATCAATTACCAATCCAGTTTTTGATTGAATCATTGCCGCTTTTCCTTGTGCTTTTAGGCTGTCACAATAATCAGCAGTTCGTCGGTCTTGCCAAACAATAGCATTGTAAATGGGCAAACCCGTTTTATTATTCCACACAACCGTCGTTTCACGCTGATTGGTAATGCCAATAGCTGCGATATCCGATAATAAAATATTTTGTTTACTCACTGCTTCACTCGCCACGCCCAATTGCGTACTCCATATTTCCATAGCATCATGCTCCACCCAACCGGGTTGCGGAAAATGTTGTGTAAACTCTTTTTGAGCAGTTCCTTGGATTTGACCTTTATGATCAAATAAAATAGCGCGACTACTCGTAGTGCCCTGATCAAAGGATAAAATAAATTTTGACATTACAATCGTTTATAGAATTGTAATATATAAAAAAAAGATGATTATCTTCTATTCTTAAGCCAATTTTCGGGATCAATTGATTTGCCTTCTTTACTTAAAACAAAAAGCAAAGAGCCCTCACCTTCTAAATTGATACCCGACCTCCCTAATACCGTACCAGCTTTTACTTCCTGACCAACTGAAACATTAATGCTACTTAAATGGGTAGACATTGTAAAGTATTTTCCATGTTGTAAAATAACAGTAAGGTCCCCATTAATATCACCAGTATATTTTACAACACCATTAGCCACGCTTTTAACAGCCGAACCTTTTGGAACTGCAATTTCAATACCATCACTATTTCGATTCAATTTAGTTCCAGGAATATTTTCAACACCAAAATGTACAAATACATTTCCTCTATCAACTGGCCAAGGTAATGCCCCTTTGCTATTTTCAATTGAAATGGAAGCCTCTCTTCCTTCTTCCGTAGTCTCTAATGCCGAGTAAGGTCGGTCACCCGCTGTTTTAGTTAATCCACCTTCAACATCACCCACTTTATTCCCGCCCTTTGAAGTTGATTTATTATTCGATGGCTCCGATTTAGTTTTAGCCCCAGCATCGTTATTGGCCTTCAATTTTGCCAACCTATCTTTTTCCTTTTTTTCTGCCTCTAATGTTTCTCTTCTAATAATGGTCATTAAAGCAGACTGCATTTTTCTTCGTTGTGCTTCTTTTTGCCTTAACTGAGCCGTAACTTCTTGCTCCTTACCTTTTAATTGTTTAATAATTTTATCTTGTTCTTTTCGATCGTCAACCAGTACTTTTAATTGTTCATTTTGAACGCCTAAAACCTGTAAACGATCTTTTTTATTAGACCCTAATTGTCCAATTTTTTGATTTAAATCTTGTTGAGATAAATCAATTGCCCTTGCTTGAGCCTCTCTATTTTGTCGGTAACTTTTTAAATATGTAATGCGCTTAACTGCATCATTAAAACTGGATGCAGAAAATAAAAAATTCAAATATTCATAACCACTCCTACTTTTATAAGCAAAAACTATACTTTTTTCATACTTACTTTTCAGCGTATCTAAATCCTTATTTAATTTTTGAACATCTTTTTGATTAGCGGCAATGGCAGCATCAATTAATTTAACTTGTCTACCAATACTATTCACCAACGCTTCTCTTTTGGCTATTTTACTTTTAATAACAGCCATTTGAGCAAGGGTACTTTTTTTATTTCTTTGAATTTGATCTTTCAAGCGATTCAATTCCTCCAACTCTCTTCTTAATGTTTGCTCTTGTTTTTGAAGCTCATCACGAGTTGGATTATTTTGAGCAAATGATGGCATACAAAATGCCAGTATAAAAAATAAAATTGCTAACTTTTTTGTCATAATAAATTATTTCCAATATTTATTTTCTCTTACCCTGTTTTGGAATTACAAAGGTATATTTTAAAGGTTCATCAAATGTATAGTCTTTCACTTCCATGTGAATTTCAATACGTGATTGAGAAGAAATAGCAATTTCCCTGCTCATTGGAAACTGATAATGCGATCCAGTAACATGATTAGAATAGGTAATGTCGCAAGTCCTATTTTGGTTCACATTGATATCATCTAATTTCAAATGAAGCACAGTGATATTGTCTTCACTAAGGGTAATTAAATTTTTAAATAATTGGCCCAGCATGCCCACTTGTAATTTATTATTATTCATTTTATAATTAACCACATTTGAGTATTCTACAAAAATTGGATTCCCTACAATCAAGTCTTCTAAAACGGTATAACTAATAGGTATTTTAAGAATTTCTTGGAGATAAGACAATGGTCTTTTTTCAACTTTTTTACTTAACGGATAAAATATGTGCACACTGTCATTGGTGATTTTTGCTTTAAGTCCAATTACCCCCATTGCGCCTCTAGCCGTTATATAAATTGCCTTCCCTTTTTCAATACTGACATTTGTGATAAATGCGTCTGCCCTATCAACCGTTTGATAATCCACTTTTATGTGCGCATTCATGGTATTAAATACCAATTTATTGGAAGTAATTTTTTCGATTATATTTTTAACGATTAAACCAGAATCAATTTTTGTTTTTTCTGAAATCAATTCAGCATTGATTGAATCTTTTTTGGATAATGCATCCTGAATCACCTGCACTTTACGAGAAGTTGAACAGGAAGTTAAAAAAAGAATAACTATTGAGAAATATAAAAATATTTTATTCATGAATAGTTTATTTATTGTTTACCTGTATGGCCAAAACCGCCATCACCTCGTTGTGTGGTATCTAAATTTTCAACAAGTACCCAATTCGCTTTTTCAACTGTTTGAAAAACCATTTGTGCAATTCTATCACCATCGGAAATCACTTGCTCGGTATTGGATAAATTAATAAGTATCACTTTTATTTCTCCTCGATAATCAGCATCAATGGTTCCTGGTGTATTTAAACATGTAATTCCTTGCTTAATCGCAAGCCCACTTCTAGGTCTTATTTGCACTTCTAAATGTTCAGGAATTGAAATGTACAAACCTGTAGGAATTAAGCTACGCTCAAAAGGTTGTAAAATAATAGGGGCATCCATAAAGGCCCTTATATCCATTCCTGACGATCCAATGGTTGCATAATTGGGCAACGGATGATGGCTTTTATTTACAATTTGAACGTTTATTGACATGGTCAACAAAAGTAATCAAAACTAGGTAAATTTCACCCTTGAATATTTAATTGACAACCCGCGGATTAAAAGAAGAAAATACTTCCAAATCGTAGGGTATTAGAAAGTGGATTTCTCGTGATACCACCACCGGAAGGAACCAAATAGCTAATATTAAACTTGGATTGAGCGTATTGAAAACTAGTACCCATCGTAAAAAATTGCATATTACCCAAGCTCTTATTATTATCAATGAAATATCCACCTCTTAAATAAAAGCGACTTGCATAATTATATTCGATACCCACTGAAGCTTTTAATGACTCAGAAAATGGCATACCATATTTTGCTGAAAATGAATTGAAATAACTATTAATGACCGACTGAGTGAAATAATGATTTACCGATTCAGGATCAGCATTATCCGGGCTAGCAGGCACCATTAATCTATTTACATCTAAACCAAATTCAATCGAATTGTCAGCGTCAATTTTGTTTAAATACCCAAGACCTAATCCAATATTTGCAGGAATGTAATACTTGTTTTTGGTTTCATTGGAGTAACTGATTTTACCACCCAAATTAGAAAGTAGCAATCCGGCATGAAATCCATTTAAATTTGGATTTTGTTTGTAAAAAAAGGAAATGTCAGCTGATGCTGTATTACCTGCTCTGTACTCAACTGCACTCGTTCCAAATGGCCCTTTTACAAGTCTAGAATGTATATACCTAAGTGTTGCACCAATACTTAATTTATCATTTAACAATAAACTATAGCCAACATCATAACTAAATTCTGAGGGTCGTTGGGATGGAAGTGTAGTCAAACCAGATTCATCCGTAAAATCAATATTCCCTAAACTGAAAAAACGCAAAGAGGTGTTGATGGCACTTTGCTCATTTAAAATTTTATAAAAACCTGCACTGGCTAAATAAACATCATTTAATCCCAAGTCTTTTAACCAAGGTGTATAGTTAATTAAAAACCCTTTAGGTTCGGTTAAATAAGGAAGCTTAGCTGTGTTGCCGAATAAATCATTTGCTTCAGGCGACATAGCTAAGGACAAGTTACCCATTCCACCTGACCTTGCATCAGGAGAAATCATCATAAAAGGAACAGCAGTGCTTTGTAATTTTATAGATGTAGTTTGAGCACTTACATTGATATAAAATAACATGGATGTACACAAAACGAAACCAAATATCGACTTATTCAAACGCATGGATTGTTTTAATATTTGTTATAAAGATACAAAAAGACCTTAGTTATTTATAATTTAATAAAAGTATTTGAAATGCTAGCCGATGAAGTGGAAGTCTTTACATTAAATCTATAAAAATAAACCCCTGGCTTCAAATTAGCACCGGCATTAGTGACACCATTCCAATCAACAAATAGCCTGTTTTCCGAATTGGTGTATTGACTGCTATTTGAATAAAGTATTTTCCCAGACGGATCAAGGACTTCAAATTGAACTTCGATAGGCGAACCTATTTGGTTTGTTTCTATACTAAATCTTGATTTTGTATAAAAAGGATTTGGGTAATTAATGGGGTTAATAATTTGTAAATTATTGGATTTAGGAACCTCGAAAAATAAAGTATCTACACTGCTATTGCCTAATAAATCCCAAGCTTTAATGATACATTTATGAGACCCTTCATTTAAAGTAGGAAGCAAATAGCTAAGCTTTCCAGATTGATAAGTATTTATATTAGTACTAAAATAATTATTTAAAATAATCGGTACCTGATCTTCGTCTAACCATAAAGCCAAATCATGACCTAGTGCATTGCCTGATGCCTGGATACCCGCACTATCAAATAGGTTTAAAAATAATTTTGAATTAGGCATTACCCAACCTCCTTGCTTAAACAATGGACTATTTATAAACGCTTGTATTTTAGGGCCTACTGTATCCTTGTTATTAACGGCTCCATTTGATTTTGAGAAAATCGAATCAACTATCAACAAGGCTGATTCATTTCCTCCGGTTGCAGCTAATTCAATTCTGATTGGACTGGATGTATTTGAAAGTTGCGATGGCAAAATAAAGTCAATACTAAAACTTCCATTTAAGATAGTTGCCTTGCCTCTAAATAAAATATTTTCTTGCATGGCAATGGGTACTGAAACACTGCTCGACTGGTTCGCTAATGTTTTTTTGTATTTTATGGCATCGTAAATTATTAAATTAACTTCTCCGTTAAAATTTGCTTTTAATACTCCATTTTTATGGACCGTGCCTGCGATTTTATTAACAGTTCCCGATTGTAAAGTGTCGTAACCAAGAAATTTTTTATCATTAATTTTTTGAATCATTAAATCGTTATTCGGCATATTTAAATATAACCCTGGGTCACCCATTAAATTAAATTTCAAGTCGTTAACCCTATCGCCGTTTTTTGACCAATTTATCAATTTCGCTTTTTGCAAAGCCTGCCCAATTGTGTTATAGTTGCCGAGCGCATTTTTTACTAAAAGTTGTTGAATGTATAAATCATTTATTTGCTTATTACTAAATGCATATACTAATCTGTTAGCAGCCACTAAACCAATAATCCCTTGGCTATTTTTCATAAAAGCGTCCCATGCGATGGAACTCAAGGAAGGCTGATCATAAGGAGTGAAATTACATGAAGCAGCAATCATTAAAGGTAACTTGTTAGCATTTTTCCATAACTCAAATTGCGGTTGTGAAATGACCGCCTCCTCTGAAAGCCTTAAGTAATTTCCATGGCCAGTGTAATTTAAAACAACCGAGCCTTCCTGAATGGATTGTTGTATTGCATTGAATACTAAAGGATAGGTAATACCGGCACTTGTATTTACGGAAGGGTAAAGATCCAGATATATTTTGTTGTGATTCCAATGAGGCGCCTTTATTTGTAAATTGCTAATAATTGATTCTGCATCTTGTAAATGCAAATTAAAGTCGCCATCATCAGCAACCCAAGTAATTTTATTTTCCCAAGATCCACCTATTTTATGGGTTTGATAATTAATTAATTTTTGAATTGCAGTGTCGGCCTCAGCAATTGTTCGAGCTGGAATTCGCCCCACACTTAAAGACAAATCTTGAACCTTATTATAATCGTTGATATCATCACCTGTATTCAAGATAGAGAAAAAATCATCCGAGGAAAAACTAGAAAGTATTGAATTTGAATTATTGCTTTCATAAACTGGCAATTCAAAATCGATGTTTAATTTTTTGGGGTTGAAATTGCCAATACCCAATAATAATAAGTATGTCGGAGCACTGATATTATTTTGAACAGCTCGATTTTTCAAATATTTTAATAAATTTCTGATGGCCACTACATGGGCTTGACCACCCGCAAAATCATTGTAAATTTCTCTCGCATTAAATACAACTGTTTTTCTGCCAAAATGATCATTTTGAAATTGTTGATATTTTATGGCAGCTTTCATGTATGCAGGAGCTGCTACAATTACATAATCAATAGCACTATTAGAACTGATTGGATTTTGATTTGCAACTTGACCTATTAAGGTAGGCACTTCAAAGGAATTTTGTTTAAAAGCAAAAAAGTTTGAAATACCGGAACTGCTGTTCATAAATTGGCCTGTTTGCGCACCCGTCATTTGCCATTGTACTTGAACAGGATTTTCAGTATTTGTTACATTCCAAATAATACTCGTGCTGTCCATGTTTTGTATGATACAACCTGCTGTTCCCCCTTGTTCAAATTCGTCTTCAATACTAAAATAAATAGTACTATCCTGCCAAAATCCAATTTGTTTTTTTAATAATAATTCAACGTAATCAACCCAACCAGTGGAACTGCTACCAGTTGTGTTATAGGATATTTTCAAAGCGTTATTACTTTGCAATAAATGAGTTGATTGAATGTTAAAGCTGTCTACTTTTTCAGCGGCAATATCATCAAATAATAAACCTGAAACGGTTGGCAAACTAGTTGTATGAACTAAGTTATTGTTGACTGTAAATTCAAATTGACCGTTTAGTTGATAACTGGTTGAGGCTAAGCGAACATAACTTTTCAAATAACTGATATTGGTAAAGCCCTGTGTATTAAAACTGTAATTAAGTTGGCTTTGTTTACCCACTCCCTGCCCCATTGGAACTCCATAAAAAACTTTACCACTATTTAATAACGACACACTATCCTTTTCAAACAAAATATGCTGATTAAATTCTAATCTAGGTTTACTATTATTTGCTTGTACATTTTGCAATCCAATTCTTTTTCCATTTTGACCGATTGTAATGAAATAATAAACAGAATCACCGGTAGCGAAATTTTGATGTGATACCCTATTTAAGCTGCTGTCAAATTTCCAATAGACAGGCCCTTGATTGTAAAATAAAAAATAATCTGCTGCATCCATTTGGCCATCTCCCCCATCAACTACTTTTATGGCGTTCTCAGAAAGCCCAAAATTTACAGCGCCGCTAACTTTTTCGGTTAATTGGCTCAAGTTGAACCCAAATAGCTGTAATTGACTTGAAACAATGGGTAATGTAAAGCCCAACCTGCTTAATTGCGCCCCTGTCAGCTTGTAAATTCCCTGTTTAGAAGTGCTAATTTTAGCCCATTTCCCAACAGCCATCGGGCTATTTTGACCATTGGAATGACCAAAAAAGCCTAAAAAAAGGGCTAAAAATATAATTTTGGGGCTATTCATCACATAAAATTAGGATTTTCGTAACATAAGATTGTGGTATTCTGATGATTAAATAAGTAAAAAACAAACTATCTTCGCTTTAGCATTAAACTTGAATTTGAATAAATTATTTATATGAATTTTATTAATAGTATTTTATTGTTTTTTGGTATTCTTTTATTGAGTCCTAGCTTGATTTCAACAATTGAAACTAATAATGCAAATTCAATTGAATTAGCAGCCATTAAAAACGACCCTTACGAGAATACCGTTCTTGTTCGTGGTGGAACATTTGGCATGGGTATGAATACCGAAGAAAACGAAATGAGACAATGGAATAACACCTTGAGACGTGTTACTGTGAGTTCTTTTAGAATTGACAAATATGAAGTGAGCAATAAAACTTACAGAGATTACACTCATTGGCTTGAAAAGTTAGGAAAGGATTCGGCTCAATATAAAGACTTAGCAATTGAAGCACTTCCTGATACCTTAGTTTGGAAATCCCCTTTGGCTTATAACGAACCAATGATTATTGGCTATTTCAGAGCAAAAGCATTCAATGATTATCCTGTGGTAGGCGTAAGCTGGGAACAAGCAACTAAATTTTGTAGATGGAGAACAGATAGAGCCAATGAAAATACTTTAAGATTCTATGGCTTGTTGAATAAAAAACAACAGTACATTGGCAAAATTGTTGGAAAAGAAAAATTAGAATACGGTGGCAAAAAACCAAATTCTAAATTAAGAAAATCAGGTGAAGAAATGATTATGGTGCCTGACTTTAGATTGCCAACTGAAGCTGAATGGGAATATGCAGCTAAAGTGTCTAGCGCAAAAAACTATGTTTCTAATTTTAAAAATCCTAAAGCAGGTTCAAATTCTAGTCACCCAAATGCAAGTGTGTCACAATCTGATTCACCTTTCCCTTGGAGTTCAAGTGGGAATGAAAATATAAGAAATACCAAAAAAGCCGACCAAGGAATGTTCGTAGCCAACTTCAAAAATGGAAGAGGCGATTATATGGGTATGATTGGTTATTCTAACGATGGTGCTGGGTTCCCTTCTAAAGTAGGAAGCTTTACACCTACAAGAATAGGCTTATATAATTTAAATGGTAACGTAAATGAATGGGTTGCGGATTTATACAGACCATTAAGTAGCGTTGACATGGATGACTTTAACCCTTACAGAGGAGACAGCACTTTGGATGGTGATGATGCTGAAGTAGCACAATATGATTCTGATGTTAATACACTCATATCTAATAAATCAAGAGTATATAAAGGAGGAAGCTGGAAAGACAGACCTTATTGGCTAAACCCAGGTACAAGAAGATTTTTGGATCAAGATAAATCAACAAGCACCATTGGATTCAGATGTGTTTCTTCTGCTTTTGGATTTGATGCAGCAAGTGAAGCTACTGATAAATCTAAGCCTTGGTATAAGCGTCTGTTTAAAAAATAATTGAATGAAATTGCGCATTGGTTCAGGAATAGACTTTCACCAACTAGTGGAAGGTCGTGATTTATGGATTGGAGGTATAAAAATTCCACATACAAAAGGGGCTTTAGGACACAGTGATGCCGATGTTTTATTACACGCAATTTGCGATGCATTACTAGGCGCATTAAGCTTAGGCGATATTGGAACTCACTTCCCTGACACGGATAATGCTTATAAAAATATTGATAGTAAAATTTTATTAGCACGCACCTACGAATTAATCACTTCGCAAGGATATCAAATTGTAAATATTGATGCTACGCTTTGTTTAGAAGCTCCTAAAATAAAGCCATACGTAATTGAAATGCAAAATTGTATAGCATCTATTTTACACATTGGTGATAAGGATATTTCAATTAAAGCAACTACTACGGAGACAATGGGTTTTACGGGTAGACAAGAAGGGCTCGTTGCAATGGCTACTTGCCTGCTGACTGCTATTGATAATTAATATCTTTTATCATGAAACTTCCCTCTATTTCATTTTTATACCAACAGTACAAACAGCATCCTCAGGTACAAACGGATACTAGAAAATTGAAAACAGGTGATTTGTATTTTGCATTGAAAGGGCCGAACTTTAATGGGAACAATTTTGCATTAGCAGCACTTGAAACTGGTGCAAGCTTCGCCATTGTTGATGAGCCCATTGCAAATAGTGAATCATTTGAAAATAGGATATTACAAGTTGATGATGTGCTAACTACATTACAAAGCCTTGCAAAACATCATAGATCACAATTTAGCATTCCTTTTATTGGTATTACTGGAAGCAATGGAAAAACAACCACAAAGGAATTAGTTTATGCAGTATTGTCAAGTCATTTCAAAACTTATACAACACAAGGGAATTTAAATAATCATATAGGGGTGCCATTAACTTTATTGAGTATTGGTTCCGATGCTGAAATGGCTGTTATTGAAATGGGCGCAAATCATTTAAATGAAATTGCAAGTTATTGCGAATACGCCATGCCTAATTATGGATTAATTACCAATTGTGGCAAAGCTCATTTAGAAGGGTTTGGATCAGAGGACGGTGTAAAAAAAGGTAAAGGTGAATTATTCGATTCCTTGCGTTTACACAAAGGCACCGCATTTGTAATGAGTGATTATGATTACTTAGTTAATATGAGCAAGGCAATTGGGGAAGTGGTTACCTATGGAAATACTTCAGGTAATTTGCAAGCATCCGCTAACACCGTTAATGGCTTTTTACAAGTTAATTTCACCAAGGGCTCCCCTATTCAAACGATTCAAACACAATTAGTAGGTGAGTATAATTTACCAAATATTTTAGCTGCAGTGAGTATTGGATTGTATTTTAAAGTGCCTGCTGAAAAAATAAAATCGGCCATTGAAAACTATGCACCAACCAATAGTCGTTCGCAATTATTAAAATGGAATAATAATGATGTTATTTTAGACGCTTATAATGCAAACCCAAGTAGCATGCAATTGGCGATTGAAAATTTTGCAAAATTAAAAGCTCAACATAAAATTGTTTGTATTGGTGGTATGAAGGAATTAGGAGATACCAGTTTAACAGAACACCAAGGACTGATTCATTTATTGGAAAAAAATGAATGGGAAAAAGTAATATTAGTAGGTGGAGATTTTGAAAACTGCAAACACAATTATTTATACTTTCCGAATGCGCTGGATGCAAAAACTTGGCTTGCTCAACAACAGTTCAACAATAGAACCATATTAATTAAAGGGTCGAGAGGCATCAGAATGGAACAAGTTATTGAATTATAATTTTCGCTTCTTTTTTTTTATTATACCTTTGCGCCATGCCAAAAAATATAATTTCAAGTATATTAACCAATAAATGTCCAAGATGTCGTGAGGGCAAATTATTTGTAAGCAACAACCCTTACAATTTTTCAAAAATGACCACCATGTATGACAACTGTCCGGTTTGCGGGCAACCTACTGAAATAGAAGTGGGTTTTTACATTGGCACTGGTTATGTTAGTTATGCATTAATAGTAGCCTATTTTGTATCCACTTTTGTAGCTTGGAAAGTATTGATTGGAATGACCTTTGATTTAGATGACAATCGAATATTTTATTGGATGTTTGGCTCTATCGGTTTAGTTATATTATTACAACCTGTTTTTATGCGTTTGTCAAGGTCCATTTGGATTGCTATGTTTGTTTCCTATCATAAAAATTGGAAGGACGACCCATTGGAATACAATGAAAGAATGGATGAGAAAATGAA
>JACCDI010495974.1_pt1 | contig 13713 bp, 9 predicted proteins | sample 7442791 | NCBI WGS metagenome assembly JACCDI01 (sample SAMN15323434, study PRJNA562643) | freshwater metagenome | isolation source: river surface water | place: USA:Blue River Watershed | collected 2017-08-15
CCTTTAAAATAACATTTTCACCAATGTTATCTTCGTTTAATTGATGAATAAATTGATATGGAGTTTTAAACATTTTTCAATTTTAAGTCTAAATATTTAGTTTTATTTTTTTTTAAGTCAAAATTTTAAATTTATTTATTTAATTTTTTTATTTATTTTAAAATTAATTTTTTATTTATTTATTTTAGAAGATAAAATAAATGAGTCGTTTTGAATCTTTATTTATTAATAATAATAATAATAATATTAAGAGCACACCAAATAATATATCAAATTTATTAAATGTTGAAAATAATAATTTACTTGAATATTATAAACAAAATTATTTTTTAACAATACAACCTTTTTTTCTTGAAAATATTGATAGAAACTTGATAAATATGATACATCATATAAGGGTTTTAAATTTTTTTAAAATTATAGAAAAAAGAGATAAATTTCAAAAAAAATCTGAATTAGCATTTCAACAACATGAAAATAATAGACATAATTTTTATCAATATTATTATGAATTATGTTTAAAAAAATTAGTTTTGATGTCAAATATTTATCAAGTAAATTTATATAATATTAATTATATACAATCTAATAATGCACTAAAGAATTTTAAAAGAAGCATTAAAAATAATTCGTTAGAACAACGTCGATTAGGTTTATTAGAAAAAGGATTATGTAAATCAGAGTTTCAAATGATTGATTTAATTGCTCAATTTGCAACAAGAAAAAGTTTTACACATAATAATTATGAAAATGCATTAAATAAATATGCATCCTTTGCTTATAATGAAAACCCACGAAAAAATAATCAAAATCAAGTTATCCAAAAAAATAATAACAAAAGTGTTTATAAAATATTAAAAAAACATACATATATACCTGGTGTTTCTGTAAATTTTCAAGAAAATAATTTTGATTTGTTTTCATTTTCAAAAAAAGAGTATTTGGAAGGAACAAAATGTAAATATGAATTTTCTGAAAGAAATATTAATAATAAACAAAATTATTTAAATACTATTCGTAATTTACCAGTTTTATCAATGGATTGGAATACAATTTTAGATTTATTTGGTATTAATCAATTAGATTTTATTACAAGTAAAAATACTAATAATAAAATAAAAAATACATTATCTAAATTATTAAGTTTATTAACTATTCCAATTAATCAGGAAGATTCAAAATTGTTAAGAACAAGTATAGATAATATATTGTATGGTATTTCTTTTATTTTATTAAATAATAATTATAAATTAGAAAATAGTAATGAAAATTTAAAGAAGAAAAAAACACTTGGAGAAGGGGCATATGGTAAAGTTAGTTTAATTTCAAATACAAAAGTTGAAAAAAATGAAAATTTACGTTATACTTTACGTGAATTATCTTTAAAGAAAGGAAAAAAAACATATTATCCATTATCAAGTTATATGTCATCATTTACTTTATTAGGATTTATTTTACAAAAATTTTTATATAATTTAAATAATAATTATGTTCCAAATATTTATGATGTAAAATTTGATTTTGAAAGTAATAAATTATTATATAATAAAAATAAAAATTTAAATCTTAAAGCTAGAACGGTAATGAATTTATCTGGTAAAAATATGATAAATAATAACAAAAAATATATATCAACTAATTTATACAGTATTTTATTTGAAAATGATTATTATCTTGATACAAATTTTGAACTTTTTGTATTTAAAATTATTTATAAATTATGTGAAGTACTTGAATTTTATCAAAATAAATGTATGTTTGTGCATCGTGATTTACATGTAAAAAATATTATGATTAATTTAAATTATAATTTAAATGGTAACAAAAAAAATATTAATACTGATGATTTTGAATTAAAACTAATTGATTTTTCATTTTCTTCAATAGTATTAAAAAATATGTCTAATAAAATATCTTATTTAACTTATATGAATTATAAACCATTTAAAGATCCCTATATATCTAATCCATTTTTTAATAAAGAATGGAACCAAACTGATTTAAGATTCTTTTTTTTATATTTATTTGTAGATTGTTTTGTAAAATTTTTAGATAATAATAAAATGAATATTCTGCATAAAGAAAAAATCAAAAATATATTATTAACTTTAATAGATGTTTTTAATATAAACACTGATTATATTAATAAATTAAAAACAATTAATCTCAATAATTTTACTGAAATGAAATGTAGAGGTTCCGAAAAATATACAATAAAGTATATAATGTTCTTTAAAAAAAATATACATGAATATATTTTTGGTAATGATTTTGATTATAATTGTTATATACCTAGTGTTTTAAAAGAAAAAATGAATAATTTAATAAATCTTTAATTATATTTTTGTAAAAGATCTAAAAAACAATGAGTATATTTATTATCTTTTGTTAATTTCAAATTATTATATATTTTTTTTATCTCTTTTTCAACTTTTTTAGATTTATTAAAATTTAAATCATATAATTCTTTTAGTCTTCTATATAATGAATATTCATAATATAATTGTATTGAATCATCTATAAATAATTTTTTTTTGAAATAATTATCTATATCCAAATAATATTTATTATTTAAAATAACTTTTTTGATATTTTTTTTATTTAATATATCAAAATGATAATTATCTTTTATAATTTTTCTCAAAATATCTATTTTTGATAAATCATCTTTAAATTTTAATAATAATATTTTTCTTCTACCTATTAAATAAACATTCTCAAAATATAATGTTGCTAAATATGATATATTTATGAATTCATATGAAAGAAATTGAATTGATAATATTGCATTATCATTTTTTTTTAAATAAAAATAAGATAAATATAGAAAATTTATAAAATCTTTTTTTTTATTTTCAAAAAATATTTTTTTTTTGTAATTTTCCGTTTTTTCATCATTTTTTTTACTTTTTATTTTTATATAATAATTTGTAAAATTTTTTTTATTTATTATTTTTTTTTTTAATAGATTTTTTGTTAAATAATTATTTATATCAAAATTATTAATATCAAATGTTTTGTAATATCCTTTTCCTGTAAATTCTTTGAAGGAATATTTTTTCGTATCTGTTTGTGACCCTAAAATATCTTTAAAATTTTCGTATTTTTCTTTATTTATATTTTTTAAATAACTTTCCCTATCATTTATATATTTTTGAAAATAAGGATCTTTTTTAAATACTTTTTTTACAACTTTTATGGGTTTTTTTTTATCATTTTCTATTTTAATTAATGTTTTCGATTTTTTCATTTTTTTTATTATATTTTTATCCATTATTTTTATGTCTTTTCTAATTATTTAGTATATTTTTATTTGAAATATTTTATTAATATATTATAGATACGTTAAATTTTAATATGAATAATTCAAATTATAAAAAAAAAAATAATAATAATAATAATAATAAACAAAATAAAAATAAAATTTGTAAAATTATAACTAAAAATAATATTAATACTGATTATTTAATTTTTTTTCAAAAATATTTAAACTTATATAACAATAATATTAATCCTCAATTATATATAACACCTATTAATATTAATAATGAAAAAATTATTAATGTAGTTCAAGAAAGTATTCTTATCTGTGGTACTAAAACTCGTGTTGCTTATTTATTATTAAAAGGAATTATTGAAAAAAATCCCGAAATTAAAACTTTAACTTATTGCGGTACTTATAATGGTTTTGGTGCTGTTGCAACTGCTTATGCTGCTTATTTATTAAATAAAAATTGTGAAGTTTTTTTATCTAGAGTACCTATGAGTTCTAATTATATTGCTAAAAGTAATGAAGAAATTTTAAATTCTAGACAAGTTATATCATTAATTGGTTTAAATGCTAAAGTACATCTATGTGATGATTATCGTTCCGCTAGAGATTTACAATATTCTTTATCAACTAAAGAAGTTGAAGGAAAAACAAATGAATGGGAATTAATTAATGGATATTATAATGTTGATTTAGGTTTACTTGATAAAAAAGGTGTTATGGTTAATATATTATCTGAACAAATTAAAAAAGCATCTAAAAGAACTATTTTGGAAAATTATAAAAATCCTTCTTTTTGGTTAGTTGTTGGTACTGGTGGTGTTGCTCGTTCTATTAAAAAAACTTTTCCAGATGCAACACTATATTTATTATTTGTTGGAAAATATGATCCTGATACTATTTTTTGGACTCGTCAAACAAAAGGTATTATTGTTTTAAACGGTAATCCTGATTTTCCTATTGATACTAATATATCTAATGAAAATATTAAATCAAACAGAGAATTATATTATAACTCTACTTCTGGTTATGATGATAGAATTTGGAAGTTTGTTAAAAAATATGCTAAAAATGGTGATTTTATATGGAATGTTGCTGCTGATAATTTTTCTAATCTTATCCCTATTTAATTAATTTATTCATCAACTTAAAAAAATTTATTTCTTTAAGTCCTATTTTATAAAAAATTATGTATTTTATTTTTTATTTAAATTATTAATTTAAATGATTTATTTATAAACTTAAAAAAAAAGTTATTTTTATTTTTATTAATTTTTATTTTATTTTACATTTTTATAAAAACCATAAAATTGATTATCAAATGCAAGTTGATGTGATAAATCATTAAATATAACATTACCTTGTAAATAATCAAAATTAAATTTTTCTAATAAAAATGTCCATTCCATTATATTCATATATCGATTTGTTTGACGATTATCTATATAATTTTTCCAGTCTGGATTTTTTTTATCATATGTATATGCATAAAACATATGTTGAATTTCTATTAATAAATGGTCATATTTTGTTAAAGCATCATGTTCTATAATTAATAAAATACCATTTGGTTTCATCACTCTTTTAATTTCATTTAAAGTTTTACTTAAATTAGGTATATGATGCATAGTTAAAATAAGAGATACAAAATCAAATGTATTATCTGGAAAATTTAAAATACCTGTATCTGGATTAATAGGCTGAAAATGTTGATGTTCAAACTTTGTTAATCTTTCTTTTTCATATGGTCCCCATTGAGGTATATCTGCACAATATACATTCTTTTTTAGTATTTTAAAAATATTTGCTATTATAAATGTTTTTTTACCATTTGCACAACCAACATCTAAATATTTAAAATTTTCACCTTGTTTTTTTGTTAAATCATTATAAATTACTTTATAATTTTTATCATGCTTTGGATTGGATAAAATTTTGATAAATTTATTAAATAAAATCGAATATAAATAATCTTTTTCATCACATAAATCTTTATTAAGTTCTTCATAATGAATATTTGGATGAAAACCGTGTTTTTTTATATAATTATCTATTGTTTTTATAACTTCACGATCTGTTATATGTGATGATGTTTTAATTTTATGAATGATTTCATTAGCACCATCAGATGATAAAAAATGAATTAATAATATATAAAAACGAATAAATAAATATTTTTTTTTGTCTTTATTCATTAATTCAAAATAAGAATGAATCATTTTATTAGAGGTTGAATTTGGATAATTAAATTCTTTTGAATTATAATATTTTTTAAATGTTCGAATTTGACATTCTGTTATACCATATTTTTTCAATATATTATCTAAAAAATCAAAATATTCTTTTTTAGGTATTAAATCTTCATGATTTTCTTCTTTTAATTGTATTATTTGATTTAACTTTTTGTTTATTTGTTTTATATTTTTTTTCATTTATCTTAATTATAAATAAGATTTTTTTATCTATTTATTTTAGATGTATAATATATTTTAATATGAATACTTTAAATATCCCTCCTTTACCTAAATATAAAACGGGGTATTCTAATAGTAGAACACCACGTCATATAACCAATCATAATTATATTCAATATTTAAAAACTAAATCCAATTTAACAAATATTGAAAACTTATTATTAACTATTGATAATTCACCTATTAAAAGTGTTGTTAATGAAGATTTACAAAGAGCTATTGAAGCACAATTATCTTGGAGAGGATCAAAAACACCACCTGAAGAACGAAATTATAATGGAGTTAAATTTTTTATGTTTAATGAACCTTCTGAACAATATAGAGAAGATTTTGAACGTTTATTAAATCAATATCAAGAATACTTTGAAAAAATAACTCCAAATAAAGTTAATGAAAATGGAAAACCTGATATATGTATTCAACACTATAATGCAAATTCTACATATCCAACAATGGGACAATTAAGTTGTATTGATTATAAAAGAAGAAGAATTAGGGATTTTGAATTTCATTTAAATACAACAAATGATAATAAAATTATAAATTTTTTTAGAAAAAGAATTGAACATTTTGATAAATGTAAAGAAGATTTTAAAGAAGAATTTATTTCATCTGTTTTAAAAAATAATAATTTAAAATTATATGATATAACAGAAAATAATAAACAATCTGGAAAATCAAAAAAAAATATTATATTTTCAAAGTATTTAGAATATTTTGAAAAAGAAAAAAAAAAAGAAAAGAATATATTAAATAATTATAATGATTCTATTAATATGATTTATTCTTCTATTGAAAATAGTAATTTTAAAAATCAAATAACAAAAAATTTAAAAAAAGAACAATTAGAAAAATTATCAAATATTTTAAGTTATGGTCCTAAAAATAAAAATTTTAATCCTAATTTTGATCTTTGTAGTTTAGATTTAAATGATGAAAAATTAAAAGAATTCAAAATATTAGCTGATAAATATATAATACCACAAAATAAAAAAATTTATTTTTTTGGAGTTCAACATTATTATAAAAATTTTCTTGGATGTAGAACTCTTTTACATGTATCACCAATGATAAGTCTTTTTGATGATTCTCTATATAATAAAATATTAAACGAGACTATATGTCATAAATATATATTATGGACATCTTATTTAAATTATTTTTTAATAATTATAGCTTTAAAAAAAAAAATGGATATACCTTTAGTTATTTATAGACCTCAAAATAAATATCATCTTCTTGCAAAAAAAAGAAGTGAATTAAAAAATAAAAATTTTTTTATTAAAATTAATGAGAATAATTTAATTAAAATAAAATTTATTGGAGTAATTTCGATTCCTTTTAGTCAAAAAATAGAAAATAATAAATTTAAAACAAAATATAAATATATTTTTGTTTTTGAACATCCAAGAGGTAAATTTTATAGAGATTTTGTAAGTACTTATTTAACACCTTTTCTATTAGTAGATCAATTTAAAAATTTAATCAACGAAGGTTTAATTTCTCCTCAAAATGTTATATCTTATGATGAAATCGCTTATTTATATTATTTATCAAAACAACCTGAAAAAAATTTAATTCCATATTTTTATCAAGATAAAAATTTACCAAATTATATCATGGTATCTTTAAAAGATAATCTTCAGAATAATAATAAATATAATTTAAAAAAAATAAAATTAGATAAATGGTTTCAAAAAAACAAAGAAAAAAAACAATTCATATTTAAAAATATAAATAATAATTCTGTTAATACATTAAATTCAATAAAAACTAATCCTGACAAACATATTTTAGCAACTGTTGAAAAGAGAAAAAACATTGAAAATATAGAATAAATATCATTATTTTTTTATTATATTAATATAGGTAAATATGAAATATATTAAATTAAATTCTAATTTAAATAATTACAATAATTTAATTAAACATTTTAATAATAACTTTACAAATATATATTTATATAAAAATATTCAATTAAGAAATAATATTTTTAAAATATTTAATTTTAATTTAGATAAAGAATTGATATATTATCACCAATATTATATTTATAAATATATAAATGATTTTTATTATTCTGATTATTTTTTTAAAAAGAATATATATTCCAATTTTTTAGATAATAAATATAAAATTAATAAATATATACCTTTTGATTTTAATAATTTTTATTCTAATTATGAATTATTTTATAAATTAAATATTAAAAATATAGGAAAAAATATTATAGAAATATCATCAAATCCAAATTTTTTTGAAATTTTTAATTATTTTCAAAATATTTTTAGTCTTTATTTAAATTCAAATTATTCTGTATTTTTTTTTTATTTTAATTAAAAAAAAAAATCAAATTAATAAATTTATAGAAAATTCATATTTTAATAATATAAATTTTATTTTTTCAAATAATGTAATTTATAAATTAAATAATAAATATGATTTTATGATTTTAAACTTAACTAAACAACATTTTTTATTTAAAGATAAATATGTTTTAAGTGAAGCATATCATAATATACCTAACTTTTATTTACAAATACAATATTTATCAAATCTTAAAGATGGTGGATCTTGTTTATTTTATATTCATTCTCTTTTAATTCCTGAAACTATTAAAATATTTTTTATACTATCTAAAATGTTTAAAAATATTGATATATATGGTAGAACTGATTTAGACCTTCGTAAATATCTTGGTGGTGTTTGGTTATATTGTCAAAATAAAGGTTCTTATATAATAAATAAAAATAAAATTATTCAAAAAATAAAAAAATGGAATTATCAAGAAGAAAAAAAAAAATATAGATATTTACTAAAATATTATCACTTTTTATTAAATAAAAAAAATAATATTGATTTAGTCAAAATTCGTAAAGAACAACTTAAAGCTTCTTATGAATGGGCCAAAAAATATAATTTTGCTGTTTTACCTATTTATGACGCTGTTTTACCAGAATCTTTTCAAAAAAATTTTGATGAATATTTTAATATCAATCAATCTCAAATTATTTGCAAAATTAATTTACTAAATCATTTAAAAAATATACAACAAATTAAACAAAAATTAGACTTCCAAATAAATATTTTAAACCGTTTTGAATCTATTTATGATTCTCTATATCAATCCATTTTATCTTTTAAATCTTATCTATTTTCACCCCTTTCTTTAAATCCATCAAATTTAGTCTATTTTATTGAACAAAATTATAATATACCTTTCATAAATAATTCTTGGTTACAATATCTTGAACTTTTTTCATGCACTCCATTCTTATTTATAAGCAAAGCACCTAAAGATTTAATATCTCTTCATATTAATGAACTTCCTGGATTCTCTATATCTTCTTTATTCTATTATCTACAAATTTTTCATAAAAACATAAATTGGAATTGGAAATCATTTGGTTCCAATTCTAATAACATTAAAAATGATTTATTTGGTTTTTATAAAAAATATAAAAATAACTTTTTGAGTTCTAATTTATCTAAAAAATCTAAATTTAATTTTATTAATATTGAATATAATAAAAATAATATAACATCTAAATTTATAAATAAAATTATCAAAAATAATTTAGTATACAATGGTAATGCAATTTTACATTTTTATTTTGAAAAAATAGAAGATTTAAATGAAGATATTTATCAATTAATTTATAATTTTTCAATGAATTTTAAAAATATACAATTATTCAGAAGTCAATGGGCTTTAACTAAAAATAGTTTTTTTATAATAGGTATACACAAATTGAATAAATCTAAAAAAATAAATTTTGATAATTTTAAAAATAATATAAATCTTTGTTTATTCAATATATTAAATCAATATCAATTTGAAATTGAAAAATATTATTTTATCTATCAAAACGAAAAGAATTTTAATAAAAAAAATATCAAATTAATTGAAAATAATATGATACAACGAAACAAAAAATGGTGTAATAAAATGAAATTAAATAAAATACATACCTTCTTTTAATTTTAGTTATTTGCTTATAAATAAAAATAATCTTTTTTATCTATTATCATAGTACTCATTGGATTATTCATTTTTAATTCATCTAATTCTTTAAATAGGTTTATGATTGGAATTTGTATTATTAAAATATCTTTCTTTTTTAAATCTCCATTCATTTGTTTTATATAATTTTTAACTTTTTTTATTATATTCATATTATTTTTTAATTCATTTTCTTGATCTTTGCTTATTTTCAATAAATCTTGATTTATAAAATATTTTAAATAATATTCATATTCATAAACTATTTTTTTTATATAATAATAATTTTTACTTTTTTTAAAATTATTTTTTTCTAATAAATCTTTCATATATTTATTTAATTTATCGATTATATCTTTTACTAATTCAATTTGTTGATTATATTCATCTTTATTTAATATTGTACTTTTTCTTAAATATAAGATTTGATATTTTAATGAATATATAACTTGAATAAAATTTATAAATATTTTTTCTATTTTTTGTATATCTTCTTTTTTATTATTTTTATTTTCACTATCAAACAAAATACTTTTTATTGAACATGTGACTAAACTATTTTGTAAAATATTTAAATAATATAAATTTATTTTATATAATAATTCTATAATTGATGCTACGTTTATATCTATGTTATTTTTATTATTTTTATTTTTAAAATATTCATATAAAATATAATATTCTCCAACTGATTCATAACCATCATCATATCCTAATAAATTCTCTTTTAATATTTTAGAATTTTTATATTCAAAAATATTTACTCTTTCAAAATTATGATAATATCTTAATTCATCTTTTATTTTTAATAAATTATAATTTTCAGATTTTAATTCTCCTATATTTATTAAATTAAACTCTTCATTATTTATATTTGAATATAAAGGTATATATATATCTCCTTTTAAATATGTAAAATTTTCTAAATTTAAATTTTCTAAGCTATGTGCTAATTCATTTATTATTTTAAATTTTATAAAAAAACTAATAACATCTAATTGTTTACACCATAATTCTTGTTTTTTTAAATTTGTTATAATGTCTTTTTCATTATTATTATATTTTAAATTTGAAAATATAATTATTTTTTTATTTTTTTTATTTAACTCTTTTATTTTTAAATATGATTCATCATTATAATTTTCTAATAATATTTTTATATTATCTTTTTCAAATATATTTTGTTTTCCTAAATATTTTGATGGATCAAAAATAATATATTCTAATTTTTTAAACATATCATAAATTATTTGTAAATTTACATTTTCTAATTCATTTATAAATACACAAATTATATCTTTTAAATCATATTTTTCATTCACCAAATTTAAATACTCTATCGTTGAAAATAAATTATCTCTTTGTTCATCTATACAATATAAATTATTTTTATCATTTATTTTACTATTATTTTTAATATTTTTTTGTCCTTCTATTTTTCTAAAAAAATTATTATATTTTTCTGATTCATTTATATCTGTTCTATATTGTATCATTTATACCTACAATTTATTTATATATTTTATTTTTTAGTTTTATTTTATTTATTTTTTTATTTATAAACTTTAGTAAAATGTTTACTATTTATATCCTTAAACTTGAACAAAATAAATATTATGTTGGTTTAACTAAAAATCCTAATTCTCGTATTCAAGAACATTTTAATGCAAATGGTTCTTCTTTTACTTCTTTATATAAACCTATTCATATTGTTAAACAAATTCAAACATATGACAGGTATGATGAAGATAAAATCGTTAAACAATGTATGAGTAAATATGGTATTCTTAATGTTCGTGGTGGTTCTTATTCAAACCTTGAATTATCTAATGAAACTGTTGATTTTTTAGAAAAAGAAATTATGCATGCTCGTAATGCATGTTTTCGTTGTCTCAAAAGAGGACATTTTATGAAAAATTGTAATGCCAAAACAAATATTCGTGGTACTTCTTTAAGTTCACGCACTTCGTTTATTGTTAAAAATAATCAACTTAAAGAAAATGACGATTCTTTAAGTACTTATGATTTATCTATAAAAAATGAATTTAAAGAAAATAAAAATAATGATTTAACTAATTTTATTCAACTTAAAGAAAACAAAGATTCTTTAAGTACTTATGATTTATCTATAAAACATGAACTTAAAGAAAACAAAGATGAATATATAAAAAAAGATATAAATGAATTATTTGATTTATTGATTGATTCATTAGTTAAAAATAAAAATTACATTATTGATTCTATTATATATTTTTATCAAAATTATAAATATATAAAAGACAATAATCAAAATTTATACAATCGATGTTCCGATATTTGGAGTACTTATTTTAAGTAGATTATTTTTTATATAAATAAAATAATATAAAATAATAAATAAAATAAATATTGTACCTATCAATATTAAATTATTTGTAGTAAAAGGGCACTTACTTTTTTTAAATAAAATAAATCTATCTTTACTTTCATCATAATCCATGTTTTTTATTAATTCTTTATATTGATCTTCATTTATATAAATTAACTCTGGATGTGCTCCTTCTTTTTTATCCAAATAAATATTATATTCTTTCATATTTACTATTTCCGATAAATGTACTTCTAAATCTTTCTCTTTATCTAGTTTTACATTTTTTATTAATGATGGTTCAGTGACTCTTTTATTCATAAAATCATCAAATTTACATGAATTATAAATATGTACTTCCATTTTCGTTTTTTTATTCTATTATTTTTATATAATTATTTATATAAATTTTAACTTAAAAAATATTATTCATTTTAATTCTTTTTTTTTAAAAATCCATAATATACATAATATACCTTAAATTTATATTTTTGAAAAATATCATTTGATTCATTACAAAATTCATGATAATAAATTTTAAATATATTATCTCTATAATCTCTTGCTTCTTGTATTGGTATTTCTAAAACTGCTTTTTTTATTCTTTCTTTATCTTCTTCTGATATCTCTATATTATCAAATGATTCTTTAAATAGTTCAAAATGTACATCATGTTGTTTTTCCATATAAAACATTCTACCATAATCATCATCATCATTATCTATTCTTGCTTTATAAAAACGATAATCATCTGATTTTATTGTTGACATACCATCTAAACTTGGTTCTTTATTTATATGTTTATATTCATCTGAATCGGTTCTTATTCGAACTGTTTTATAATTTGATATATCATCTTCTTCTATGTTATTATTCTCAATATTAAAATGATTTCCTAATCCTATTGGATAATTATCATCATCGTCGTTATTATTAAATATATCTGAATCACTATCTGAAGAACTATCATTTGATGAACTATTACTTTGAATATCATTTAATGAAAATTTTTGTTTATTTTTTTTCTCTTCTAAATCTTCAAAAGTTATTGATTCATTTGAATCTATTGAACTTTCCTCTGCTTTAAATAAAATATCATTATTATCTTCACTACTTTCTGATGATGATTCACTAATTTCAGAAGATGATTCATTACTTTCAGAAGATGATTCACTATTTTCAGAAGACGATTCATTACTTTCAGAAGATGATTCACTATTTTCAGAAGATGATTCACTATTATCTAATTTATTTTTAATAAGCCTTTCAATTCGTCTTCTTTTTGTTTTTTCAGAATAATCACTGTCACCACTATAATCAGAATCTTCATATTTATAAAATGAATATTTTTCATCTTCTATGTTATCATAATGTTTATCAAAAAATCTACTTGAATATTCTTCTGTATCAAATCCTTTTAAATAAGTATGATATAAATACCATTTTTGAATTCTTTTATTCGTTTTTAACTCATCTAAAGATACTTTTAATTCATAATTTTTATACTCTTTTTCCATATAATCCAAAAAAACTTTTAATTTTTTTCTCTCCCATTCATTAAATATAATATCTTCTTCTATATGACTATATAAATCTAAATTAATTGGATCTTTTCGTC
>JACCDI011990153.1_pt1 | contig 13707 bp, 11 predicted proteins | sample 7442791 | NCBI WGS metagenome assembly JACCDI01 (sample SAMN15323434, study PRJNA562643) | freshwater metagenome | isolation source: river surface water | place: USA:Blue River Watershed | collected 2017-08-15
CTCGCTATCGATTCGTGTCATGAGGCGCTCTTGAATCTCTTCATTGCCAATCAATGAGATAACTTCATTGAAGAAACCGCGGACGACGAGACGTCGCGCATCGGCTTCCTGGATACCGCGTGACATTAAATAGAAGAGCTGCTCATCATCGAATCGGCCTGTTGTTGAAGCATGACCTGCACCAACAATTTCTCCGGTCTCGATCTCGAGGTTAGGGACTGAATCAGCGCGAGCTCCATCTGTGAGGAGGAGGTTTCGATTGAGTTCGTATGTATCAGTTCCTTCTGCCGCTGCACGGATATAGACATCGCCGATCCAGACGGTATGTGCCTTATCACCGGCGAGCGCACCCTTGTAGTTCACATTCGACTTTGCATGGGGAACAGCGTGATCGACATGCATTCGATGTTCGAAGTACTGACCTGCTGTAGCAAAGTAGACGCCTTGTAAATCTGCAGATGCGCCAGGACCAACAAACTCGACCTTTGGCAGGAGACGAACAACGTCTCCGCCAACTGTGACATGTATAGCCTTCAGTGATGCATCGCGATCGATGATCGCATTATGAGTCGCAGCGTAGATCGCCTTTGAGCTCCACTCTTGGAGTGAGATGAAGGTGAGAACTGAACCTGGCGCAAGGATGATTTCAAGATCTTCCCCAAGGAGCGTATCGCCTGTGTTCTCGAGAATAACGGTCGCCTTGGCATGCTCGCCGAGACGAATCTGTACTCGAGAGAGCTCTGCGGTATCTACTCCCCCACAGCAGCGATTGAGAAATATTGGCTCTGCAATCTGAGCATTCTTCTCGATAGAGAGAATTGCGCCTTCTCTCGTGTGGTTTCTAATGCGATTAACGATCGCATCTTCACTTGGCGCTACCGCTTCGATTGCGCCCCGTGTAAATGAAACTCCGCTGACTGCCTCACCATTGAGCGTGAGAGAACCACGATCTTCTGGAGTTGCACTGCCATCATGGAGCCCACCGAGTCGCTTTAGCGGAGTAAAGCGCCATGCTTCTTCACGACCGGTCGGTGTGTGATTTTCTAAGAGATTGCTTTGAAGGGCCGACATTTAGCCAACAGCTCCTTCCATTTGGAGTTCAATCAAACGATTGAGTTCGAGCGCATACTCCATTGGAAGTTCGCGTGCGATAGGTTCGATAAATCCACGAACAATCATGGCCATCGCCTCATCTTCATTGAGGCCACGAGACATCAAATAGAAGAGCTGGTCATCAGAGATCTTTGAGACGGTAGCCTCGTGGCCCATTGAGACATCATCTTCACGAATATCAACATAAGGATATGTATCTGAACGCGAGATGGTGTCAACGAGAAGCGCATCGCACTTAACGGTTGAGGCAGAGTGATGTGCACCTTCATTGATCTGCACAAGACCACGGTATGAAGTACGACCACCACCGCGAGCCACGGACTTTGAGATTACAGATGAAGATGTGTATGGCGCTGCGTGAACCATCTTTGCGCCAGAATCTTGGTGTTGACCAGGACCTGCAAATGCGAGCGAGAGGGTCTCGCCCTTTGCGTGTGGACCCATCAACATTACAGCTGGATACTTCATCGTCACCTTTGAGCCGATATTTCCATCGACCCATTCCATGGTTGCGCCTTCTTCGCAGATTGCGCGCTTAGTCACAAGGTTGTAGACGTTGTTAGACCAGTTCTGAATTGTGGTGTAACGAACGCGCGCACCCTTCTTTACGATGATTTCAACAACTGCAGAGTGAAGTGAATCTGATTTGTAGATTGGCGCTGTGCAACCTTCTACATAGTGAATATATGAATCTTCATCAGCAATGATGAGAGTGCGTTCGAATTGGCCCATATTCTCAGTATTAATACGGAAATACGCCTGCAAAGGAATGTCTACATGAACACCCTTTGGAACATAGATAAATGAACCACCAGACCAGGTAGCTGTATTGAGCGCTGCGAACTTGTTATCGCCAACTGGGATTACCGTTGCGAAGTACTCTTTGAAGAGCTCTGGATGTTGCTTGAGTGCGCTATCTGTATCAAGGAAGATGACGCCCTGCTTCTCGAGGTCCTCACGGATTGAGTGGTAAACAACCTCAGATTCATACTGCGCTGCAACGCCGGAAACAAGACGCTGCTTCTCTGCTTCTGGGATACCTAGGCGATCGTATGTGTTCTTAATTTCATCAGGAAGGTCTTCCCATGTAGTAGCTTGCTTCTCTGTTGAGCGCACAAAATACTTAATTGTGTCGAAGAAGATACCGGTCAAATCTGAACCCCATGAAGGCATCGGCTTCTTCTCGAAGAGATCTAGCCCCTTGAGTCGAAGATCGAGCATCCACTGTGGCTCTGATTTCTTTGAGCTGATGTCGCGAACGACATCCTCGTTGAGACCACGCTTTGCGTTGGTTCCAGCATCGTTGCCATCTGACCAGCCGTACTCGTAATTACCGAGTCCTTCTAGTTCTGGGTGTGCAGTTGTCATGATCGCGCCTTTCCAGACGTTAGTGTTTTTTTATCGGAAATCTTTGGAATAAAAGTTGTGCAGACTCCATCGCCATGAGCGATAGTTGCCAATCGCTGCACATGGGTGCCCAGTAATTGTGAGAAGAGTTCGGTCTCAGCTTCACAGAGTTGTGGGAACTCTGCCGCTACATGTGCAATCGGGCAGTGATGCTGGCAGAGCTCTTCTCCGAGCCCCTTTGATTCGACTGATGTTGCATAGCCCTCTTTGGTGAGAAAATCGGCGAGAGCTCCATTTCTATCTTTGCTCTTTGCAAGAAGTGGTTCTGCACGACGACCCATCTCATCTGCGCGGAACTTTGCAAAGATATTGACTAGGTGTGGACCTGCTTGCGCTGTAATAAATTTGAGAGCAGCAACAGCAAGGTCATCGTATGAATGTTCAAATTTTTCACGACCGGCATCGGTCATCACAAAGACTTTGGAAGGACGGCCGCGTCCGCGAAGGAGGGCGCTATGGGGTTCGCGAGCCTCAAGGACTCCATCTTCGATTAAGAGGTCGAGGTGGCGCCGTACCCCTGCCGGAGTTAAGCCGAGGCGCTCGCCGATCGCGACCGCGGTCGAAGGGCCGTTTTCAAGGACAGAGCGAGCTACCGCATTGCGGGTGCTGAGCTCGTCGATTTTCACAACAGTATTGTGACGTAATTACCGCCACCTCGCCACTTGGCACGCTCATCGGGGCGCTCCTCGGTAGGCTATCGCCATGTTAGCTACCCGAGCCCTGACGCCGGTAGCCCGTCTCCTCCTCGCCCTTCAGGCCCTCCTCGTACTGACCGGCGGAGCTGTTCGAGTGACCGGTTCGGGTCTTGGCTGTCCTACCTGGCCCGAGTGCACCGCCGATTCATACTTTCCCGTCGAAGGGCAGGCAGAAGGCGCCTTCCATGCGTGGATCGAATTCGGTAATCGATTGCTCACCTTCGCTCTTCTTTTTGCAGCGATCGCAATGATTGCAATTGTGCTTCGAGCCGGTCGACGCGATCTACGGCTCTTGGCGCTTGCACAGATTGCTGGAATCTTTGGTCAAGGAATTCTCGGTGGTATCACCGTACTGACAAAACTAAATCCCATCTCTGTCGCTTCTCACTTCATTCTCTCGATCATTCTTATTGCGGCCGCACAATCACTCCTCACTCGTACTCGATATACCAAGATTGCTCACCCCGCAAAGTCTGTTTACTTAACAACTCATACAGCTTTAACATTCTTGGTTATTGTCGCCGGAACTTTGGTCACTGGCGCAGGTCCGCATGCCGGTGACTCAGAAACTCCTCGATTAGGTATTCATCTTCCGCTGGTGGCAGGAATCCATGGCTACCTTGTCGTCGCTCTGATTCTCCTTACTCTGCTTGGTATTTATAAGCGATTGAGCAACTTTGGCGATAGCACTCAGCGATTACTTGCAATATTTTTAGGAATCACATTGGCTCAGGGCGTTATTGGATACGCCCAATATCTTTTGGGCGTCCCGGAAGAGCTCGTAGTTCTTCACCTTTTGGGATCGTCGGTATTGTGGATCGCAGCGTGGCGTGTCCGTCTTACCCAGTTCTACATCTTTCCGCACAAATAATCAGGAGAAGCAGATGACAACAATGACCGGATGGACAGAGCTCGATGATCGCGCAGTTGCGTATGCGCGAGCTTTGGCAATGGATGCAGTGCAGAAGGTTGGCAATGGCCATCCAGGTACTGCAATGTCGCTGGCACCTGTTGCCTACAATCTATTTCAGCGCCACCTTCGCCATGATCCATCCGATCCACAGTGGCTCGGCCGCGACCGCTTCGTGCTCTCTTGTGGCCATTCATCGCTGACTCTCTACACGCAGCTATTTTTCAGCGGTTACGGCCTCGAGATGGAAGATATGCAATCGTTTCGAACCTGGAACTCACTGACACCAGGGCATCCAGAATTTGGACATACCGCAGGCGTTGAGACAACTACTGGTCCGCTCGGCGCCGGAGTTGCAACTGCGGTAGGTATGGCGATGGCAGCTCGTTATGAGCGCGGATTGCTCGATCCGAATGCAGCAGAAGGTAGCTCAATCTTCGATCACGATATCTGGGTTCTCTGCTCTGATGGCGATTTACAAGAAGGTGTCAGCGCTGAAGCTTCATCACTTGCTGGAACGCAAGCTCTTGGCAATCTCAATATGATTTATGACGATAACCGGATCTCTATTGAAGGTGACACCCATGTCTCCTTCACTGAAGATGTAGCTGCACGCTATCGCGCATATGGATGGCACGTTCAAGAGGTTGCAGCTCTCCCTGATGGAAATATTGATCTCGCTGCCCTTGATGCTGCGATGGTTGCAGCGAAGGCAGAGAGAGAGAAGCCTTCTCTCATCCGCATGCACTCAGTTATCGCATGGCCAGCACCTAAGCTCCGCGGCACTGCAAAATCGCATGGCTCGGCTCTTGGTGATGAAGAGATCGCCGCCACCAAGATTGAACTCGGACTCAATCCTGAAGAGAAGTTTGCAATGCCTGCAGATGTCTTTGCCCATGTTCGCGCCGTCAAGAGTCGTGGCGCTGCAGCACGCGCTGAATGGGATAAGAAGTTTGCAAGCTGGCAATCTGAAAATACAGATAAAGCCGCTCTTCTTGAGCGATTGGTGAAGCGTGAACTTCCCGCTGGCTGGGATTCCGCATTGCCAATCTTTGAAGCAGGTAAGGATGTTGCAACGCGCGCCGCATCAGGACATGTAATTAATGCAATTGCTGCAGCGCTTCCAGAATTCTGGGGCGGTTCAGCAGATCTCGCAGATTCAAATAACACAACAATTGAGGGCGGCAAATCATTCTTGCCGCGTTCAAGTGAGATGAAAGATGCTGATCCTTATGGACGCATCATTCACTTTGGAATTCGCGAGCATGCAATGGGTTCAATACTCAATGGCATCACCTTGCATGGTTTAACACGAACATTCGGTGGAACATTTGCAGTCTTTAGCGATTACATGCGACCTACTGCTCGTCTTGCTGCATTGATGGATATCCCAACTACTTTTGTCTGGACCCATGACTCAATTGGTCTCGGTGAAGATGGTCCAACACACCAACCGGTCGAGCACCTAGCTGCGATGCGAGCGATTCCGAACTTTGCAGTCATCCGTCCGGCCGATGGTAATGAGGTTCGTGAAGCGTGGAAGTCGATACTTCTTCGTCAGAAGCCAGCCGGACTCTTCCTCTCTCGTCAAAATCTTCGGACTGTGGATCGCGCCAGCCATGGCGCAGCATCTGGAGTCGATCAAGGTGCCTATATCTTGAAGGAGGCATCTGGTAATACTGATGTCGTCATCATCGCAACAGGTTCAGAGGTTGCACTCGCCCTCGATGCCCAGGTAGCTCTGGAGGCCAAAGGCATCTCGACCCGAGTCGTCAGTGCGCCTTGTCTCGAGTGGTTTAACGAGCAACCGCTCTCCTACCGGGAAGCAGTCTTACCTAAGAGTGCGAAGCTTCGCGTAAGCGTTGAAGCGGGAATCTCACAGGGATGGCGCGAATATGTCGGTGACAATGGAGTCATCATCTCGATCGATCACTTCGGTGCATCTGCCGGTGCTTCCAAGCTCTTTACCGAGTTCGGATTTACCGTCGATCGCATCGTTGGCGATATCGAATCTGCCCTCAAGTAAGGCGGCAAGGATGTCGATCAAAGTATCTGGCCCATCGCTTTCTCGTGTAGATCGAAGCTCAGAACGATATGCACTTCTTCGTAAAGTTCACCAGAAGATTGCACTCAAAGACCCCAACACCTGGGGAGCTGAAGCTGCAACCGAGGCAGCAATCCGCCTCAATTGGGTCGATCTTCCGACAACCTCTCAAGCACTTCATGGCCAGATAGCCACGATCGCCGAAGCATTTAAGGAGAAGAGTCGAGTCGCACTCTGCGGAATGGGCGGCTCCTCCCTTGCACCCGAGGTTTTATCAAAGACCTTCAATCGCGAGATCATCATTGTCGATTCAACCGATCCCAATTACATTGCACATGCGCTCAACGGCGATCTCAGCAAGACCGTTTTTGTGGTGAGCTCTAAATCTGGATCCACTATCGAAACTTCATCACAACGTGCACTCTTTCAATCGAAGATAGCCGAAGCTGGTCTCAAAGTCACTGAGCACCTCATTTTTGTTACCGATCCCGGTTCGCCGCTTGATGTCGAGACGAGAGCTGCTGGCTTCACAGTTGTCAACGCCGACCCCAATGTTGGTGGCCGTTTCAGTGCGCTGAGCGCCTTCGGTGTAGTTCCTGCTGCGCTTTCCGGCATTGATATCTGGAGCGTTCTTAAAGATGCCGAAGAAGCCAAGAGTGAATTCCTTGCAGATGATTCAACCATCCTCGATATCGCATACCTCTTCAGTGAAGTTGCCGGCCAATATATTGGCTTTACCGACCATGGATCAGCAGTTCCTGGAATCTCCGATTGGATTGAGCAGCTCATTGCTGAATCAACTGGCAAAGATGGAAAGGGTCGACTTCCCATTGTTGCCGAATCAGTGGCTGCAGCAGAGATCGGAAATCCATTTACAGTTTCCTTCTCAGATTCAGGCGCTGATCTCAATGTCATTGCACCGCTGGGTGCGCACTTCATCTTCTGGGAGTGGGTCACTGCAATTCTTGGAGCCGCACTTGAGATTGATCCATTTAATCAACCGAACGTCACAGAGGCGAAAGAACAGACTCTGGCTCTACTCGATGAGTGGAGCACATCTGATCGCGTAGATCCCCCTGTGCTCACACCTGATGCGATTGAAGGCGATGTGGAGATATTTGGCGCCGGTGTAGATATTCGAGATTCACTCCTTTCAATCATCTCGCAATCTGTAGATGATGGGTACATCTCAATCATGGCTTACTTAGATCGCAAGGATGATGTTGCGCTAGAGGAACTTCGTTCTCTTATTGCAGCAGCATCGGGGCGACCAACGACATTTGGTTGGGGTCCACGTTTTATGCACTCCACAGGTCAGTTCCACAAGGCTGGCCAACCCAACGGCACCTTTATTCAGATCACTGGCGAAGTTGATTGTGACTTCGAAATTCCTGGCCGGAACTTCTCATTTGCAACTCTCGTTGCAGCTCAGGGCCTCGGCGATGGAAGAGCTCTCGCAAAACGTCAATACCCGCTCCTGCGTCTTCACTTGAAGAATCGCAGTGCGGGTATTGAGGAAATTCTTAAGGCTGCACGAGCCCTCTAATTCAATGGCGTAACGCCATCTCAATCTGAGTGCTTGAGCTACTCGATATCATCTCCGCGAAGTTTGCGGAGAGCATCTTCAAGAATCTTCGCACCTTCTGTATCTGAACGTCGCTCCTTCACATAAGCAAGGTGAGTCTTATAAGGAACATTGACTACAGCGCTAGGTGGATTGTTGCGATCGCGACCTGCTGGCAGACCACACTTTGGGCAATCCCACTGAGTAGGAATCTCGACGGTCTCTTCTACAGCAAAAGATGGTCGGACTTCATGTCCATTGGCACACCAGTAGGAGACTGTTGCGCGCTCAATCTGATCGCCACGCTCTGCCTCGCCCATTGGGCCGGCGCCGACACGACTTCCGCGAATTGCACTTGCCATGGATTAACCCTTCAAAACGAGTGAGAGGCCAACGACGCCTGCGAACCAGAGACCGCCAACGACGATTGTGATGCGATCGAGGTTGCGCTCTACGACAGATGATCCACCGTAGTTTGATGAGATTCCGCCACCGAAGAGGTCAGAGAGTCCAGCTCCCTTACCCTTGTGTAGGAGGACGAGAAGGATCATCAAAACGCTGGTGATCACAAGAAAGATTGATAGTGCTAAGGCCACGAATTACTCCTCTAAAGTTTCAGACAGTAAGGATAGCGAATAAAGCGGGTGGAGAGTTACTCGGCGACCGCGTAGAACTTGGCGATTTTCGCCAATTCCTCAGGATCTAGGCTCGCTCCCCCGATAAGGGCGCCATCGACATCATCCTGCTTCATGATTTCTACGATATTCGATGACTTCACTGAGCCGCCATAGAGAATACGCATATTCGAAGCGATCTCTGATGAGCCGATCTGCTCGATCTCCTCGCGGATAGCTGCACAGACTTCCTGGGCATCTTCAGGGGTTGCGGTCTTTCCTGTGCCGATCGCCCACACTGGCTCGTATGCGATGACAATCTTCTTTAGCTCTGGCTTGGTGAAGCCTTCAAGGCCGGCGCGAACCTGGCGGATGACATGAGATACATGGGTACCAGATTCACGGATTGCGAGCTCTTCGCCGACACAGAAGATCGGTGTCAACTCATTTGCAAGGGCTGCCTTAATCTTGCGATTAACGAGCGCATCATCTTCATGGTGAATCGCACGGCGCTCAGAGTGGCCGATCACTACAAAGGTGCAACCAAGTTTTGCAAGCATCGAGCCTGAGATGTCGCCGGTGAATGCACCGGATGGTTCTGGTGAAAGATCTTGAGCTCCATATTGGAGGCGGAGGCGATCTCCATCGACCATTGTCTGAATTGATCGAATGTCGGTAAATGGAGGGATGACTGCAACATCGACTGCATCGTAATCAGCATCTGAGAGTGAATAGACAAGCTTCTGCGCAACTGCAATCGCCTCAAGGTGATTGAGGTTCATCTTCCAGTTACCTGCCATCAGTGGCTTACGCATTTATTACTCCTTCAGTTCTGTTGCTGTTGATGTATTGAAGTAAAACTAGAGATCGAGCGCCTTGAGACCAGGAAGTTCTTTACCCTCTAGGTACTCGAGAGATGCTCCACCGCCGGTTGAGATGTAGCCAAATTGCTCATCCTTAAATCCAAGTGCGCGTACCGCAGCAGCTGAATCGCCACCACCTACTACCGAGATTCCGGTGACTTCGGTGAGCGCTTCTGCAACAACCTTTGTTCCGTGAGCGAACGCTGCAAATTCAAAGACACCCATCGGGCCATTCCAAAATACTGTCTTGCACTCGCGAATCGCAGCTGCAAAAACTGCGGCAGAGTCAGGGCCGATATCAAGACCCATCTGATCTGCTGGGATTGCATCTGCAGCAACAATTGTCGCTGGTGAATCTGCAGCAAATGCAGGAGCTACGACGATATCGGTTGGGAGTACGAGGCGAACGCCTTTATCTGCTGCCTCTTGAATTAATCCACGGACGGTGTCGAGCATCTCTGCCTCAACGAGTGACTTTCCAATTTCTTTGCCTTGAGCTGCAAGGAAGGTAAAGACCATTCCACCACCGATTGCCATGACATCTACCTTGCCGAGCAAGTTAGAGATAACACCGAGCTTGTCGGAAACCTTTGCGCCACCTAGTACGACTCCATATGGACGGGCTGGATCTGTCGTGAGCTTCTTGAGGACCTCAACCTCAGCTGCAACGAGGGTTCCCGCAGCATGTGGGAGGAGCTTTGGAAGATCAAAGACAGATGCATGCTTACGGTGCACTGCACCAAAGCCATCTCCGACGTAAATATCGGCGAGCTTTGCGAGCTCTGTTGCTAAAGCTGTGCGTTCAGATTCATCTTTCGATGTCTCTGCTGCGCTAAAGCGAATATTTTCGAGGAGGAGAATCTCTCCTGGCTCAAGGGACTCTGCCGAAGCTGTGACATCTGAGCCGGTAATTGCACCAGCGAACTTCACTGGCTTACCCAATAGTTCAGATAGTCGAACTGCAATAGGAGCAAGTGAGAGTTCTGGCTTTGCCTCACCCTTTGGTCGACCTAGATGCGCTGCAATTACCAACGACGCTCCCTTTGCAAGGAGGGCGTTGATAGTTGGAAGTGAAGCGCGAATACGTCCATCATCTGTGATCTTTCCTTCTTTCAAAGGAACATTGAGATCGCAGCGAAGAAATACGCGCTTGCCTGCTACATCTAGGTCAGCCAAAGTAGTCATTGAATTAGAGGCTCTTTCCTACATAGCCAACGAGATCGACGAGGCGGTTTGAGTAACCCCACTCGTTGTCATACCAACCAACAACCTTGACAGTTGTTCCGATTGCTTTGGTGAGCTGTGCATCGAAGATACATGAAGATGGATCTGTCACGATATCTGATGAAACGATTGGATCTTCTGTGTATGAGAGGAAGCCCTTAAGTGAGCCCTCTGCTGCCTTCTTCATCGCTGCGTTGATCTGCTCTGCAGTTGCTTCCTTAGCAAGTTCGACTGTGAGGTCTGTTGCTGAACCTGTTGGAACTGGAACGCGCATTGCGAAACCATCGAGCTTGCCCTTGAGCTGTGGAAGAACGAGTGAGATCGCCTTCGCAGCACCGGTTGAGCTTGGGATGATATTTGTTGCAGCTGCACGTGCGCGGCGGAGATCCTTATGTGGGAAGTCAAGGATTACCTGATCGTTTGTGTAAGCGTGGATTGTTGTCATCAAGCCGCGGACGATTCCGAATTCTTCATCCAAGACCTTAGCCATCGGAGCGAGGCAGTTTGTTGTGCAAGATGCATTTGAGATGACGTGGTGGTTAGCTGGGTCGTACTTCTCGTGGTTTACGCCCATCACAACTGTGATGTCCTCATCGGTTGCAGGCGCAGAGATGATGACCTTCTTCGCGCCAGCTGTGATGTGCTTCTTCGCATCTGCAGCCTTTGTGAAGTGACCTGTTGATTCGATGACGATATCTGCGCCAACTGAAGCCCATGGAAGGTTTGCTGGATCGCGATCTGCAAATACCTTGATTGTCTTTCCACCGACTGTGATGGTGTCCTCTGTATGAGAGACCTCTAGACCAAGGCGGCCGAGGATTGAGTCATACTTGAGAAGGTGAGCAAGTGTCGCGTTATCTGTGAGGTCGTTGATACCCACGATATTGATATTTGGGTTTGTAAGGGCTGCGCGGAAGAAGTTACGTCCGATACGTCCAAAACCATTGATTCCGACATTAATCATTATTAAACCTCGTTCTTAAAGAGAGTGAATTTCCCGTAATGACCCTAGCTCCATCAATTGAGGGGCTGAATTGGGTGGCTTTACATGCGCCACAACGTTGGGACGAGGGAAGGATACCAGCCCGAAGAGGTTACTCGCCGAGTAAGTCGGGCGAGAGTCCCGCCTCAGTATCAGGAATTCCGAGCTCGCCGGCACGTTTATCAGCCATTGCAAGGAGTCGGCGGATTCGACCCGCGATTGCATCTTTCGTCATTGGAGGTGTGGCAAGTGAGCCGAGTTCTTCGAGAGATGCCTGGCCATGTGCGATACGGAGTTCGCCAGCCTCTTTGAGGTGATCAGGAATTGTTGGACCGAGAATCTCCATAGCGCGTTGTACTCGTGCAGCAGCTGCTACCGCTGCGCGAGCTGAGCGCCGTAAATTTGCATCATCAAAATTTGCGAGGCGATTTGCCGTAGCGCGAACTTCACGACGCATCCGTCGCTCTTCCCATGCCAATACGCTTTCATGCGCACCCAAGCGAGTGAGGAGCGATCCAATTGCATCGCCATCACGAATGACAACTCGATCGACGCCGCGAACTTCGCGAGCCTTTGCTGCGATATTGAGACGACGCGCAGCACCGACAAGCGCTAGCGCCGCCTCTGGACCAGGGCAGGTAATTTCAAGAGAAGATGAACGACCCGGTTCGGTGAGAGAGCCATGTGCCATAAATGCTCCACGCCATGCAGCCTCTGCATCACAGACATTTGCCGCTACAACTTGTGGTGGCAAACCACGGATGGGGCGACCATTAGCATCGATGAGCCCAGTCTGACGTGCAAGAGCTTCTCCGGATTCGATCACTCGAACCACGTAGCGAGAGCCCTTTCGAAGTCCGCTCGATGAGAGAACAGCTAAATCGGAATCATGGCCGTAAATATCGGCGATATCTTTCTTGAGACGGCGAGCTGATTGAGAGGTATCGAGTTCAACTTCGATGACAACCTTGCCCGAGGCGATATGGAGTCCCCCAGCAAAACGGAGCAGGGATGAGACCTCAGCTTTACGACAACACGGTTTGGTAATCGTGAGTCGGCTGAGTTCATCTTTGACCGCAGCTGTCATTGCCATGGGGCTATCAAACCAGCATTTCCTGAAGAATGTGAGTGAAAGCTGAGGCTAATTTCTCACCACCGTGGTGAATGGTCACCTTCTCATCGCGTAAATCGGCCTCAAGATAGGTGATTCCGCGCTCTTGTAAATAGTCAGCGAGCTCACCTCGGCCGGCGAGGTGAGAATCTGCAACGACTAGGTCGAAGCGGAGCTCGGGGGCATAGTGGTGGAGGATTTCGCAATGTTCTAGGGGTGAATAACCTGCATACTCCCCCGCCTTTGCATCATCTCTATTTGTATCTAAATTGAGGAGGAGGATTTTCTTTGCCGGTGAAGCGACAATTGCATCTCTGAGAGTGGGAACCAATAAATGTGGAAGCACGCTCGAGAACCAGGAGCCTGGACCCATCGTTATCCACTCAGCCTCTGCCAAAGCTGAGAGAACTTCTGGCCGAGTTGTTGGATTCTCTGGTTTCATCCGAAGTTCTACGAGACGGCCGGGGGTTGTTGCAACTGCCACCTGTCCGATTGCCTCTATTCTCTCGGCGCCGTTGAGAAATGTTGCCTCAATATCAAGTGGTTCGGCGGTCATCGGTAGAACGCGACCCACAACTTTGAGAAGAGCGCCTACGCGATCGAGGCCTACTACTACATCTTCATCTCTATCCCAGAGCGCTGCCAGTAGCAGGTTTCCTACCGCATGACCATCGAGTGGACCTTCGCTAGTAAATCTGTACTGCATGATCTCGGCCCAGTCGCGCCCCCACGCATCATCTGCGCAGAGCGCAGCGAGTGCCATTCTTAAATCACCCGGGGGCATAATGGGAAATTCTTCACGTAGACGGCCAGAAGACCCACCATTATCTGCAACTGTAACAACTGCAGTGATTTTATCTGTCACTGAACGAAGTGCTCGTAGCGTTGCGGCCAAGCCATGCCCACCGCCAAGTGCTACAACTCTTGGTTGTGAACTCATTCACGACCTACATCACGATGTGTTGCATGAGCTGAAACTTCATAGTCGCCATGAGCGCGATTGAGCTGGGATGCAATCTCGCGAGCAATAGAGACCGAACGATGTTTTCCGCCAGTACATCCGATTGCAATCGTTACATACTTTTTGCCTTCGCGAAGATAGCCCGGAATCATTTTCTCCACGACATCTACATAAGCCTTCACGAAATCTGAGACACCTTCGCTTGCAAGTACATGGTTA
>JACCDI010220356.1_pt1 | contig 13703 bp, 7 predicted proteins | sample 7442791 | NCBI WGS metagenome assembly JACCDI01 (sample SAMN15323434, study PRJNA562643) | freshwater metagenome | isolation source: river surface water | place: USA:Blue River Watershed | collected 2017-08-15
GCCCAATGCCCTCATGGCTGAATACTATGCGCAACGCGCCAACCCCGCAACAGGCGCAGGACTCATCATCACTGAAGCGACCGCCATTAGCCACCAAGGCCAGGGCTATTCAGATGTACCCGGTATTTGGTCAACAGCACAAGTGAAAGCATGGCAACCCATCACGCAAGGCGTTCATGCAAAGGGCGGCAAAATTGTGATGCAACTCTGGCATGTTGGCCGCATTTCTCACACCAGTTTGCAACCCGGCGGCCAAGCTCCTGTTGCACCCTCTGCCATCGTTGCTAAGTCGAAAACTGTTTTGATTGAAAACGGCGTTCCCAGCTTTGTCGCAACCTCTGTGCCTCGCGCACTTTTGCTGGAGGAAATTCCTGGGATTGTGGCCGATTACCGCAAGGCTGCTCGCAATGCCATTGAGGCCGGATTTGACGGCATCGAAGTGCATGCGGCCAATGGTTACTTAATAGATCAGTTTTTACGCGCCGACAGCAATCACCGCAGCGATACCTATGGTGGCAGCATTGAAAATCGTGCGCGCTTATTGAAGGAAGTTATGAACGCGGTGTGCGAAGAAATTGGTGCGGGTCGGTGTGGCATTCGCATCTCCCCTGTCACACCAGCCAACGATGCCAGTGATTCCGCACCACAATCTTTGTTTGAGCATGTCGCTCAGTTTTTAGGCTCACTTTCCTTGGCTTATGTGCACGTCATTGAAGGTTCTACAGGTGCTGCCAGAGATTATCAACAAGGTGATCAGGCTTTCGACTATGAAGCTCTAAAAGCGGCTTACCAACAGGCTGGCGGCAAAGGCGCATGGATGCTCAACAACGGCTATGAACGCGAGTTAGCAGATCACGCTTTGCAAAACGGTGCAGACCTGATTGCGTTTGGAAAGTCTTTCATTGCAAATCCAGATTTAGGTTCGCGCTTGAAACAAAACGGTCCTTACAACTTGCCCGATCGCGCAACGTTTTACGGCGGCAAAGAAATTGGCTACACCGACTATCCAACATTGACAGCAACGCCTTAATCACAAACGAAAGCTTCGTTTTGCTTTATGAATTCGTCTGAAAATACCTTTGAAGGTCGCCGCGTAGAACAACAAGTTCAGGGTCAAGCCACGCGCGATGGTGATGGCGTCAAACTCACTCGCGTGCTCACGCAAGCGCATCAAAGACGGCTTGATCCTTTTTTAATGCTCGACAACTTTGGCAGTGATGACCCCAAAGACTATGGCGGCGGATTTCCTGACCATCCACACAGGGGCTTTGAAACCGTCACTTACATGATCGCAGGGCGCATGCGCCACAAGGACAGTGCCGGAAATGAAGGCCTGTTGCAAAACGGTGGTGTTCAGTGGATGACTGCAGGTCGAGGGGTGGTGCACAGTGAAATGCCTGAACAAGAAAATGGTGTGATGGAAGGTTTTCAACTTTGGCTTAACTTGCCTTCTAAAGACAAAATGTGCACACCAGGGTATCAAGACCTGCAAAGCGAAAAAATTCCAGAGTTTTTTCCACAAGATGGGGTCAAGGTCAGGGTCATCGCAGGTCAATCACAGGGTGTAGCAGGTGCAGTTCAAAGACCTGTGGAAGCCTTTCCAACCGATGTCTTGTATTTGGACATTCATTTTGACAATGAAGGCGTGTTTGAACAAACATTGTCAAGACAGCACAATGCATTTTTATTTGTGTACCGCGGAACTGTCAATGTCATCAGCAATGCACAAGAGACAACTGTGACACTGCACAGAATGGCCATCTTGCACAACGAAGGTCATGGCGTTGTCTTGAAAGCCTCTGCAGGCAGCAAAGTATTGCTGATTGCAGGACAGCCCTTGAACGAGCCCATAGCTCAATATGGTCCGTTTGTCATGAACACACGAGATGAATTGATTCAAGCTGTCGATGACTTTAGAGCTGGTCTTTACAATTCATAACAATTTCTGCAAAGAAGCGATACATGCGCTGGTCAAACTGCTAACAGCCCTCTGAAAAAATCAAATTTTGAATTTTCATAACAGAGGTCTTTTATTCAAAGGATTTATCATGACCGTTTCACGTACCCTGAATTTTGCGGCTGTTGTATTGCTAGGTGCCGCCGTTCACACAAATAGTTTTGCACAAGCATCTAACATGCCAACGCAAGGCATGCAACACAGAATGGATGGCCATCACGCTTCTCGAATGGCTTCACATACAACAGATCATGCAGCACATCATTCAGCTTCAAATCGAGAAGCCAAGCATCAAAATCACTTAGAGGCACTCAAGACGTCCTTGCAAATTCAAGCTGCGCAAGAAAGCGCTTGGCATGCGTTCACGTCTGCTATGACTCACTCGAAAAACAAAAAGGGTTCAAATTTGAGTGAAAATTTAAGCTCAAGCAAACCTGCAGACCTTAACCAATTAACCACACCCGAGCGCATTGACAAAATGATGCTCATGAAAACAGAGAAACACGCTGAAATGACAAAACGCATGGAAGCTACCAAAACTTTTTATGCTTCATTGACACCTGTTCAACAGAAAGAATTTGACAAGCATTCACAAAAGTTCATGAAACGCGGCTCTATCAAACATCATTGCAAAATGCATTCATGATCTGGGGACTCACTGAAGAACAAATCGCAACATATGGCCTGACTTTTGGCATTGCAGCATTCATGTTGTACATGCTTTTTATCATTGGTCAATTGGCGTGGGAATCTAAAGCAGGAAAGTTCGGAACCTTTGTTCTTTTTCTTGCTTTGGCTTTTGGCATGCTTGGTTTTATTGCCAAGACAGGGATTCAGTGGTTTTTAGAAAAATAAGTTTGTCAATGCACAAAGTTGTGGACAATTTTTGGATAAGCAACCAGTTATCCACAGAAAATTATTTTTTCTAAACTTGTTCATGCTTTCATGACAGCTCAGTTGCAGCCTCATGCACACCCTTCAACATCACGCAATGTGTTGATCCATAAAGAAAAAAGGGACTTGTCCACAAGACAAGCCCCTCTCTATCTACTACTACTATGTATTAATCTATATAAAAGAAGAATACAAAGACAAACTGCACATTCAAATTAAATTGTTTTTCTGAATGCATCCATGCTGTTTTGCCACTGAACCATGGCGGCTTTAAGGTTTCGCTCTTTCACATGACCAAAACCTTTGATTTGGTCGGGCACATTGGCCAACTGAACGGCGATTGAATGGTTTTCAATGTTCAAAGAGGCCAAAACTTCTGTCACTGAATCTATGTATTCTTGAATCAGGGCCCGTTCAGTTTGTCTTTCTTCCGTCTTTCCAAAAATGTCTAAAGCTGTGCCGCGCAAGAATTTAAAGCGGCTTAGCGCTTTAAACACCAATAACATCGAAGGGCTCATTTTTTGTTTGATCAAATGTCCTTTCTCGTTGCGTTTTGCAAGCAAGGGTGGGGCTAGGTGGTAATGCACCTTGAAATCGCCTTCAAACTGGGTTTTAACGCGTTCTAAGAACTGTTTGTCGGTATGCAAGCGGGCTACTTCGTACTCATCTTTGTAAGCCATCAATTTAAACAAGTTCTTTGCCACAGATTCGGTCAGCAATGTTTTGCCGAATGCCTGTTCTTTTTGTTTAACAATATTGACAAAACTCTCGTAGCGTTTGGCATAGGCAGTGTTTTGATAAGCCGTTAAAAAGTCATAACGCTGAGCAATCAAATCTTCCAGACGATCACGTTTTTTGAATTGAATCACTTGAGATGGCGTTAAGAGTGCTTCAACGGCATTCAAATGGTGTGCAGCATGGCGACCCCATTCAAAAGCAGCCAAATTGTTGGCCACCGCAACTTCGTTCAATTCAATTGCACGCTGCAAAGCTTCTAAACTCAAAGGAACCCAACCCTTTTGCCAGGCATAGCCTAAGATCATAGGATTGATGTAAATGGTGTCACCCATCAATTGCGATGACAGCTTGTCAGCGTCAAATGCAGCAAGTCCTTCTAAACCCACAGCGGTGACAATTTCTTGGGCACAGCTTTCGGCAGGATTGACCCATTGCGTGTCTTTGACAAAAGCTGCCGTAGGTGTGCTGTGAGAGTTAAGTGCCACGTGCGTGCGACCTTGGCGCATGCGTGACAATGTTTCTTTGCCAGCACTCACAATGGGATCACAGCCTAAAATTAAATCGGCTGCGGCCATGCTGACTCGGGTTGTTTGAATTTGATCTTGGTGTTTGGCTAACAACACATGACTCCATGTTGCACCGCCCTTTTGCGCCAAGCCAGCTGAATCTTGTGTCACGATACCCAAACCATCTAAGTGAGCGGCCATGCCCAATAACTGACCAATGGTGATCACACCTGTACCGCCAACGCCAGCGACCACAATGCCATAGGCGTTCAAAGATGAACTCAAATCGGGCAAGTTAGGCAAAGGCAAAGCAGGCAATTGCGCAGGGCTGAACTTTTGTTCTTTCGATTTTTTGCGCAGCTGTCCACCTTCAACGCTGATAAAGCTAGGACAAAAACCTTTAAGGCAGCTGGTATCTTTGTTGCATGTGTTTTGGTTGATGGTGCGTTTACGCCCAAAATCAGTTTCTAAGGGCTCTACCGACAAACAGTTCGATTGCACACCACAATCGCCGCAGCCTTCACAAACCAGTTCATTGATCATTACCCGCACAGCAGGATCGACCATGGTGCCACGCTTGCGGCGGCGGCGTTTTTCAGTGGCACACGTTTGGTCATAAATAATGACCGTACAACCTTTGATGTCACGCAATTCTCGCTGGATCGCATCCAACTCATCTCGGTGATGTACCAACACGCCTTCTGCGAGTGCCACACCGTTGTATTTTTCGGGTTCATCGGTGACCACTTTAATCACCACAGCACCTTCTGCCCGCATGCTTTGCGCAATTTGAACCACAGAGTGGCCTTCTGCGCGCTCACCAATGCGCTGGCCACCTGTCATGGCGACAGCATCGTTGTATAAAATTTTGTAAGTGATGTTCACGCCGGCTGCAATGCTTTGACGAATGGCCAAAATACCGCTGTGAAAATATGTGCCATCACCAATATTGGCAAACACATGTTGATCGTGACTGAAATGCTGCTGACCAATCCAGGGCGTACCTTCGCCTCCCATTTGGGTAAAGCCTACAGTGCTGCGGTCCATCCACAAGCTCATGAAGTGACAACCAATGCCAGCCATGGCACGCGAGCCCTCGGGCACTTTGGTACTTGTATTGTGCGGACAGCCAGAGCAAAACCAAGGCATGCGATCGGCAGCAGGGTTGAGAACCAAGCTGTTTTGTGCGCGTTCTTTGCCTTCAATAATTTGAAGCTGCGCATTCATGCGCATCACAATATCGGACGGTAAATCTAACTTCAAAAGTCGATGCGCCAAGGCTTTGGCAATGAGTGTGGGCGTAAGGTCTGCATTGGCCCTTAAAAGTCGATGTGCCAGTGGGTTTGGAACAGACCACTCTCCACCTGCATCATTGCCATCAAGTTCATCAAATTTACCCACAATGCGAGGGCGCTTTGAATCAGGCCAGTTGTAGAGTTCTTCTTTCAGTTGGTATTCAATGATTTGGCGTTTTTCTTCTACAACCAAAATCTCTTTCAGGCCTTGCGCAAACTCGCGTGTGGTTTGCGCCTCTAAGGGCCACACCACAGACACTTTGTGAACTCGAATGCCTAGGCGTTGACATGTTTCATTGTCAAGCCCTAAATCTACCAATGCTTGACGCGTGTCGTTGTAGGCTTTGCCGCTGGCGATGATGCCGTAACGATCGTTGTGGCCTTCAATCACATTGTGGTTGAGGCGATTGGCACGAATATAGGCCAGCGCGGCATACCATTTGAAATCAAACAATCGAGCTTCTTGTTCAAGCGCTGAGTCGGGCCAGCGGATGTGAACACCGCCGGGTGGCATTTCAAAATCAGGCAGAACAATTTTCACGCGGTCTGCATTGATGTCTGCGGTAGCACTCGATTCCACAATTTCTTGAATGGTCTTCATGCCAGACCAGACACCCGAAAAACGGCTTAGAGCGATGGCGTGCACGCCCAAATCTAAAACTTCTTGAACAGATGCAGGAAAGAAAACAGGCAAACCACACGCTTTGAATATGTGATCACTTTGGTGCGCGGCAGTGGAGCTTTTGGCCACATGGTCATCCCCGGCAACAGCCAGTACACCTCCCCAAGGCGTGGTACCTGCCATGTTGGCATGCTTGAACACATCTGAGCAACGGTCTACACCGGGACCTTTGCCGTACCAAATACCAAAAACACCATCCATTTTGTTGCTGCCAGGCGGCGCAAACCCAAGTTGCTGCGTGCCCCACAAAGCAGTGGCCGCCAGCTCTTCATTGACGCCGGGTTGAAAAACAATGTTGTGTTTTTCTAAATAAGGTTTGGCTTTCCAGAGGGCTTGGTCATAACCGCCCAGTGGGGAGCCACGATAGCCACTGATGAGCGCGCCTGTTTTTTTGCCAGCCAGCGCGTCGCGCTCTTGTTGCAACATGGGCAAGCGCACCAGCGCTTGCACCCCACTCATGAAAGCACGGCCAGTGCTTAGGCTGTATTTGTCATCCAAGGTTACATTGGCCAAAGCTTGGCGCAAATGTTCAGGCAAGGGAGCGTTCATGGTGTACCACCTTCAAAAGCGATTTAGCGCAGTGTAGAACGACAAAGCTTATCGTGGAAGTAAAACCCATGCTTTCATGTCTTGTTTGAGACGGCCAGCCAACTCACCTGCAGCATCGCCAGAACCGGCATAAAAATCAGCTCGAACTGCGCCCACAATGGCACTACCCGTGTCTTGTGCCATGACCAAGCGCTGCAGTTGCGTTTGAGGACCATGGCTGACAAGCCACACGGGTGTGCCGTAAGGAATGCTGCCAGGATCGACAGCAATTGAGCGACCAGGTGTTAGTGGCACACCTTGTGCGCCTTTTGGGCCTAGCAAAGCGGCCTTGCCGTTCAACGCTTCTTCTTTGAAGAACACATACCGCGGGTTTTTGGTCAGCAATTCTTGGGTTCGTTTGGGATTTTGAGCAAGCCATGCTTTGATGCCAGGCCAGGTCGCGTCTTTGGTTAATTTTTGATCAAGCAACCAACGGCCAATGCTTTGGTATGGCCGCTCATTGGTACCCGCAAAGGCCAAGCGAATTTGTCTGCGACTGCCATCAGATTCGGTAAGCCACAACCTGCCAGAGCCTTGAATGTGCAAAATCATGGCATCGACAGGGTCGGCAATGAAAGCGATTTCTTTGCCTCTGAGTGCATTTTGGGCAGCAGGCAAGGTGGCAATTTCTTCGCGTGTAAACCAGGGTGACCGTGATTTGAGGCTGGAGGGTGGCGCATAAAGTGGCACATCAAAGCCACGCTTCAGTGTTCGTGATGCCTCAATCACAGGTTCGTAATAAGCGGTGAGCAAACCATTGGCAGGGCTACTGCTTTCTTGGAGACTTTCAACGCGATAAGGCGTGAAATTTTGCATGAGCCAAGCAAGTTGATTGGCGCTAGATTGCGCCTCTAAGCGCCGAACACCTTGGCACAAAGTGCTCGAAGCAACGGCAGGCCTTGAACAACTTTGCAGCCAGGCAACCCAAGCTTCATTTAGGTTGTCGGTTGTCAAACCGGGCAAATCGTTCCACGAGGCCATGACCCAACGGCTCTTGTTTCGAATGACAGTGACAGGCGATGGGGTCCTGCTTGGCACAGTTGCGATGGCTTGCGCGGCGGGTGGCGTTGCAGTTGTAGGCAATGAAGGCGGGGGTGAAGAAGCACAGGAGGCTAAAAGACAAGAGAGCAGCAACATCCCCCACCGCTTGGCGCATTGCACTTGATCTGACCGTTGACGAGAAGCGCTTGACATGGTCATCACGTGGAAATCTCACGCAACAGGTTGGCCAACTCCACTGCAGACTTCACATCCATTTTTTCAAACACACGCGAGCGATGAACCTCGACCGTTCGAACGCTGATGTCAAGCTGGCTGGCAATCAGCTTGTTCGGTAAACCTTCGACCACCAAGCGCATCACATCTTGCTCGCGCTCGGTAAGCTCCGCCAATCGAGACACCAAGTCGGCGCTTTGGCGTCGCAATGTCAAGCGTTCGTTTGACAAAGCCAAGGCCTGCTCCACTCGGTCAACCAATGCGTTGTCAGAAAAAGGTTTTTCACAGAAGTCAAAAGCCCCGCGTTTAACGCTGTCAACGGCAGTTGGCACATCGGCATGCCCACTGAGAAAAATAACGGGCCAGGTTTGTGCCAAACCATTTCCAATGAGCGATTCAAACAAGGCCAAACCGCTTTGACCGGGCATGCGCACATCCAACAAAATGCAGCCCGCTTGTGTGGGAACAGGCGCATGGGTGTTGGGGAATTGATGATGCAGCATTTGTTCGAAGGATTCGGCACTTGCAAACGATTGGCTCATTAAACGGCGAGACCGCAATAACCAAGCCATGGCATCGCGCACAATGGCATCGTCGTCGACAATGTAAACACAAGCATTGAGTACAGGCTGCATAGTTGAATTTTATGTTGCGCTTAGACTTCAGAAGCGGTTGGCAATGTGAATCGGAACAAGGTTCCTTGTGGGGCATGAGCAGCAAACTCTAAATGTCCACCATGTTGTTCAACCACGGTTCGGCACAGGCTCAAACCCAAACCCATGCCCTCAGACTTGGTTGTGAAAAAAGGCGTGAACAATTGCGCTGCAATTTCGGGCGGTATACCCACACCCAGATCGGTCACAGAAAATTCAATCCAACTATGTGACAAGCTTGATGCGGCGCGTTTAACTGTCAAGGTTAAGATGCGTTGTTTGCAATCAGGATGGTCCATGGCTTGCATGCCGTTTCTTGCCAGGTTCAACAAAACCTGTTCAACCATGGTACGGTCACACAACACGGGCGACAATCGTTCATCGATTTGCTTAATGACCCGAACTTTCAACTTGTGCGCTTGCAATTGAACCAGCGGCATGACGGCTTCAACAATAGCGCGCACCGGTACAACTTCACGATCTTGATCGCGTCGGCGAACAAAATCGTGCACGCTGTTAATGACTTTGCCCGCACGATTGGCTTGCTCAGAAATACGCTCTAACGCCATTTGCAAATCAAGCAGAGTGGCGTCGTTGTCGGGGTCTTGCGCTTGTTGTAGGAGGTTCAACGAACCATTGGCATAGCTTGAGATGGCAGCCAACGGTTGGTTGAGCTCATGACTTAACAAGGAGGCCATTTCGCCGACGGTTGCCAAACGTGCGGTGGCTTGAAGGCGCTCCTGGCTTGCCCGCGACAATTCTTCAATTTTGCGCTGTTCGCTGACATCCAAAAAGGCGCTCATCCAGCCCGTTTGTTGGCCCAGCAAATTGATCAAGGGCGCTTCAAAAATAAGCACCGGAAATCGAGAGCCATCTTTTCGAACAAAGACCGATTCGAACCCTTCACGCGGTGGTGAATTGCCCGCCAAGCGCACCGCTTGTCGTTGCTGGTATTCGCCGACCATCTCTGGCGGCCAATAGGGCATTGGCGCAGATTTGCCAAGAAGCTGTTCTGCTTCAAACCCAACCATTTGGCAAAACGCAGGGTTGACGTAGGTGATGCGCCCTTGCAAATCTCTAGCGCGCAAGCCTGTCACCAATGAGTCTTCCATGGCCTTTCGAAACGCCAATGCATCGGCCAAGTCGCGCTCGGCCTTGAGGCGTCGGCGGGAGTCCTTCACCAACAGCACCAGCACAGAGACCAGCGCAATGGACATGGCTGTGACCAAGGCGGGAAGGATGTTCGGGAAGAGGTCTGGCGCGGCGCGCCTGCCATCCATTCTCAGTATCAAGGTATTGCCAGGCAGGTCCAACAGTTGTGTGGCAGTGAACAGTCGTTTTGCGCGAGGCAATGAACCATGGATGGCCAGGCGCGTACCATCCGCTTCAATGAACGAAACCTCGTTGCGCTGGCCATAGCTGCTACCCAATTGGCTGGCCAAAATATCTTGTAGGCTGTAGGTCAGCAAGGTGAAGCCAATGGCCCCCCCTTGTTCAAGCATGGGCAAACAAAGCTCCATCACTTCAAGGCCCATGCCGTTGACTTGCGGCACAAAATAACTTCTTGAAAATGCGGGGCCGTTAAGGCGCTTTGAACGCAAGCACGTTTGTACAATTTCAGCTTGCTCGTTGAGGCGCGACTTTGCGTCAAAGATAGGCTCACGCAATGGCGAGTCAATGAAACTTAAAAGGCCACCCTGAATGTTGCGCCGCTCAACGCGCAGCCACTCTCGATTTTGACTCAACAAGCTGTTGACCTCTGCTTGCCACAATTTAGGTGACAACTCTTTGGCATTCAAGCTCTGAACAGCCAGCACATGCCGCGAAAAACTACTGCGAATGTCGTTCACAGCATCTGCTGTGTCACGGTCCAGCTCAGACTGAAACTGGCTGGCTTCGTACCGCCCTGCCAACCAAACTAAAGTGACCAGCAATGCCAGCACCAAGCCCACCAGTGCAACCCACAAGGACACTCGGCGGTCGGTGAAGGAGCGCGTGACCGACTTAAAGATCAGCCACAAAGGGGAGCGCCATGCCGCTGGAGTTGAATTGGATGAAGACATGACAGGTCGAAAAACAGGCCTCAGTTCGTCTTCCGGTTGGCCGTGACTTTGGTCACTTTGGGATCGCCCCAAGTACCGTCAATGGCAAACTCTTGAGTATTAACTCGGCTGAGTGGTTGTTTTAAGACCAGTTGCGCCAAGAAAGTACTCAGACCAATGGCCGGATTGAGTGCCAGCCCAGCCAACAAAGACGCCGTACCAGCATCAACTTCGGGCAAGATCAAAACGCGTAAATTTTGAGTTTCCCGAGCAATGTCAGAACTGCCCTCCATTTGAACCACCGCGTTAACCCCCTTCATTTGCAAGTTTCGGGTGCTGGCAATGCCTTGTTCAATCATCACGTCACCTCGAATGGTGTCGAATGCAAAGCCCGCGCTGAAAACATCGCGAAAATCGAGCAACAAACGCCGAGGCAAAGCTTGCAAACTTAACACGCCCAAGAGCTTTGCCACGCCAGGCTCAGCTTGTAAAAACTGGCCTCTGCCAATGTTGACATTGAAGCGGCCACTCAAGCTAGGGTAATGAAGCGTCAAAGGAGAACCTTGCCAACTGACTTGGCCTTCTAATTTGCCGCCACCGCCGCGCAAAGCATCCTTGGTGCCCAATCGATTGAGCAATTCACCCGCATCCGACACATCGAGTCGGAAGTTCATGTCGGTCATGGCGGGTTGGGTACCGTCACGCGAAGTCATCCATTTGCCACTGGCTTTGAAACTGGCCTCTGGCAAGATGACATTGAGCTTGCTGAGTCGCCATTCGCGGCCTGTATTGCTGCGCGGCGATGTGAGGTCGGTGTTGAGGGCTTCAATTTCAACGCGACCCAATTTTTTACCACGCAACTCCAAATCTTCTACCACGATGTCCAGTGCAGGGATGGCCACCGGTGAGTCTTCTAAAAGAGATTCAACCGTTTGGTCTGCCGACGGTGGCAAACTGAGTCGCGCAAGGCGCGCATAAATTCGCCCAGCGCTTTGCGCATTGGACTGCCGATATTCCAAGTAACCGCTGAACTCGCGGGCTTCCATTTGTGCGCGCCACAAAGCGCCTTCGCGCGATCCATTTACTGAGACGTTGTGCAAAGTTCGCCCTTGAATGGCCAAGTCGTTTGCTTTCAGTGTGATGCGGTTGGGCAAATAACTTTGGGTGGCAACAGACATGTCGTTGCTGGATGATCCGCTGTTGTTTGCGCGGCCTCTGGGGGGCGACAAGATTTGCAGCCAGTCGTCTACCGAGATTGTTGGCAAATTCACAACAGCAACGACGCTGCTGTCTTGTGTGTTGGTCGGCGTGCTGCGGCTTGTGGCAACATCCCCAATCAGCCATTTGCCGCTGATCACTTTGGGCTCTGCACCCGTCAATTCTCTAACGTAAGAGGCAGACAATGCCTGGCCCCAAGAGACTTGTAAATGGTCGCGTTGTGCCAAATTTTGACTCAGGCTTTGAATGGTGTTTTCATATTTCAGAGCCACCAGCTCATCGGGTCGTTTGTTAAGTGGCACCGGTAAATCCAAGCCCAAGCCTTGCAGTTGCGACTGTATGCTCAATTCACTTTGGCCGCCCTTGAAACCCAGGGTTGCAATGTAATTTGTACTGCCCGTGGCTTGTTGCGTAAGGGTACTGAGCATGGGGATCTCTTTGGCAAGGCGCATGCCGGTTGCCGTCGCTTGCCCTTGGGCGCGAATGACGGGGTTCGCCTCGGTGCTGTTGCTTGGCAACTTGCGTGAGCCGCCCTCTAATTTAAGTGGGCCACCCAAGAACTGCGCATTGACACCGGCCAAAGTGAAACCTGATTCGTTGAAATTGATAGCGCCCATGGCTTTTTCAAAGACAGGCAAACTGGTTTGCAGGCGCACATCGTTGTTGTTCAAGACAACGCTACCTTGTACGCTGGTTTTGTCTAGCTCATCCAAAGGCAAACGGAGTTTGAGGCGGGTGTTCAACGTTCCTGTGCTTTGTGTTTGCGTCAACAAGCCGCCAAGCATGTTGTTCACGGGTGATGGCCGTAGTTCGTTCAACAGCAGTTGCGCATTTGTTTTGGATTCACCCTGAACCAGCACAACAACTTTGTTGTTTAACTTAGGAATCTCAGCCTTGATTTGCGTGAAAGGCACATTGCCCCATTTGCCCGAAGCGTTGTTGACCTTGAAGTTGAGACGGTCAAACACAATGTCACCGTTTACGGCGTTCATCACGGGCCAAATGGCGCTGGCTGGTGTGGGCGTTGTGTTGCGAGAAGGGGTGGCGTTGCTCGGGGGAGCATATGCATACTGAACATCCTTGACTTTGCCAGCAAAGCGAAACTCACCGTCTTTGGGGTTGGCAAACGGCAACTGCTGCAGGTCACCCTTGATTTTGATGGCCAAGTTTTGAACATCGCCTTTGAGTACAGCATCGCGCACGTAATGACGCACATTCTGTGGCAAGGTGCTTGGCAGATAACGGTGAACGCGAGCAGCAGAGGCTTTCGAGACGTTGCCTTGCAAATCTAAAATTCCTAGGCTGTTGGTCAGTGTGCTTGGTTTCCAATTGCCGCGCCACTCACCGCTGAGGTCTGCGTTGCTCAGACTCAGTTGCCAGTCGGGCACAGACACTTGGTTTTTTTGTTTGACCCATTTGATGGAAGCCTGCATCTTGTCCAAGGGAATTCGCGGGTCTTCAAAAATGTGCGCCAAGCTGAAAGCGCCGCCGTCAACAGAAGCCTTGAGTTGACCGCCTTCGCCAGTCATGTCAAAACTGATGTCGGCGTTTTCAATGCCTGGCCAATGCGCTGAAGGCGATCCTGGCCGACCGCCCTCAAAATAAAAGTTTTCAAAGCGACCGTTGGCAGCATTGATTTGAAATGTGTTGTCATGGGTGCCCAGCAGTTGAGTCCACTCTATGTGCAACGCGTTCACCAAGCCAGAGACCTTGTGGTCTAACAACGGCTCGCGAGCCGCATTGGGTAAGGGCAGTTGCAATGCAATGTTGCGCAGCGCCAATAAATCCAATTTGTCGCCATGAAAAAGCCCTTTGGCGTTTTGGCCATTCTCGGCTTCGGCGTATGAAAACTTGACATTGCCGCCAGGCCAATGCAGACCATCGGTGGTGTCAAAGCGCAAGCCCTCGGTCGAAA
>JACCDI010335362.1_pt1 | contig 13699 bp, 18 predicted proteins | sample 7442791 | NCBI WGS metagenome assembly JACCDI01 (sample SAMN15323434, study PRJNA562643) | freshwater metagenome | isolation source: river surface water | place: USA:Blue River Watershed | collected 2017-08-15
AAGATTTTAAAAAAAGTGCTCAAGTTCCAGAAGATGATTCCGATACTGAGGATGAACACAGATCATTTGCCTCCGGGCAATGTCCAGAAAGAGAGTCCAGCATGACCGATTCCATCTCCAGTTATGGTCGCCGCCTTCAGACCGAAGCCTCACGTCGTGACGCTTTGGACAAAGCCGCCGCCAAAGCCACCCCTTCTTTGCTCGAAGAGGCCGCTGGCAAACCCGCACCTGCCAAGGTGGGCGTGGGACATGACCAGCTGCAACTGTCCAATGTGGCCCAAAAAGCCATGGCCGAACCTGATTTTGACCGCGCCAAGGTCGAATCCATCAAGCAAGCCATTCAAGATGGCCAGTACCAGATCAACCCCCGCAAAATCGCCGAGAGCTTCTTGGCGGTTGAGCGAATGATCGAATAACGCGGGCGCCTGCCGCCCCGTCATGCTGTGTTCGAATGAGTGCTGATTCCTCTCTTTTGCAAAATTTCTCTGACCCCACGGGCCGGTTAGCCCCGTTGTTGAGCCAATGCGGTGAATTGACTCAACTGCTTGATTTGGAGTTTGAAGCGTTGAAAGCGCAAGAACTCGACCGATTCGAGCAAATTCAACCCGCCAAAACCCAACTCTTGACCCGCCTCACCGAGGCCTGCCCCTCGGCAGAAGACATCCAGTCCCTGCCCGAATGGGCGCCCCTGCAAGAAGCCTTGATCGCTTGCCGCGATTTGCACCGCCGCAATGCGGTCTTGATCGAGCGCAAGCTCGACGCCATTCGCAGCGCCTTGCACAGCCTGAGCTCGGCGGGCAACGCCAGTTCGGTCGAGGTGTATGACCGCTTGGGCCATGTCTCGCGCTTTAACCGCGGCAAGGGCTACCAAGAAGCCTGAAATCAAGACACTGGCCCTCCAGCGCCTGTTTTTTCATCCCCCGGGCGCATGCCCTTGAGCCAATAAACCCACGACAAAACCACGGCCACGGCGGTGTACAGCTCGGTGGGGATCTCTTCGTCCACTTCCAGTTTGCTGAGCAGTTGCACCAGCTGCGCGTCTTCGGCAATCAAGACCCCGTTTTCGCGGGCCTCTTGCAAGATGCGCGCGGCCAACTCGCCATCGCCCTTGGCGGTGACGATGGGGGTCGGGTTTTGGCCATAAGCCAAAGCGACGGCTTGTTTGCGGTAACGGTTCATGCCACCACATCCACCACCATGCCGCGCCCCGAGGGCACCCAGTCGCTGGGCTGGGCCGGACGTTGGCCCTGAAACACCTGAAACGAGCGCATCTGCAAGCCCGCCTCGGACAACAAGGTGCCCAACTCGGGCGCTTTGGCCTTGGCCTGGGCCACCACGTCTTGTTGCACCGCCCACATGGTCATTTCGACCTGTTCTTTTTGAAACAGCTGGGTGCGCAACCACACCGGTCCCAAGTCTTGGCTGCTGGCGTGCACGTTCACGGTCCAGGGCATGTCTTGTCCGGGCTGGCGCGGCGGGCGGCGAAACACCAACTCTGCGGGTTCGGCATCGGCAAAGGGCAAGGTCAGGTGCAGCAGCACCTCGTTTTGAGCTTGCGCTTGCACCGCTTGTAGCCGTTGCGACTCGAGCGAATCCAGCCCCGAGACCAAGCGCGAAATCGGCGTGTCGATGTCCAGCTCGTCCAAACTGCCGTCGGCATCGGCTTGCTTCATGGCCTGTATCAAGCGCCGCAGCAATTGTTTGGGGTCATCGGCCGGCGGCGGCAAGCCGCGCGCCAGCCACACTTCGGCCCCCAAGGTCGAGGCCACCGCGCGGGCCAACACCTGCGGCGTGACTTGCCCCAAGCTCAGTTGCATGGCCCGCCACTGTTGCGCCAAGTCGGGCCGGTTGAGTTGTTGGGCCAAGGTGTCGAGGGTGCCGGGCTTGAAGAGTTGCAACAGTTCGCCCTGCGCTGGAGGGCGAAACAACAAGGCCGCCAGCCGGCTGACCACGCTGGTCATGGGCGGCGGTGCCACGCTGGGTGGCAAGATTTGCAAGGCCCAAGCGCCGCCGGGAGACTGCTGCGCACGCACCGACAGGTTTTGCGCTTCGCGCCATGCGGTGTGGGGCGGCAGCTCGAGGCTTTGCCCCTTCAGGTGCAAAAACGAGTGCCCGTCGCGCAAACGCACGGCGGCTTCAATGATTTGTCCGTTGCGCAGGTTCAGCTCTGCCGCCGTTGGGGCAGCCAGGGGCAGCAGCTTGCCTTCCAGGTAAATCGGGTTGGCACGGCCGGCCAGTTGCTGGGCACCGGCCGCTTCGATCACGGGAATCGCACCCAGTGTTCGCGGCTGAGCGGGGGGCTGTTGGGGGTCATCGAATGGCCCTCAGGCAACACCGCTTGCAACGTGTCGCGCACCACTTGCACATGCGAGGGCAGTTGCAAAGCAGTGCCCACCTTGAGGCGTTGGTCGGCTTTGGCGGGCAGGCCAGTCGGGTTGAGTTGGCGCACCGCCTTCACCAGCACGCTGGCTTGCAAGGGGCTGTCTTTGTAGTGGCTGTGGACAATTTTGTTCAGCGTGTCGCCCGCTTTGCTGGTGTAGGCCGTGGCCCCCGCAGCAGCGGCGCTGGCAGCCGAATGTGCGGCGGATGCCGCAGCTCCAGGCGCATTGGCCGTGGCTGGGCCTGCCGCCCAAGCCGGCACCGCCAAGGTGATGCTGCCTACCGTGGCGCACATCAGCGCCCCGCCCACGGCCTGTTGAATGAAAGAAGGTTTGAATGTCATAAAGTCGACTTCCTGGCGGCGTTGACCCAAGGCCAAGAGGACTCGGGGGAGGGCTGTGCGGCAAATTTTTCAGCAGCTTGGGTGGCGGCTTGCACGTCGGCCCAAGACCAAGCTTGCCAGCGACCGGGTTCGTTGGCCAGCTCCATCGGTGGCCCCGCATCGATGCGCAGTTTGGCACTGTGCGGCAGCACTTCCACCACCGTGGCGTGCACCAAGTGGGCCAGTGTGTCGGGCTCCATCATCTGGGTTGATAGACGTTGGGGCTGCAACACCACCCATTCGTCACCCACCTTGATGCCAGCCAACTGGCCGGCCGCCAAGGTGAAGGTTTTGCCATTCAAGGCCGTCACCGCCGGACGAACCGGCAGACATTGCAACCATTGTCCGAGGCGCTGCGACCAAATGTTCAGGCGGTTTTGCAGGGCTTGCACACTGGCGGGGCTCCAGGCGGGCTCTGACCAATCGGAGGCCACGGTTTGCACGGGCAACCACGATTCGTCTTTGTATTGGTTTTGCGTGCCGTCGTTTTGCAGCAAAGAAAATTCCAAGCGCACTGCCGAGCCGGGACCGCGCGGCTGGCTGGCCCGCACTTTGAGTCGCCAGGCGGCGGTGATGCGTGGTGCTTGCAACAAAGCTTGTTCGTAAGGGCTGGCGTAGCGCTCGCTGGCCACGGCGGGCAACACATGCCATTTGGCGGCGGGGGTGCGGTGCCAATCGCTCTCCAGCGCCGTGCGCAAGGTGTGTTGCCAAGAAGCCGGCAGCTCGGGGGCCAATTCGGTCTCAAACTGAATGACGTGCTGCAAGCCTGCAGCGCCGGGCACGCAGGCTTTGTCCAAATCGGCCATCAAGCCTTTTTGGCGGGTCAGGTCTTGGGTGGTACGGGACGGGTCATTTGTGGTGGCTTGTGCGGCCACTCGGCTGGCCTGCACTTCACCAAACTTCATGCTTTGGCGAAAACGGCTGCTTTCTTGCAAGCGGCCTTGCGCGTCAATCCATGCGGTGGTGTCCACTTGCACTGCGGCTTGAGCGGCCCGCTCGAGCAAGTTCAAACGTAATTGCTCCAAGCGCTGCGCGGCGGTGCTGGGGGTTTGCGCCCAGACGGCTGAACTGCCCAAAAACGCCAAGCTGAAAACCCAGGCCACCGCACCCGCCATAGCCCCAGCCCCTGCCCGAGCACGGGTCTCGCACGAGTGGCGGCCCAGCCCACACAAGCGGAGCAAGTTGCCAGTTGGCAAAGGCATGGAAGAAAAGGCCCGAAGCATGGCGATCAAGGAGATCAATGAAATCAGCGTGGGCGATTGGCCATCTGGGTGATGTAGGCCTGGCGCAGCTCTTTCACCACCGATTTGTCGAGCGACAAAGTGGTCTCGTAGGTGTCTTCGCTGACGGGCGTGATGCTGACCAGTGTGGCGCCATAAATGATGCCCTGCACCTTGGAGCGGAAGGTGTCGTGCGTCACCATCATGTCGGCCACAGTCGAGTTGGCGTCCAGTTGCAGGCCATAGACCTGCTCGGTCAAGGCGCGGTACGCCTCTAATTTAGAGGCGCGGATGGCCATCAGGCGCTGTTGCGCGGGGATTTTGTGGTTTTGAACGCTGACCACGGCGTAGCCAGTGGCGGTCAGGTTTTCAATTTTTTCGACCAAGGGCGTCACCATCGAGGCGGCGCTCACCGTGTTGGGGGTGTTGGGTTTTTGCAAATCCACGGTGGCGCAACCGGGCAGCACCAGCGAGGCCAAAAGCCAGCCGCACACTTGTTTGTTGTTCATTGAAAACTCCTTATGTGTCCAGCCCCTTAAAGGGCTACACCCTCAGTATCGGCACCAACTTGAGGGGCTTGAGTCGGACCCCCTTAAATTATTAAATTTGACTGTACTATCATTACTGTTGAAATTTCCATTTAAACCAATTCACTCGGGCTGGCGTTGGTCGGGTGAGTTGAACGGCGTCTGACCAGTTTGTAAATCTGCATGTCCGAAAACCCAGGGTCTATTTCCTATCTCGGTGCCAGTCCCGCCGCCCAGTCGGTGCGCGACCTCATTGCCCGAGTGGCGGGCTCGCCCTCGACGGTCATGATCACCGGGGAAAGTGGCACGGGCAAAGAGGTGGTCGCCCGTTCCTTGCACGATTTGTCGCCCCGCCGAAACGCCCACTTTGTGCCCGTCAACTGCGCGGCCATTCCCAAAGACCTGCTGGAAAGCGAGTTGTTTGGGCACCGCAAGGGCGCCTTCACTGGCGCGAGCTCCGACCGGGTGGGCCGCTTTGAGCTGGCCCATGGCGGCACTTTGTTTTTGGACGAAATTGGCGACATGTCGCTGGACATGCAAGTCAAATTGCTGCGCGTTTTGCAAGAGCGCTCGGTCGACCCGGTGGGCGGCTTGCGGCCTGTGCCGGTGGATGTGCGGGTGGTGGCGGCCACGCACCGAGACCTCGAGTCCGAAATTGCCGCCGGCCGTTTTCGCGAAGATTTGTACTACCGGCTGAATGTGCTGCCGGTGCACACCCCGCCCTTGCGCGAGCGGGCCGATGACATTCCGGTCTTGTTGGGGCACTTTGCCAAGCGCCATGCGCACTCTGGCCACAAGCCGATTCAATTTGCAGATGACTTTTTGCGCTTGATGACCGCTTACCCCTGGCCCGGCAATCTGCGCGAGTTGGGGAATTTGGTCGATCGCTTCAGCGTTTTGTTTGCCGGTCAGCGGCTGGACTTGACCACCGTGCCGGCCTCGCTGATGCCCAAAAACATGGCCACCTTGTTGGCCGACATGTTGGCCGAGTTGGGGCTCAGTGGCCCGGTCTCGGTGGGCGCCACGAAACCGCAGCCCGAGCTCAGCAGCCCCGAAGACCTGTGGTCTCCGCACGAGGACGCCGCCAACCCGGCGGGCAACTCTGCGGTCAGCAATGTGGAAGACATCATCATGCTGGCGCAGGGCCTGCCGGCCTTGCCCGTGGACGGTTTGTCTTTGAAAGACCATTTGGCCGAAATCGAGAAAGAGTTGATCTTGCAGGCCTTGGAGCGCACCGAGGGCAATGTGTCTCAAACCGCCCGATTGCTCAATTTGCAGCGCACGACCTTGATCGAAAAGCTCAACAAATACGAGCTGCGCACACAAACCCAAAGCGCCTGAGTCGGCCCCCGTGGGCGGCCTGTGTTGCCGTTCAGGCTTCACACCTCAGACCTCAGACCTCAGAAATTAGGGCTTGATTGCCGAGTTGGCGTTGGCAGCCGGGTTGGCTGTGGGCGCAGGGCGAGGGTATTGCAAGCTGCGCTCGGCAGCGGCCTTGGCTTGTTGTGCGGCAGCGGCGGCTTTGGTGGCGGCCTGCTCAGCCTGTTGGCGCTCTTTCTGCTGGCGACCCAAGTTTTCAACTTCTTGGCGGATCTTTTGACCCGAATCGCTCATTTGGTTTTGTATCGACTTGAGCTGTTGGTCCAGATTGCGCAGCGCGTTGGCTTGGGCTTGCAAACGGCCGTCCATGCTCTGCACCTGTTTCACCAGGGCTTGGCCTTTGGTCTCAAACTGTTTGGCCGCCTCTTCGGGCATGCTTTGGGTGTTTTTGATCACGTCATCCAGGCGGCTTTCCAGCTTGCCTTGCGCTTTTTGCGCTTCTTCTTGCTGCTTGACCATGTTGTTCAGGGCTTCGTTCACCGAACCCACGGTTTCCATGGTTGCATCCAATTCGGTCACGCGCTTGCCCACGGCGAGCAGCATGGCGTCAATTTGCTTCAGGCGGGTGTACTGGGTGGCCACGGTGGCGCCCAACACGCCGGCGGCCAGCAAAACGATCAGGCCGGCCACGCCGAGAAAAATCATATTGTGTTTGCGGTGAGCACCTTGCACCACCAACATCTTGTCGGTGGCGGCCTTGATGTCCAGACCGGCGGTGGTGGCCAAGCTGGCCGAACGGGTGGCCAGTTCGGCCGAATCCAACACCACCACTTTGATGTCGCGCAACTCTTTCGCCGCCCGAGCGGATTCTTCGGGGTCCACAGAAATCAACACTTGCGGCGCCGCAGCCTCTGCCGCTGCGGGGGCGGCGGCGGCTGGAGCTGCAGCCGCCGGGGCCGCTGCAACGGGGGCCGCAGCCGGCGAAGCCACTGCCGCAGCCGGCGCCGCAGCAGCGGCGTTTTCGGTGGGGGCGGTTGCTTCAGCAGCGGGTGCAGCGACCGCTGCAGCCTCGCTGGGCTCGGTCACCGCTTCTGGGGCTGCCGGTGTGTTTGCTGATTCCATGGGTTCACTCAGGACGAAGGTTTCTTAAGGGCCGCTTCTAGGGCATCCAACTGGTTGCGAACGTTTTGTTGAGAGTCCTGCAACTGGTTCATACGTTCAGGTATCGACAGCCGGGGCATTTCCTGTACCTCTGGCACAAAATAAATCGGTTCGGCGGGGGCAGGCGGTGCTTCCATAGGCGCTGCCGCGACGGGCGCTGGGGCCACTGGCGCAGCAGGAGGCGCCTCAGGGGCGGGCGTGGGCAGCACACTGGCGGGGGCTGCGGGCGGAGCCGGTTGGGCCGGCGCGGCACCCGGCACCGTGCGCTGGGTGATTTGCACTTTCGTCTCGCTGGCACCCAGCGAATCCGAGGGCGTTTTGGCCTGAGAGTCGTTCATGGTTTTCTCACCTTGTTTGTTTTTTGTGGTTTTTCATCCCCGTTGCGCGTGGATGGTAGCAGTTTGATGACCGATTCCGTGCGGGTGCTGGCGGGCAAATCGAGGCGGGTGATGTAGGCCTTGGCACGCTCTTCGGCGCGGAATGGGCCGGTCACCACGATGAATTCAGCGGGGTCTTTTGGCGACTTGAAAAACGGGATGACCCGCGCTTGGTTGAGCCAAGCTTGGTCGCGGATCCGCTTTTGCGCCGCTCCGGCCGTGGTGAAGGTGCCATGCAGCACGACAAAGCTGTCTTTGGGCAACTCGGACAACCACTTCTGGCCTTTCACCGCGATGTCGGGCAACTCGGTCACGATCTCAGCCTCTTTCACCGCCGGTTCGGACTTGGCCACTGCCGCTGGGGCGGTTGTGGCGGCGGTCGTTCCTGCGGCGCTGTTGGCGGCAGGGGATGTGGCAGTATTGGTTGGCGCATTTGTAGCCGGGGTGGCTGCTGGTGTGGCCGAAGGTGTAGCCGCTGTTGTGGCCGCTGTTGTGGCTGGCGAAGATGCAGCCGCAGCCGCAGCCGCAGAAGGGGCATCGGCGGCGGGGGAGGCTGCCGGTGCGGGTTCGGCGGCAGGGGTTGTGGCGGGGGCGGGTGTCGCCGGTGCGGGCTCGGGTTTTTCAGCACGCGCAGGCGGTGCCTTGCGTGGCGGGAAGACCCAGTCCATGGCTTGGTCGGCCAAGTCGGCAAAGGCCTTCGGTTGCAGCCACGCCGTGACGCCCACCGACAGGCCCAACATCAGCACCAGCGCCAGCACCCATTTGCCAAAATTGCTTTTGCGTGTCGAGCCGCTTGTGTCGTCATCGTCTTCTTCCCAGTGACGCACGTCCGGGTCGAGGTCCACCTTGATGTCGGACAAGGCGGGTGGCGAGTTCAATTGCATTTTTTCGATCAGCAGCTGCACCGCTTGCCGGCCGTCTTCAGACGAGGCCTGCTGCAACGTCTGCTCGGCCTGCTCCAAGGAAGGCAGCTCCATGTCCCAACGCACGATGCGGCGGTTTTGTGTGTCCATGTTGTTCATGGGGTGGGTTTTGCCCGACAACATCAACACCGCACACACCTTGGCACCGGGGAAATGCTGCAGCAAGCGGGTCAGCAATTGCAGCTCGTTTTCGGTCAGCGCGTTGGCGTCGTGCACCACCCAAATCTTTTCAGGCGTGCCGCCTTCGGGGCTTTGGGTGGCTTTGTCGATCGACAAATTGGCCAGCACTTCGTTGAAGCGGGTCACCAAGGCTTCGCTGTTCGAGGGGAAAAACACCTCCACCGACGTGCGCGGCGCCAAGCTGCGCAAACGCGCAATCAGTTGCCCACCGTAATGCGACAACAGCGCCGAGGACGGGCAATACAGCATCAGGCTCTTGCCTTCGTTGACCAGGCTGTGCGCACAAGACTCCATGCGCAGGCGGTCGGCCACCCGGAAAAAGAAATCGGGCTTGGAAAAAGCGTCAGAGGATGAGTAGGAAGTCATGAAGTTCAGGGGCCAGTTTGCAGCTTGCCATCCGCGTTAAAGAGCATGGAGGAGGGGACCTTGGGGTAAGGCCGTGCCATCGGTTCGACCCCGGGCCGCACTTGCGCCAGGCTGAACACATAGGCAATGACTTGCGCCACCGCAAAGTACAAAGACTCGGGCACCGGGTGGTCGAGTTTGGTGGTGAAGTAGAGGGCGCGAGCCAAAGGCGCGGCCTGGAAAATCTCGACGCCGTGGGCTTTGGCTTCTTCGCGGATGCGGGCGGCCATCTGGTCGCTGCCTTTGGCCAACAAAATGGGCGCACCATCCGAGGTGGGGTCGTAAGACAAGGCCACCGCAAAGTGCTCGGGGTTGGTGATGACCACGTCGGCTTCTTTGACCTTTTGCATCATCCGCGAGTTGGCCATTTCTCTCTGGCGGCGGCGAATTTGCTGCTTGACTTCGGGCTGACCCTCCGAGTCTTTCATCTCGTCTTTGATCTCTTGCTTGGTCATTTTCATGCGCTTCATGAACGCATAACGCTGGTAAGGCGCATCGATCAAGGCAATGAAGACCAAGCAAAGCGCCAACCACAGCACCGACTCGCCGATCATCTTGCCGGCCATGGCCATGGCGGGTTCCAGCGACATGCGGCCCATCAGCATGAGCTCGGACAAGTGGCGATTGATCAGCACCCACAAGACCACGGCGACCAAGGTGAACTTGGCCAACGACTTGAGCAACTCGACCAAGGCGTGGGTGCCAAAAATTCGCGCCAGCCCACTGAAGGGATCGATCTTGCTGGCTTTGGGGCGGATGCTGGCCCACGAGAACAAATAACCGCCCGTGAGGCCGCTGGCCAAAATGGCGGCAATCAAGGTGGCCGCAAAAACGGGGGTGATCAGCAAAAAGCCTTCGCCCACTTGGTAGAAAAAAGTGCTGGGCAAGAGCTGCGGGTTGTCCAGCGTTTTGCGGTCAAAAACAAACCCGCTGGTGAAGAGTTGGCCGATGCGCGAGACCAACCAGCCGCCCAAGATCATCAAGAGCGCCACGGCGGCCAAAGTCACGGCAGCCGCGGGCGTCTCGATAGAGCGCGCCACTTGGCCGTCTTCACGCGCCTTGCTCAGGCGCCTGGCCGTCGGTTCTTCGCTTTTTTCTGCGCCGCTTTCTTCAGCCATAGTGACGGTTCCTGATCAGGCGATGCCCAGCAGTTGGTTGACTTGCTGCAGGCCCTGAAGCCACAGCCACTGAATGCGCGCGCCCATGCTGGGCAAGCTCATGATCATGATCGCAAAGCCCGCCAACAAGAGGGCGGGAAAGCCGACACTGAAAATGTTCAAAGCCGGTGCCGCGCGGGTGGTGATGCCCAGCCCCATGTTGATGAACAGCATGGTCACGACCACCGGCAGGGCGGTCAACAGAGCGCCCAAAAACATCATCGAGCTCCACGCCGCCAAGCCCGTCCAGGCACTGGCCGAGAGCAGGCTTTTGCCGATGGGCATGGTGGAAAAACTGTCGATTACCATGCCAATCAGCAGCGCGTGTCCGCCCAAGCCAATGAAGATGAGGGTGGACAAAATAATCAAAAATTGCGACAGCACGGGCACGTTACCGGTGTTGGGATCGATCAAGGTGGCCATCGACAAACCCACCGAGTTGGATATGGTTTGGCCGGCCACCAACACCGCGGCCACCACCACTTGCAAGGTCAGGCCCATCAGCACGCCCAGCGTGATTTGGTTGGCCATCTCCAGCAGGCCCATGCCCGACAAGGGGTCGATCACGGGCCAGTCGTACAGGGGGTAGACCATCACGGTCAGGGCCAGTCCAAACAAAATGCGGATGCGCAGGTTGAGCGCGTTGAGCGAAAAAATAGGCGCCGTCATCAACAGCGCCGAGATGCGCAGCATGGGCCACATCAGCTTGTAGAAATGGTCCATCAAGGTGGCCAGTTCAATGTTCATGGTGCTGCTGCGCCTGCGCTGGATTTACTGGAAGAGCCCGGGAATGCGCATGAAAACGCTTCGCGTGTACTCGACCAACATGTTGATTTGCCAGCCCCCCACGATCGCCAAAGTCACGGCCAAGGCGGCTACTTTGGGAATGAAGCTCAGGGTGGCTTCGTTGACCGATGTCGCGGCTTGCAAAATACCAATCACCAAGCCCACCAACAGGGCCACGCCCAGCAGGGGGGCCGAAATCAGCACCGTCATCCAAAGGGCTTGTCGGCCCAGTTCCACAACCATTGAGGTGTCCATGGGAGTTCCTTTTTTAGGGCATGACAAAGCTGTTGGCCAACGAGCCCAAGATCAGGCCCCAACCGTCCACCAGCACAAACAGCATGAGCTTGAAGGGCATCGAAATCATCATGGGCGACAACATCATCATGCCCATCGACATCAAGACGCTGGCCACAATCAGATCGATCACGACAAAGGGGATGTAGATCAAAAAGCCGATGGTGAACGCGCTTTTGAGTTCAGAGGTGATGAAAGCCGGCACCAGCGTGGTGAAGGGCACGGCATCGGGCGTGGCGGGCACGCCTTGTTTGCTCATTTGCATGAACAGGCCAATGTCTTCTTCGCGGGTTTGCATCATCATGAATTTGCGCAAGGGCGCCTCGGCGGCGGCCAAAGCTTTGTCAAAGCCCATGTCGTTTTGCAAATAGGGCAGCAGGGCGTTGGTGTGGATGTCTTGCAGCACCGGCGCCATGATGAAAAAGCTGAGAAAAATGGCCAAGCCCACCAACACCAAGTTGGGCGGCGTTTGGCCCGTGCCCAGGGCTTGGCGCAAGATCGACAAGACGATGATGATGCGCACAAACGAGGTCATCATCAGCACAATCGAGGGCAGCAAAGTCAGCGTGGTCATCAAGGCCAGCAGTTGCAGCGTCATGCTGTACTGCGTGCCCTTCGAGCCGCCGGTGACATTGATCAGGGGCACCCCTTGCGCCCAAATCTCCAGAGGCAAAGCGAGCGCCAGGGCCATCAGGCCCAAGCCCAGCCATTTGCGGTTGATCCGGTTAAACACGTTGCAATTCCTCTTTGAAGCCGGTGGCTGGAGTGACGGGCGTGACGAGCGTGGCGAGGGGGGTGGGTGGCACAAGCGTGCCTTCTTCTGTCAGCGTCATCAAGGGGGTGATGGCGGTGGGGGTGATGCCCACCACCAGTTGTTGGGTGCCGATTTGAATCAAGGCAATTTTTTGCCTCGGCGCCAGTGACAACGATTCCAAAACGGCCATTTTTCGGTCGGCGCTGGGGCCTTGCAGACGGGCCTGCATTTTCTTGAGGGCCCAAAGCAGGCCCCCCAAAAGACCAAAAACCAGCACGAGGCTGGCAATGAGTCTGAGAAGTTCCATCAGGTGGGGCTCCATGGGCTTGGCCCTTAAAGGTTTCGCATGCGTTCGGAAGCCGGCGCCACGCGGGTGAGTCGAATGCCGTAGCGTTCATTCACCAGCACAATTTCGCCTTGCGCCACCACGGTGTCGTTGACCAGCAAGTCCAGCGGTTCGCCGGCAATGTGGTCCAGCTCGACCACGCTGCCTTGGGTCAGGCGCATCAGGTCGCGGATTTTGATCATGGCGCGACCCACTTCCACGGTCATGGTGACCGAGATGTTTTGCAACACTTCGGGGTCGATCTGGCTGGATGCAAAACCATCCGTGTTCATGTCGGCATCAGTCATCGCATTTTTCCTTCGTTATTCTTTGTCGGGGATCACCGAGCGTTCAATTTGAACCGCCACCTGGGTCCCCAAAGTGCCCACCTGCACATCAAAGGCAGGCAAACCGTTGACCAACATGCGGGCCAACTCGGGTTTTTTGAAAAACAGCACGTCGTCTTCTTGCATGTTTTGGATGTCGCCCAGCGTGATGTCCAACTGGCCGAGCATCACTTTGAGCTCGACTTCGGACGACTCGGCAGCCACTTGCAGATCAAGACGCCATTGCTTTTCAGATTCTTCGTTGCCGTCGCCACTTTGCACACGGCCACGCAACAGTTCGCGCACGGGCTTGAGCGAAGAGTAGGGGTACACCAAGTCCAAGAAACCTTGCGACTGGGCGGCGCCTTCCACTTCGAAACGGGTCAAGATGACCAAATCGTTTTCATCGGCAATTTGGGCAAACTGGGGGTTGATCTCGGAGCTGACCAACTCAAACTCGAGCGGCATCACGGGCGCCCAAGCTTCTTGCAAAGAGCGGAAAAACACATCCAAAATCATCTTGATGATTCGGGACTCGGTGGGCGTGAACAAACGGCCGGCGGGCAATTGCCCAATGCCGTGGCCGAAGCCCCCAAAAAAACTGTCCAGTGAGCTGAAGACCACTGCGGGGTCAATCACCACAATCGAGAAGCCGCGCAAAGGGTTGGCGCGCACCACGTTGACCGAGAGTGGCGGTTTCAGGTCTTTTAAGTAGTCACCAAAACGCAAAATTTGCACGCGCGTCGGGTTGACGCGCGGGCTGCTGCGCAAAACTTCCAACAGGCCCAAACGAAACAAGCGGATGAACCGCTCGTTGATCATGTCGATCGACGAGACATTGACGCCCAAGCTGCTGTCTTCGCTGGCGAGGTCGTGCTTGCGGACGCGCGCATTGGTGTTGAAACCCGTGTCGACGTCGATCGAGCCGTCCTTGACGCCTTCGGCCAAGGCCGAAAGTTCGTCAGCGGTGAGCAGTGAGGTGGCCATGTGTGTGAGAGTTGAGGAAAGGGGGCTTACTGAACCAAGAAGTTGGTGAAATAAACCTCTTCAATGCCGCCGAAATCCTCGTATTTTTCAAGGAGCGTGTTCATGGCGTCGCGGATGCGCTTGGCCAATTCAACGCGAAAGTCAGGTTTGCTGATGTCGGCTTCCACCGTTTGGCGCATCACATCCATGATGGCGG
>JACCDI010247385.1_pt1 | contig 13697 bp, 11 predicted proteins | sample 7442791 | NCBI WGS metagenome assembly JACCDI01 (sample SAMN15323434, study PRJNA562643) | freshwater metagenome | isolation source: river surface water | place: USA:Blue River Watershed | collected 2017-08-15
AGCCCAGGTCTTGAGCGTATTGGGCGGGCGTGCAGTTGAACTTCTCGCGGGTGTAGGCGCTGTCGTGATCGTTTTCGGCCAGGTGGGTGTGCAGGCGCACCCCGTGGGCGCGGGCCAACTTTGCAGATTCGCGCATCAGGTCCTGGCTCACGCTGAAGGGGGAGCAAGGGGCCACGGCCACATGCGTCATTGACCCGAAGCTCGCGTTGTGCCAAGTCTCGATCAGGCGCTGGGTTTCTTTCAGGATGGCGGGTTCTTGCTCGACCACGCTGTCGGGTGGCAAGCCGCCTTGGCTTTCGCCCACACTCATGCTGCCGCGTGTGGCCGTGAAGCGCATGCCGATGGTGCGCGCCGCTTCAATGCTGTCGTCCAGCCGCACGCCGTTGGGGTAGATATAAAGGTGGTCAGAGCTCGTGGTGCAGCCGCTCAGCAACAGCTCGGCCATGGCCACCTGGCCCGACACACGCACCATTTCGGGCGTGAGGCCCACCCAGATCGGGTACAGGCCTTGGAGCCAACTGAACAGCTCGGCGTTTTGCACCGCCGGGATCGCCCGCGTGAGCGACTGGTACATGTGGTGGTGCGTGTTGATCAGGCCCGGCACCACCACATGGCGGTGGGCGTCGATCACTTCGTCGACTTGCGTCAAAAGTTTGTCGACGTTTTCGCTGGCAGGGATGATGCGTTCAATGCGGCCATCGCGGATCAGGAGCGAGGCGCCTTGCAATTCAGTGTTGGCATCGTCTTGTGTGGCGATGCAGCGGGCGCGGTGGATGAGCAGCGTGGTCATGGACTTGTCCTTGGGTCAACAAAAGAGTCAAGTCGCGGCCGAATCCCCTTTGCCCCGTGTGAGGGGGGAGGGCGAGCACCACGTTGCCGCGCGTCCCGGGCTGTGCAGTGGGGCGATTTTACGCAGACACCTTCGGCACTTTTTTAGGCGTTTTACACCTTGGCCAGCCAGCGCTCCACCAACTTGACCCAGTAGGTGGCGCCAGTGGACAAGATGCGGTCGTTGAAGTCATAGCCCGCGTTGTGGACCATGCACCCGCCCACACTGCCTACGCCGTTGCCGATGTTGATGAAACAGCCGGGTACCTTCTCTAGGAAGAAGGCGAAGTCTTCACTGGCGGGAACGGGCTCCGGGTTGGGCACCAGGCCGGTCTCGCCCAACCAGTCGCGCACCAGGTCCAGGCAGAACGCGGTTTGGGCCGGATCGTTCATGAGGACCGGGTAGCGGCGCATGTAGTTCACCTCGACCGTGGCGCCGTAGGTTTGCGCCACGGCGTTGGCGATCTCGTGGATGCGGCGCTCGAGCAGGTCGCGAATCTCGGGTTGCATGGCCCGAACGCTCAGCCGCAGCTCTGCTGTGCCCGGGATCACGTTGGGCGCGTCGCCCGCCAGAAACGCGCCCAGCGAAATGATGCCGGTTTGCAGGGGCGGCACATTGCGCGACACGACGCTTTGCAAAGCCATGACGATGGCCGAGCCCACCAAGATGGGGTCAACCGCGTTGTGCGGAAAGGCCGCGTGGCCGCCCACGCCCTTGACGGTGATGATGCAGGTGTCAGCGCTGGCCATGGCACAACCGGGCACGGCCATGAACTGGCCTTCAGGAATGCCGGGACCGTTGTGCATGCCGAACATGGCGTCGCAGGGGAACAAGTCCAGAAAACCGTCTTCGAGCATCTTGCGGGCACCGCCCAGACCCTCTTCGGCGGGCTGGAACACGGCATGCACAATGCCATCGAAGTGGCGGGTGGCCGCCAGATGGCGTGCCGCAGACAACAGCATGGCGGTGTGGCCGTCATGGCCGCAAGCGTGCATCTTGCCGAAGACCTTGCTGCTCCAGGGCTTGCCTGAAGTCTCCTCGATCGGCAAAGCGTCCATGTCGGCACGCAGGCCAATGCGGCGCGTGCTGGTGCCTGCACGCAAGGTTCCGACCACGCCGGTGCCACCCAGGCCGCGGTGCACCTCCCAGCCCCAGCGTTCAAGCCGTGCCGCGACCAGGTCACTGGTGTCATTTTCCTGAAATCCCAGCTCGGGGTTGGCATGGATCTGGTGGCGGATGTCCACCATCTCGGCTTCGTGCATGCGGATGGCTTCCAGCGCGGGCGGGAGGAGGGCGGTGTCATTCATGGCGTGTCCTGGTCATGGCGAGGTGTTGCGAAGCCGTTGGGGCTGTCCTCAATTGAGTTCGATGTTGGCTTGCTTGACCGCAGTCTCGAAGCGTTGTGTTTCCGTGCTGTAAAAGCGTGCCAGCTGCTCCAGATTCATGGGGGCGGCCAGCATCCCGCCTGTGGCCGTGTCCATGGCTTTTTTGGTATCCGGGTCCTCGATCGTGGCCTGGAAGGCGCGATGCAGTGCCTGCACCGTCGCTTCGGATGTGGCTTTCGCCACAAAGATGCCGCCCCAGACATCCACGGTGGAGAATTTCGGCAGGGTTTTGCTTTCAGCGAAAGTACCCGCGTTCGGGAACAACGGCGAGCGGGCGGGGCTGGTGATGCCGATGACGCGCATTTTGCCGTTGGTGGTCATCTTGGCCAGATGCCCGTCTGCCGGAAAGAGCGCCATGTCCAGTTGACCACCCATCAGGTCCTGCAGCAAAGGCGCGCCGCCTTTGTAGGGGACATGTGTCATGGGCACGCCCACCGCCTGCATGAAGGCCGTGCCTGCCAGGTGGTAAACCGAGCCGATGCCGACGCTGCCGTAACTCAGAGGGGTCTCCTTGTGGCTTTTGGCATAAGCCACCAGTTCATCGATGGTCTGCACCGGCAGATCGGCGCGCACATAGACGCCCAGCGGCACCCGGCTGATCAGCCCCACCATGCGAAAGTCGGCAGGCTTGTAGCGGGTCAGCTTCATGGTGGCTGGCGCGAGGATGGTTTCGGTGGGAGAGGCCAGAAACAGCGCGTCCCCTGTGCCGCCACGGGAGAGCACCTTGTTGGCCGCAATGCTGCCACTGGCACCGGCCAGATTTTCCACAATCAGGGTGCGTTGCAGCTGTTTTGAAAGCGTTGGCGCGAGGGTGCGGGCAAACACATCGGAGCTGCCACCTGCCGGGAACGGCACGTAAAGGGTCGTGGCTTCGCTGTTGGTTTGCGCGTGCAGGGCGGCGCCTGCGGTCCACAGTGACAAAGCAAGCAGCAGTGATCGGCGGTTCATGACGGTGTCTCTTTCTTTCAATGGGGAAATCAGCTCAGTTGGAAAACACAAATCTTTACGGCTTGCCTGGCAGGACGCAGTGGCACGGCTGTCCCGATCAGCACCGCGTCGTTGAGCCACCCATAAACGCCTTCAGGGGCGGTGATGTCCAAGTGCGAAAACGCTTGCCGTTCCATGCCGGGCCTATCGATGACCTTCACACGGTTGTGAACCGTGAGCACCACGCCATCGTCGGTTTGCATTTCGTACAGCGCATCGAGCAGGCGCACGCCATCGGGTCGGATCAGCTGTCGGTCAGCACCGCCAGGCAACACCCGGCCGCGCAGCCGAGGGCCCTGGAATTCGCCGCCCAGGATGTTGATCATCCGACGCACGCCCAGCGGCCCATGTCCCAGTTCAACAGCGTCTTCGACATCCACAATGGCTTCGTAAATCGGTAAGGCAATCGGTGCTTTGCTCATGGCAACTCCAAAGGTGTTGAGACCAGTCTAGAGACTCCAGACATAATTGAATAATTAAAAAATCATTCATTGATAAGGATTGCTTATGTCTGGACCGCTGGAAATCAAGGCCAGTGTCTTGAATGAACGGATGACGGCCAAGCTCAGGTTTCGGCATCTGCGCCTTCTGGCGGCTTTGTCGCGTTGCAGCACCTTGGCCGATGCAGCGCAGGAAGTGGGCGTGACGCAACCTGCCGCCAGCCAGGCTTTGCGTGAAATCGAAAACCTGTTGGAGATGCCGTTGTTTGAGCGGCACGCACGGGGATTGCGTGCGACCGAAGTTGGGCGTCTCATGGCCGAGCAATCGGAGCGCATGCTCGGCAGTGTTCAATCTGTTTCCGAAGCTTTGGCCTCAGCCTCGATGGGGTTTCAGCGGCCCTTGCAGATCTGCGCCATTCCTGCCGCATTGTCGAGTCTGGTGCGACCTGCGGTGCCGCATTTGCGAAAGCGCCTGTCTGGCGTCAAGGTCGCTTTTGACGAATGCACGCCCATGGAGGCGCAGACCCGCTTGCAGGCAGGCTCTGCGCAGCTGGCCCTGGTTCGGCAGTCCCAGCAGGACCGCGACCATCGACTCAGTTTTGTGCCGCTGCTGGACGACGAATTGCTGGTGGCTGCCTCGCCGCAACATGCCATGGTCCGCAGGAAAAATGTCCATTTGCAGGATCTGGCTTCACATCCTTGGTCCATGCCGGTAGGGGCCATGCTGACGGCGAAAATTTTTCAGAACGCCTGTCGGGATGCGGGCTTCGTGCCCGTCCGTGCGGACATGCAAAGCATGTCTACAGCGCTCTTGCTGTCCGTGGTGGCAGATGGGCAGACCCTGGTGGCGGCACCACGTTCGATTTTGCAGAGTTGGCTTGCTACAGGCGAATTGAAGGCCGTCCGCTTGAGCCAGCCTATCGACCTGCCGCCCCTGGGGGCGCTGTTCCACTCGCACGAGTCCTCACAGGTGGTGCATGACGTGATCGGTATTTTGAAAAACCCTGGCCATGGCCTTTGAGTGCGGTCAGGCGCTGTCCCTTGGCGTGTCAGGCTGCAAGCAAATGGCGCGCTTGGGCCACCACCGCATCGGGTGTGATGTTGAACAGTTTGTACAACTCGTCAGCTGGGCCAGAAGCACCAAAGCCGGTCATGCCCACAAAGCCGCCGTCGATGCCAAGGTAAGCATCCCAGCCTTGGCGCACGGCAGCCTCGATGCCCACACGAACGCCTGTGCCCAACACACTTTGGCGATAGGCCGCGTCTTGCGCGTTGAACAACTCCCAGCAAGGCATGGACACCACCGCCGTGCTCACGCCTGCCGCTTCGAGCTGCTCGCGTGCTTGCACAGCCAGCAACACTTCAGAACCGGTGGCCAGTAAGGTCACTTGGCGCGGACCGCAGGCCGCTTCGTGCAACACATAAGCGCCTCGGCGCGTGAGGTTGTCGGTCGTGTGCGTGTGACGCACCAAAGGCAATGACTGGCGTGCAAACACCAGGCTGACCGGACCGGCTTGATGCTGCAAAGCCAACTCCCAGCACTCAGCAGCTTCCACCGCATCGGCGGGGCGCATCACCCACATATTGGGCATGGCGCGCAGCGAAGCGATGATTTCCACCGGTTGGTGCGTGGGGCCGTTTCGACCAATGCCAATCGAATCGTGGCTGAACACAAACTTCACAGGCAGGCCCATGAGTGCGGCCATGCGCATGGCGGGACGTTCGTAGTCGGCAAACGCGAGGTAGGTGACCGACAGCGGAATCACGCCGCCGTGTGCGGCCATGCCGTTGGCCATGGAGCCCATCACATGCTCGCGCACGCCGCAGTGCACATACGAGCCTGTGCGGTCTTGCGCGTTGAATGCCGTCAACCCACGCTTGTGGCTGGTGGGTGCTTCGAGGTCAGCGCAGCCCACCATGCGTTCGGGCAACACGGGGGTGAGCAGGTCGTTGATTTCCGCCGAGATGAAGATGCCGCTGGGCGCGGGCGGTGCTTGCAGCGCTTTTTGTTTGTAGTCCAGCAGCACCTGTTGCCATTGCGCGGGCAATTCGCCGCGCATCACGCGTTCAAACTCGGCGCGCTTGGCAGCGGGCAGGGCGGCTACGCGGGCGTGCCAAGCTTGGTGTTCTGCTGCGCTGCGCTGACCGGCGGTGCGCCAGGCTTGTTGCACGTCCGCAGGAATTTCAAACGGACCGTGTGTCCAGCCCAGCATGTCGCGCGCGGCTTGGGCGTCTTCTTCAAACAAGCGACCGCTGTGACCGCCGCGCTGGCCTTGCAAGCGTGCAATGCCTTTGGCAATCACGGTGCGACAGGCCAGCATGGAGGGGCGTGGGTCAAGCCGCGCAGCTTCCAAGGCAGCAGACACGGCGTCGATGTCGTGGCCGTCCAGCTCCACCACATGCCAGCCCGCCACGCGGAAGCGCTCGGCCACGTTCTCGCTGATGGACAAGTCGGTGCTGCCGTCGTCGGTGATTTGGTTGTCGTCCCACAGCAGCACCAGCTTGCCCAGTTGCAAATGGCCGGCCAGTGAAATCATCTCCTGGCCCACACCTTCTTGCAGGCAACCGTCGCCCACAAACGCGTAGGTGAAGTGGTTGACCAAGTCCTTGCCAAAGCGGGCGTTCAAGTAGGCCTCGGCCACGGCCATGCCCAACGCGTTGGCAATGCCTTGGCCCAGCGGGCCGGTGGTCACTTCGATGCCGTTGGGTTCATCGTGCGGACGCTCAGGGTGGCCTTCGCACACCGAGCCCAGCACGCGAAAGCGCTGCACTTCTTCGATGGGAAACGCCGGGTAGCCCGTCAGGTGCAACAGCGCATACAAGAGCATGGAGCCGTGTCCGTTGGACAGCACCACGCGGTCGCGGTCAAACCAGCCCGCGTCTTGCGGGTTGAACTTGAGGTGGCGCGTGTACAGCGCGGTGGCAATTTCGGCCATGCCCAGCGGCACGCCTTGGTGGCCTTCCTGGGCTTTGACGATGGCGTCAATCGAGAGAAAACGGATGGCGTGGGCCAGGGCTTGTTGAGGGTGTGCGCTCATGGGGTGAGCGCAGGCTCCAGCCGGAACCTGCGCCTGTCTCCTGTGTAGGAATGGGTTGGCCGTGATTTTTGCGGCCCGCATACATGAAGACAAGCGATGAATATTCAGGATTGGATGAAAGCGGTTCAAGCAAGCGGGGTTGGTTGTGAAGCGCTGGGGAACTGCTGCGGAAGTGAATCCGTGTGGCGTGAGGGTCTGTAAAGCAGCGGTTGGGGTTTTCTACTTCTGCCGCTCAACTGACTGCTATCGGCCATTACCCGCCCTTCGCGGTGAATTCCTGATTTCGATCGCTGAAGCCAGAAGAACGGCCGGTTTCTGGCAAGCAAGCGGATCACAGTCTTGCCTCGACTCGGCCAACAGCAGCCATTCAAATATCTGGGCCGACTGCCCCCTTGAAGGGCGGCGCCCTTGTCACTGGGCTTTCTTGCCCGCCGATTCTTGATTCCAATTTAGTTGCGCTGTCGCACAGGTTTTCCTACTGCCTCAACAGTGCGCAAACCCAGACGCTGGGCCAGTCGCGCCAGGTTGGCACGGTCCATTTTCAGTTCACGTGCAGCCGCCGCCCAATTGCCCTGGTTCTTCCGCAGGCTGTCCTCAATCAACTGGCGCTCGAAGGATTGGGTGGCCTGTCGCAATCCCTGCCCTTGTGTCAGCTGAACGGGCTCCTCCGCAGCCGAGGATGGTGGAGCTGAAACTGCTTCGACATTGCCGGGCTCGGACAGTCCCAAGTCGGTGGCGTGTAGTGTCAGGATGCGTGGGCGGGGATGGTGGTGTCCGAGCGCGCGCAGCACACTGCGGCTGATCAGGTGCTTGAGTTCGCGCACATTGCCTGGCCAGCCATAGGCGAGCAGCGCCGCCTGCGCCTGCGCATCCAAACGCACCCCTCCCAGACCCAGGCGCGAACGGTTTTCCTCCAAGAAAGAACCAGCCAACACCAGTGCGTCACGGCCACGCTCTCGCAATGGTGGTACTCGCACGGGAAAGACACTCAGACGGTGGTAGATGTCGGCACGCAGCCGGCCCGCGCGAACCTCGGCCGCGAGGTCCCGGTTGGTGGCCGCAATCAGCCGCACATCGACTCGGCGCTCGCGGTCCGAACCCAGACGCTGCAGCTGACCTTCCTGCAGCACACGCAGCAGCTTGGCCTGCACAGCCAGAGGCATCTCGGCCACCTCGTCCAAGAAGAGCGTGCCACCGTCAGCCAGTTCGAACTTGCCCTGGCGGTCGGTCATGGCACCAGTGAATGCGCCCTTGACGTGGCCGAACAACTCGCTTTCCACGAGGGTGTCAGGCAGAGCGGCGCAGTTGAGGCTGACCAGCGGACGGTCTGCCCGAGTGGATTGCGCGTGGATGGCCTGGGCCACCAACTCTTTGCCCACACCCGTCTCACCTGTGATCAGCACCGTGAGATCACCGCCGGCCACGAGGTCGATCTCGCGGCGCAGCGCACGCATAGCCGGGCTGTGGCCCTGCAGATGACGCACGGGTTCGGTCAGGGCGCGCTTGTACCGCTCGGCACGCAAGTGCTCGCTCTCGGCCAGCCGCTCAAGCCGGTTGATGCGCAAGGCGGCGCCCACGGTGGCTGCGGCGAGCTTGCCAAAGGCATCGAGGATCGGCAGGTGCTCGTCATTGAAACGCCCAGCGGTCAGCGCATCGAGGGTCAGCACGCCCCAGGCGCGGCCTTCAACCTGCAGCACGCAGCCCATGCAATCGTGCACGGCCAGGTCCATGCCCTCGATCAGCCCATCATAGGGATCGGGCAGCGGGCTGTCGGCGGCAAAGCGGATCGGTTGCTGCGAGCGTAACAACGCCTGCAGCCGTGGATGTTCCTCGACACGAAAGCGCCGGCCCAGGGCATCGCGATCCAAGCCGTCCATTGCCAGCGGCACCAGCCAGTCGCCCTCAAGGCGCAGCAGCCCCACGGCATCGCAGGGAAACAGGCGCCGCAGCGTCGCGAGCAAGCGCCGGTAACGTTCGGATTCGGGCAGTTCCTGGGGCAGGTCAGCCACCAGCGGAACGAGGGATTCAAGCCATTCAGATGTTGTCATTCGGACTCGATTGCAGTCAAAAAGACTCGAACTTGCTCCGAGTCAATTCGACATTATCACTCGCAAGTCATTGATCCATCAGCGCAAGGGTCTTGGCATGGGTGTTGCGTAACAAGACCACTCTTCAGCCAGAGCAGCTTCCCCCCAACTTCAAGGATTGATTGAATGATGTTGACCGACGCCCAACGTGCCATCGTGAAAGCCACCGTGCCCCTGCTCGAAACCGGTGGCGAGGCCCTGACCACTCATTTCTACAAAGTGATGCTCGCCGAATACCCCCTGGTTCGTCCGCTGTTCAACCAGGCGCACCAGGCCAGCGGCGATCAACCGCGCGCTTTGGCCCACAGCGTGCTGATGTATGCCAAGCACATCGACCGGCTGGAAGGCCTCGGCAATCTGCCCGCACAGATCATCAACAAGCATGTCTCGCTGCAGGTGCTGCCCGAGCACTACCCCATCGTGGGCGCCTGCCTGCTGCGCGCCATCCGCGAGGTGCTGGGCGAGCAGATCGCCACCGACGAAGTGATTGACGCCTGGGCCGCGGCCTATCAGCAGCTGGCCGACATCCTGATCGGTGCCGAGGAGTCGGTCTATGCGGCCACGGCACAAGCCAGCGGAGGATGGCGCGGCCTGCGTACCTTCCGCGTGGCACGCAAAGTGCGAGAAAGTGCTGAGATCACCTCGTTCTACCTGCAGCCGGCGGACGGCGGCAGCGTGATCGCACATGCGCCGGGCCAGTACATCGGCCTGCACCTGCAAATCGTGGGCGGCGAGCAGCGCCGCAACTACTCGTTGTCCGCGCCAGCCAACGGTCGCGAGCTGCGCATCAGCGTCAAGCGCGAGAACGGTGGCATCGTCTCGACCTACCTGCACGACCAGGTCAGTGAAGGCGACACCCTGCAAGTGACCCCGCCAGCCGGCGCGTTCACGCTTCAACCCAGCGACAAGCCCGTGGTGCTGATCAGCGGGGGCGTGGGCATCACGCCGACCCTGCCCATGCTGCACGCGGCCCTGGCCAGCCAGCGCCCGGTGCATTTCATTCACTGCGCGCGCAACCGCGAGGTCCATGCGTTTCGCGAGCATGTCGATGCCCTCGCGGCGAACCACCCGCAGCTGCAGCGCTTTTACTGCTACGACGAGGCGGTGATCGGCGACGGCGCGCACGGTGTGGGCCGGCTCGACCAGGAGCGTCTGTCGAGGTGGCTGCCAGAGACGCGCGATATCGATGCGTATTTCCTCGGCCCCAAGCCCTTCATGGCTGTGGTCAAACGTGACCTGCTGGCGCTCGGAGTTCCCGAAGCGCAGGTCCGCTATGAGTTCTTCGGCCCCGCCGCGGCACTCAACTGAAACCAGGCTGTTCGATTCATCCAGGCCTGCGAGGATGCGCGCCCGCAGGCCCATTCAAAACGCAGCCTCTCGCACCATGGACGCCAACACCGGGGAACACGTAATTCATCTTTACGCCAAGCGTGAACCGATCTACCCACGATCGGTTAAAGGCTGGTACGTCCGCTGGCGATGGGTCATGGTTTGGCTCACGCAACTGGTTTTCTATGGCTTGCCGTGGTTGCAGTGGCATGGCCGTCAGGCCGTGCTGTTTGACCTGGCCGAGCGAAGATTTTTTATCTTCAACCTGGTGCTGCATCCACAGGACCTGATTTACCTTGCCGCCTTGCTGGTGCTTTCGGCGCTCGCGCTTTTCTTCTTTACGGCCGTGGCCGGGCGTTTGTGGTGTGGCTACGCCTGCCCACAGACCGTCTATACCGAAATTTTCATGTGGCTCGAGCGCCGCACCGAGGGCGACCGCATGGCTCGCATTCGTCTGGACGCGGCGCCCTGGAGCGTTCAGAAATGCCTGCGCAAAGGGGCCAAGCACTTGTCGTGGATGGGCGTGGCCTTGGTCACCGGCTTCAGCTTCGTCGGCTACTTCACGCCCATTCATGCGCTGGCGGCGGAACTGGGGCATGGCAGCTTCTCGGCTTGGGAGTGGTTCTGGGTGCTGTTTTATGCGGGTGCCACCTACGGCAATGCCGGCTATATGCGCGAGCAGATCTGCAAGTTCATGTGCCCCTATGCCCGATTCCAGAGTGCCTTGATCGACATGGATTCCCTGGTGATCGCCTACGACGCGGCACGTGGCGAAGCACGCGGTTCACGCCCCCGCAACGTCGATCCACGTAGCAAAGGCCTGGGCGATTGCGTGGACTGCACCTTGTGCGTGCAGGTTTGTCCTACCGGGATCGATATTCGCAATGGACTTCAGAACGAATGCATTGCATGCGCCGCCTGCATCGACGTTTGCGACGACGTGATGTCCAAAATGGGTTATGCCAAAGGGCTGATCCGTTATTCCTCAGGCAACGGCATCGCCCGATCGCTGGATTGGCGGCGGATGCTGCGCCGTGTGTGGCGACCGCGCGTGATCATTTACGGCGTCTTGCTGCTGGTGACGGCGGCTCTGTTCATCGGCGGCTTGTCCATGCGCAGAGGTTTCAGAGTCGATGTGATCAAGGACCGCAGCATTCAAGCACGCGTTGTGGAACATGGACACGTAGAAAACGTCTATCGCGTGCAGGTCATGAATGGCACCGAGGATGAACAAAGCTACTCGATCGATGTGACCGGTTTGCCCGAGTTGCAGGTGGCAAGCGCATCGTCTTTGGTCGTGCCACCGACTGGTATTGGCACGCTGACAGTGCGGTTGTCGCTGCCTCCCGAAATCGCTCAGCATTACGCCGGCCAGACACACCAGATCATGTTCGAAATCAAGAACGGGACCGGTGAGGGGGCGCCTGTCGCTGAAGAAAAATCCGTTTACTTTGTGCCCAAGTGAAGCATGGAGCGAATTCTCCCGACATTCATGCCGCTCGCCGATTTGAAAAATGGCACCTTGAGTGAACAGGTCGCCCGATGAAGTCATGGCTGATTCAAGGCGTGCGATGGTCTGCAACCCTGGTGGCTGGGCGACGGGAATTGTGCCTTGGCACCTTGGGCGTCGGTCTTGGCATATGGCTGACCGAATGGATCAGCCGCTGGACGCTCGGCATGGAGCAACCATGGTTTGTCATCCCTATGGGGGCCTCGGCAGTCCTGCTTTTTGCGGTGCCTGCAAGCCCCTTGGCCCAGCCTTGGGCCGTTTTGGGCGGCAACGTTTTATCTGCGCTGTGCGGTACTGCCTGCCAGCTCTGGCTAGGATCGCAAGGCGAAACGATTGCCCTGGCGGCCGCTGCGGCCGTGGCCCTGATGTTTGCCCTGCGATGTCTTCATCCTCCTGGCGGCGCCATGGCGCTCACAGCAGTTCTGGGCGGCCCTGCCATTGCATCGCTGGGCTGGTCATTTGCCTGGATACCCGTAGCCCTGAACAGCTGCGTGCTTGTAGTATTGGCTGTTGTTTTTAATCGCCTGGCGGGCAGACAGTACCCGCACCATCCTGCCAAACACGCCAACATACATGCGACGCAAGATCTGCTGCCCAGCCAACGCGGTGGGATTCGATCGGAGGATCTGGATGCAGCCCTGGCCAGTTATGGGGAGTTGCTGGATGTTGACAGGGGTGATCTGGAGGAAATTCTCATCAGGGCACAGGTTCAGGCCCATCGTCGGCATATGGGGCAACTGCGCTGCCAGGATATCATGTCACGAGATCTGGTAACTGTACGGCCCGAGTCCTTGGTTCAGGAAGCTTGGGAGAAGCTGGCTCACCATCGCATCAAAAGTCTCCCAGTCATTGACCATTTGGACAGACTTGAAGGAATCGTCTCGGTACCGGACTTTTTCATCGATCGGCATCAGTCAAAGATCCAGGTTGTGCCCCGCGTGCTCCAAGTGAAAACAGTGCAAGAGATCATGACCCGTCGGGTAGTCATAACGCGGGCAGACCAGTTGCTCTCAGAACTGATAGAAATCTTTTCTGACGGCGGTCTTCACCACATCCCTGTGGTGGACAGCGATGATCGGCTGGTGGGCATGGTGACGCAATCCGATCTTGTGGGTGCGCTGATCAGTCAGCATGAGCAAGCGTGATGGCATGAACGGCGAATGCCGTTATGCCTGGCCATGACCAATGAAACCACGAAGTGCTGATGGTTTTGAAAAGCCATTCGGAACACCCAAGCGATTGATCACAATGGGTCAATGCACTCAACAGCCGTAAGCTGTTATCAAAATAAATGCGACGACTGACACATCTGGGTCGGCAGCATTTCTCGGCCAAAAGCTATTAGCCATGTCCATTCCCGTTAGCTTTCATCCGTCCGGTTTCGATGCGGCACCAGATTGCAGCCCTTAGAGCTTTGCCGGCCTTCAGGGATTGATACCATGCTATGTCTTCCCACCACGATGTAGTCTGGAGTAACCATGCAAATCACTGTATCAACCGTAATCCCTGCTCCATTGCAAGCCGTGTGGTCCGCATACACGACGCCGGAAGACATCAAGATTTGGAACACAGCCTCACCAGACTGGCACACGACCTCATCTACCGTGGATCTCAGGACCGGAGGTAAGTTCAGCTCTCGCATGGAGGCGAAGGACGGTTCTTTTGGATTTGACTTTGCAGGTCAATACACGAATATCGTTCATCTTCAGTTGATTGAGTATGTCTTTGGTGAACGCACCGGCAGGGTTGAGTTCAAGGAGGGCTCGGGCGGCGTAACAGTCACCGTCACTTTCGACGCCGAGCAGACACATACCGAGGATCAGCAGAGAAGTGGATGGCAGGCCATATTGGACAACTTCTGTCGCCACGTCACCAGCAAGCTGAACTTGGCATAACAGCCTTTCTCGGGCACTTGTGGAAGATTTCTTTTGAGCGTCTGCTCCTCTTCATGCCCAATGTCCGCAATGGGTCGGCTGCTGCCCGTCAATAAAGTCCGCTCGCAGCCTAAAGCCGCCATGCAACATAAGCGTCCCAGGATCTGCTTTGTCAGCGGAAGCTGCGTACAAGCATGACGGTTCGTGCTGAGGTGTCA
>JACCDI010992764.1_pt1 | contig 13695 bp, 10 predicted proteins | sample 7442791 | NCBI WGS metagenome assembly JACCDI01 (sample SAMN15323434, study PRJNA562643) | freshwater metagenome | isolation source: river surface water | place: USA:Blue River Watershed | collected 2017-08-15
CCAGGCCGATACGGTCGGCGTGTTCCAGATCGAGAGCCGCGCGCAGATGAGCATGCTGCCGCGGCTCAGGCCGCGCACCTTTTATGATCTCGTGATCGAGGTCGCGATCATCCGCCCGGGGCCGATACAGGGCGGGATGATCCATCCCTATTTGCGGCGGCGGCAGGGGCTCGAGCCCGTCACCTATCCGAGCGAAGACGTGAAGGCCGCGCTGTCGCGCACGCTCGGCGTGCCCATCTTTCAGGAGCAGGTGATGCAGCTGGCGATGCTGGCTGCCGGCTTTTCCGCCGGCGAAGCCGACCAGCTGCGCCGCGCAATGGCCGCATGGAAGCGCAAGGGCGGCCTCGACAAATTCCATGACAAGCTGGTGGGCGGCATGCTCGAACGTGGCTACACGCTCGAATTCGCCGAGGCGCTGTTCAGCCAGATCGAGGGCTTCGCCGAATACGGCTTCCCCGAGAGCCATGCGGCGAGCTTTGCCTTGCTGGCCTATGCGAGCGCATGGATGAAGCGCCATCATCCGGCCGCCTTCCTCGCTGCTTTGCTGAACAGCCAGCCCATGGGTTTTTATTCGCCGTCGCAGCTGGTGCAGGACGCACGCCGACACGGCGTCGAGGTGAGGGCGGTCGATGTGATGCACAGCGACTGGGAGGCGACGCTGGAGCCCGCCCCGGGCAAGGCGCCTGCCGTACGGCTGGGGCTGAACATCGTGCAAGGTCTTGCGCAGCAATCGGGCTGGCGCATCGAAGAAGCGCGCGCAGTGAAAGACTTCATCGACCTGAACGACCTCGCGCTGCGCGCGAACCTGTCCGCCACCGACCTGAAGGCGCTGGCCGCAGCGAATGCCTTGCAGGCGATTGCCGGCAACCGGCGCGAAGCCTCGTGGCATGCCGCCGTCGCCGCACCCGGCAAGGGCTTGCTGAAAGCGGGCAGCATCGCGCCGGATGACATCGAACTGCCCGCTCCGAATGAAGCGCAACAGACATTATCCGATTATCGATCAATCGGATTGACTTTAGGACGCCATCCGTTAGCGCTATTGCGCAAGCATTTGCTGCAACGTCGCTTGCTGCCAGCCGATACGCTCGCGAATTTCAAGCACGGACAGCTCGCGCGTGCCTGCGGCATCGTCACCGTGCGGCAGCGACCAGCGACCGCAAAAGGTACGGTCTTCGTCACGCTCGAAGACGAAACCGGCGTCGTCAACGTGATCGTCTGGCCGGCGCTGGTCGAGAAGCAGCGCAGGGAATTGCTGCAGTCATCGCTGCTTGCCGTCTATGGAATATGGCAGACAGAAAATAATGTGCATCATTTGATCGCTAAACGGCTAGTTGATCTCAGCGATTTGCTCGGCAGCTTGCAGACGGAAAGCAGGGATTTCTGTTAGTTGATGAAGCAGCGAACTGCGCTGCAGCATGAGTTACCCATTGCCCGGATTTCATTGACTCATTGAACCGGAGCATTCATGTCACTCAGCCGCACCTCATCCAGCAGTCAGCTTTCGACGCCTACCCTCGAAGAGAGAACGGACGAAAGCACAGACCAGGAAAAATCATCGACAACGAATGAAAAGAAAAATCTTCAAAGCGGCACGGACGCCGGAAGCGGAAAAAAGAAGAACGAAGATTCCGCTCCCCCCAAAAAGCCCAAGCTGACTATCAAGCCACCGGTATCACCGAGAAAATTCGATGTGCCGAAGGAGCGCGCGAAAAAATTTGGCCGGGAGCGCAGCGTGTCCAGTCCGCTGATCATGCAGCCCGTTCCCAATGCCGACAAATCGGATCCTTCATCAAGCCAGACTCCCGACGGAAAATCAATGTCCGCCACCCGCAAGAGCAAGGACATGGATGCAGTGAGGCTGTCGCCATCATCGATTTCCTCAACGCCAGTGAAGACGCAGGCCGACGCACCCCTGCCATCCACCGCGCCCAAGCTGCGCACCAAGAAGCCGAACCCGGCGCGCAAGTCGCTGACACAGGAGCAGCAACTGGCGAGCGACCTGGCCGACCTGCTGGACAAGCAGTTGCTGCGCAAGCAGGGCAAGCCGGATGACGAGATCGCGCTCAGTCAGATGACGGTGAGTCTGCAGCGATATTCAGGCAAGCCGGCGGACGCGAAAGTCAGCATCAAGGAATTGATGTTGAAGATGTTCTCGGACGAGATGAAGAAAACCGACGCCTGGGAAATCGCGAGCCAGACCATGGTGAAAATCAGGTCGGCTTATTTCAGGGGACGCCCCGAAACCACCATCCTCGAAGACAAAAGCGAAAAAGAAGCCGCTGACATGCTGGCCTTCCTGGCAGCCGGACTTGCCGGCGCCTTCTTCAATGTCTCCGGCAGCAAGGAGCGGAACAGGCTTCCTGAAAAGCTCAGGTACTTCCTGCAGGCAGCGGATCATCGGCAGGTACGAATCCTTTTCTCCAGCGATGCCGGCATCAGGATGAGCCATGAAAAATTCATACAGATGCGCAAGGATAGTCTGGAAAAGGTCTTGCTCGATACTTTCCTGATACCACTGGTGCTGAAAGAATTTTCGCTGCAGAGCGGAACGCTGGAGTCCAAAAATACGGGAGCCCAGATCACTCAATCCCTTCGCGCAGCCCTGTCCGTGTTGGCGCCGGAATTTCTTGACGAATCGATCAAATCCGCTCCGGACGACGTGGCGGAATTGATGCTGAAGCACAAGATGCATCATTTCAAGCCCAGACTGGACAAAGCCGCCGATGAAAGCTCGCCTGAGAAGAAAAAAAATTACCTGCTGAGCGGCCCGTCCTCGCTCGCAAAAACCAGCAGCATCAACCAGCAGCAGCGCGGTCGGTTGAGGCAAATCCTGAAAGATACGATCGCGAAGATTGCGCCGCATACGCTGACCGATGTGATGCTCGCAGAGATCAGGAAATTCAATAACGAATTTGCGGCCTCGGTCCAGACGATTGATACAGCAAGCCTGGTTGCAGAATGGCTGGATATCGCGAAAAAAATCGATGCGAAGGCCAGCGTCGTGTCGGCCCTTCAGGAGTTGGTGAGTTTTCATGTCGACCAATCCAATCTCGAAAGGGAGCTGGTCATCACCGATTTGACGATCAAGCTCAAGCTGCTGGAAAACGAGAAAGGCTTGCCGGCATTCGAGAAGGCACGTCGCATATCGAGTGACCAGCCTATCGTCCTGCCACCCCTGGCCTTCGCTTCGGGCAGTCACGCACTCGTTTCTTCATCGACGACTCCGCCGTCGACGTCGATATCGCCGATTCAGCGAAAAGTGCCGCGATCCCCGGCGTCGCCCTCGACGCGAACTACCCAGCACAAACGCAGCAAGACTGCCGATGTACTGATGCCTGGCGAAAAAAAACTTGCCTCGGAACTTACGCCGAAACAGCGTGATGCGCTAATCAAGACCTATCCCCAATTGCTGCTCAATTGCGCAATGAGAGCCGCGATGCGCAACACGCCGAACGGCAAGGAAGTCAGGAATGATCCGCTATCCGGGATCTGGGAGATCGGCAGGATTGCATTCGACATCCCGCAAAAAGATATACCGCTTGCGTTGAGGGAAAAAATCTCGCCAGCACCCACGGAGAAAAAAAAGGACCCGCCAATCAGCCATGCGGATTTGCTGAACCTGCTGGTCGGGAATGCGCTCAGGGCGAGCGCGGCTGGAAAGACTATCGAAGCAGGACGGGCCAAAGCGCTGCAGATAGCAGGCAAGTCACTCTCTGTCGAGGAGCTGGTCTTGCAACGCGATCAGATCGCCGAGAAAAAGTCGCTGAGCGAGAAATTCCAGCCACTGGCCGATGCGCTCGTGTCCGATGTCTTCAGTCAAGGACTGGCAAAGGCCGGACTGCCCGAAGAATTGATCGAAATTTGCAAAGCCTTCGACCGGGAGCTGACGACATGGATTGCCCGGGACTTGCTCCCGGTGATGCCAACGATTACGCAGCAAGCGATTGACGGACTTCGCTCGAACCTGATCTTCGATCTCATGCTGACACGCTCATTGTATCCGCTGCTCATGTCGACGGACGAACCTGCACAGTCAGTCAACGTAACGAACTTCGCCAGTGCCTTCAAGAAATCGATCAAAAAAATATGGGACTCGCAGCTGTTCGACGACTTCAAGGCCATGCAAGCCGCCGACGCTGCGGACGGCGCATCGACCATCCGCATCAGCAGCAGCGTTGGCAGCGTCAGTCCCTTGCGTTCGTCGTCACAGAAAGCTTTGCCTCAGCAAAATTCTGCAGACATCGGATCAAACCCCGTCGTGCATTCAAATCGCTCTCCGGAGCAAATGCAGCAATTGGTCAAGGTCAAGGGAATAAGGCTGGGCGGATCCAGAACGCCGAAAGTGAGTACCGCATCCACGGGGACGGCTGAAAAAGTGACGAATTCAGACGCTGCCTCCGGGGATCAGGGGTCGTCATCAACTTCCGATGCCACGAAAAAACAATAATTTCGTTACGTCAGCATGACGCGCAGCCTATCGCTGTTGAAGGGTTTGCGGAGGTGAGCCCTCGGCATAGCCTTGCATGCTGACGACAGAATATTTTCTTACCATTCATTGAAAGACATACGCTCATGAGTCTCTCCAATGTCGGATTTCCTTCAGCGGAACCGTCCGCAGAAAACGCGGCCGTCAACCCGACAAGCAAGTTCGCGCCGGCCAATGATCCGGCCAGCGTAAAGAAGTCCGTCAAGGTGCCGCGCCTCGGTCTGAAACCGCTCGCGGCGCAGGCTACGCCGAAATCGCCTCGCTCCCTGCGCTCGCCGAGGGCAGAGAAAAACAGCCCGCCATCGCCGTCACAGTCCGAGGCGGACAAGCAGGAAGCCGCAAAGAGCCACGTCGAGCCGGAGAAGCAGGGCGGCGCCGACACGGATCGTGCTTCGCCAGAGCAGTCTGCATCCATGCCTTCGCTGCGCATCCGGCGCTCGGCAGTGACCCTGCCGAGTGGACTGTTTGCCTCCTCGTCGACTGCCGCATCATCCGCGTCTGCTGTCCAATCGCCGTCTTCGCCGCTCGCCAAAGGCCAATGGTCCGCTACAGCTTCGTCCGGCCTGTCGCCCCGTCCGGCGAACACGCCTGTAGCAAGCACTTCGTCCGTACCGTCGACGACCGCTGCCGTCACTGTGCTGCGCGACACGACGGCGCAAGCGCCGAGGGACAAGACGGCTGCCGACTCCCTCGTCGATGTGCTGGTTAACGATACCGTCTCGGCCATCCGGAATGGCCGGAACGTACCGGATCATGTCGATCGCGCATTTGCGCTGGCCAGCCTGCCGTCCCCGCTGAAAGCCCTGATCCGCGACAAGACGATGACTTATGTGCCGACACAGTTTCTTCTCGGCCTGATTTTCGGGAGCCGGCTCGAACAGTCCGGGGGATGGAAAGCGGCACTGTCCATTCGCGCGGAAGTCACTCGCGTCGACTCGAGGCGGCAAGTCACCGACGAAGCGATGAAGCCCGGCATGATTGATCATGCGAAGAGCATGGTCCAGCCATGGGCTGATCGGATCGCCCACGCCCTGCTCGACAACGCCAGCGGTGGCAGCTTGCCCGGGCTGCCACCAGAAGTGATGGGTTTCCTCGCGCGCCTGGACAATTCGCTGCATGCGGCGTTGATGGAAACGACGCCTCCGCTGAGTTCCGGGCAGATCAACCAGCACCGCTTCGCGATGCTGCATCGGATTCTCGTTGAACGCCTGCTGCTTCCGGCGAATGAGAAACTGAACTCCAAACCACCGACACAGCTGCAGACCTGGTTTGGCGAAGCGCTGCGCGACTCGCTGCAGAAAGTATTACTGGAAAGTGCAAAGGGATTCTTTCAACTTACATTCAAATCCGCCCCGGACACGCTAAGAGGCGCCATCATGAAGGGGATCGCCGCCGAGATCCGGGATAGCGAGCAGGCGAAGGTCGATGCGCGCAAGAAGCGGGTCGTCGAGCGCGTAGCCTCGCTGCAGCGTCGTACGCCTCGGGGACATACACGGTCAAACAGCGACAGCGTGGCAAAGTTCGAGGACATCAAGAAGCAAAAGGCGCGCGAGTCCGGCGCGAAAAAGATGTTGGCCGAGATACTAGCCAGCCTTGACGTCCGAGGCCTGCCCGAAGGCGTACTGGACCGTATCAACAAAGGATTCCGTGCTTTCCTTTCCACGGAGTCTTCCCAGACCGAAAGGAATGTGCTGCGCTACATCAGGGACTCTGTCGATGATTACGTCGGCGAACACACCTTGCTCGTCAGCGAGCAGCACGCCGTCAAGCGACTGGGCGGGGAAATCGCGCAGAAGCTGGAGGCAGAGGTACAGGCCAAGGCGGAACGGCGCGCCACGCGCGTCACCGCCAGCCTCGATCGCGATTTCCTCGACCGCATCTTCAGCAAGGAACAGCAGCTCGGGGCCATGCTCGAGACGGTGACCGAGGTCGAGTTCATTCCGAGTGACGAATCAGGCAATGAACCGTCGCTCGACTCGGGCACTTCGGGCGCTTCGAGTGTCTCGGGCATATCGAGCGGCTCAGGTCCGTCGGCACAAGGCACCGAGTCGACCGCGACATCGTCGTCGACGGTTTCCAATTCATCTGACGAGCAGTGATTTTTACAAGGGATAGACATGAGCATAGCAGGCACGCCACACTCCACCGCGAAGCAGGAGAGCGCTGAGCCGACCGAAGCTTCGCGGAAGACCGCCTCACCAGGCCGTACCAAGGGCAGGAGCGAGTCTTCGCCCGCCAAGGTGTCGCCGCCGGTGATGAAAACGCCGGAAGTCCCCAAGCTGAACCTGGCGCGAGCGCCGGCGGAAGAGATGGTCGCCCAATCGCCGGCACTTGGAAAAAAAGTGCTACCGTCGTCGCCGGTGCCGGCGCCCAAGTCGCCCGGATCCTCGTCGGGTGCCAAGGCACACGTCAGGTTCGCGTCGTCCTCCGTCGTCCTCGTCAGCTCTTCAGCGCCATCGACGCCGCGCCGGAAATCGCGTCATGCAGACGAAGCACTATCCCCGCGGCGGCATCACATCGAGGGCTCGCCGCGCAAGACGTCGGACTGGCGAAAGCGGGAGCCGGACGGCGGCCTGAATATCGTGCCGTCGCCACGCAAGCTCAATGACGGCCTGCTCCATCTCGGGGTCGAAGTGGCCAGGCTGATCTTTTCCGAAATGCGCGCCAAGACGCCCTTGCTGACCAAGGCAACGATCAACCAGCTCGGTCGTTTCGAGACCCCGATCCCGGTGGACAGGCTTTCGCCAGGCCTTGTTGCACGGATTCCCACGGATGCTGGCGCGAAAATCTCACACGCAAAACTCATCAAGGCCGTGTTCCTGCCGCTGCTCTGCGACACCGAGGTCGGCAAGACCCTGCTGACCATGCGGCGTGCCGTGATGGAGCAGTACGACGGCCACACCCTGACCCTCGTCGATCGCGAGATGCGAGAGGCCGAGGATCCGGGATTCAAGGACCGGCTGCTGATGAACATCGAGGAGCAGGGCAAGGCCTGCGCAGCCGTCGCCCTGGGCATCAAGGCCACCGGGCTGGCGGCCAGCAAGCTGCCTGCGGAATTGATCGCTTTCTGGAAGGCGATGGACGCCGAGCTCTGCCAATGGGCGAAGGGAAATCCGGAGCTGCCCGCTGCCGAACTGAAGAAGGCGCGCGCGAATCTCGGCTTCGACCTGCTGTTCACTCGGCTGGTTCTTCCTCTGGCCTCCGGCGGAAAAGAGGATGCGACGCTGGCGATCCCGTCGATGTTCTTTGATTCGGTCAAGCGTGCGCTGCTGGCGAACTGGCTGGTGTTTGTCGAAAGCTTCATCGGCACGGTCGACAGCGAACGACAGAATACGCCTGACGTGCCCGATGCATCGACCGCCAGCGCTCCGGTAAGTACGGCAGACCCGGTGGACGGCGCGATAACGAGCCATCCCGCGCATCCCCGCGCGCCGGTCAGCACACCGGATGCCGCCGAAGCCCCGGACGAGCGCGAGAAGCAGGATTGAAACTGGCCTGCCTGTCGAACCTCGGCTGGCGTTTGGAGTCTTTCAAGAGTGCGTAGCAGAACCTGCCTGGCGGCGACATCAACAAGGCGGACGGCACACGCGGATTTCATGAAGACTATTTCGCGGTGCCGGAGCTGACGGCCGAGTTTTATCTCGAAACGATCAATCCGCTGTTTCGGGAATATGCGCTAGCGCAAGGCCGGGTGCCGTGGCTTGGGCGTACAGTCAATCCGGGCACGATCCGCAAGACGGCATCGCTGACTCATTCATGCCCGCAGCTGATTTTCTACGGAGAGATTAATATGCCGATGAGGGATCCGGGACTGCCGCAGCGTGATTGCACCTTGTTCACGCTGAACATCGATGACAAGATCTATCGCTGCCCGGTGTCCGCAGAGGCGCTGTACATGCTTTGCCGCGACCAGAGCCGCTCGATGAGCCGCATCGACGCGTATCTCGATCTCAAACAGAAGGTGCAGGCAAGGGTGGAGCAGAAGCTCGGTGAGGGCAGGGTGCCCGAGTTGCTCGATGTGAGGGATTTTCTGGGCTAAGGGAAAACTGGCGGGTTTCGAACGACGAAACCCACCCGGAGGCATGCCGGCTCAAGCCGCGACCGCAGTCGCCTCGTCCAGCGGCTGCGAACGCTGCAATTCCACGATCAATTCAAACACCTCGTCCTTGGACAGCACGTAGCGCTCCATCAGCGTCGCCTTCAGCTGTTCCATCCAGCCGCGATACGCAGCGATGCCCGCCAGCGTCTGCGAATACAGCTCATCGGCCTTCGCCTCGACCGCGCGCAGCGAATCCTCATGCGCGCCGTCGTGCCTGAGCTGCCGGTAGTCCAGCTTCGACCGCGAGTACATCGACAGCTGGTTGACCATCAGCTCGAGCCGCGCGGTGACTTTCTGGATGTCATTCTGGCTGCCGACCGAAATGCCGCGCGCGCCATAGAACAATTCCTCGGCGGCGACGCCGCCGTACAGCTGCATCACATCCTGCTCCAGCTCCTCCAGCGTCTGCAGTCCCGCATCGGGCGTCGCCGACAGCACGTAGCCGAGCGCGCCCAGCTTGGATACCGACTCGGTGCTGATCTTCAGCAGCGGCGAGCGCCGCTTCACCTCATCCAGCGGCAAGCCTTGCCTGAGCAGCGGATCGATCTGCATGAAGAAGTGCCCGAGCTCATGCAGCGCCACGCGCTCGCGCTGCCTGTCCTTCTCGGCGCTGGCTGCGCGGTCGGTCAGGCCGATCGCGCTGCGCTCGAAGGCGCGGAACAGCAGCTGCGTGTCGATGCGCGTCTTCTCCTCGATTGCGATCATGCTGGCGCGATCGACCACGGTCTCCAGCAGGGCGGGGGACAGGTTCGCGGTGATCTCGGCCACGTAATCGAGGTTCAGGCTGTCCCAGTCGACCACCTTCGGATCCTTGCGGCGCAGGAACACGCCAAGCAATTCGCGCCGCTCGGCCTTGTTCGGCAGCCGGAAATTGATCTTCACCGCGAAGCGTCGCAGCATCGCCTCGTCCATCTCGCTGTTCGCATCGTCGAAGTTGGAGGCTACCACCCAGATCACGCCGCTGCCCTCGTCGCTCTTGATGCCGTCGAGCAGGCCGAGCAGGGTGTTGGCGGTATCGTCATCCCACTTGCGCTCGCCGCGGCCGCGCGGCATGAACAGCGACTGTGCTTCGTCGAGGAAGATCAGGCAGCGCCCCTGCGCGACCGCCTTCTTGTAGATCGCGTTCAGCGCCTTCGAGCCGCCGCCCACCAAGCCCGACTCCAGCCCCGAGCCGGAAGCCTGGATCAGTGGAATGTTCAATTTCTTCGCGAGGTAACCGGCGAGCTTGGTCTTGCCGGTGCCGGCCGGGCCGGTCAGCATCACATTGAAGGGCTTGTCGATATTGTGCGACCGGTACAGCTCGCGATTCTCGATCATGGACTCCAGGTGCGCGACTTCGCGCTTGATGTCTTCCATGCCGACCAGGTCGTCCATGCTGCCTTTGAGCTTCTCCGGACGGATCACCGTGGTCGATGACCCCATGCCGGGCATGTTCTTCTTCAGCGCGATGCCCATCAGCAGCAGCAGCAGGATGCCGATCGCGTTATTCGCGAGGAAGGCGCCGGCTGCACTGCCGAAGCCTTGTCCGGCCTCCTGGTCTCGCAGGACATTCGCATTGGCCATCAGCCAGTCCGGCTGCGCGATCGCGTACGGCAGGCCATTCTTCAACAGCACCTCGCGCTCGAGGTTCACGTGGGTCGAGTTCGGCACCTTCACCGACAGCATCTTCGATTGGTCCTTGAACTTGATCACATAACGCGGCGACTCGGACGTCGGCTGCGCGATCAGCAGGTACTCGAGACGCTCGCGCTGCGTCGGCAGCGACGTGATCAGTGAAACGTCCTGGCTATAGACCACGTTCGATTGCGGCAGCAGCTTGGGCGCACCTTCGATGGAAATGATCACGGCGGACAGCAACAGCAACGCAAACAGCGCGGCGCGCAGCTTGGCATTCTTCAGGCTCTGGGCGAGCACAGACAGCAGCGATGAAAATTTGGGCATGAATGCTCGTGTGAAATGCCGCGACCTGCGGCAGGGCGCGCCGGTATTGACGCAGAGATGCAAAACTCGGGATAGGACAGGGCGCCGGCGGGTAAAGTTGCGGGCGGCAGGGAAAATTACAGGCGGCAAGAACGAGGGACGGAAAAATCAATCCCGGCTCGGGGCCGGGATGGTGCAGGGAAGGCTGGAGCGCTCAGACCAGCCCGAGGATCCTGCCGATTTCGACCAGATAGGGCGTGTCCCTCAAGGCCTCGCCCTCGACACTGGCCACCACTTCATTCAGGCGGCCACGCACGCCGTGCAGCTGCTCGGCGATTTCCGGCCCTGCGCCGTCCGGGCTGGCCAGCGTGCGCTTGAGCACATCGATTTCGGCGCGCAGCGCCTCGACCTTGGGCGAGCCGGCCGGCGCCGCCGCCAGTTCCTGCTCGAGATCAGAGACCAGACGGGCAATACGTTTGAGACTGAATTCCGTTTGCATAAGACACTCCTTTCATCGCCATGGTGTTCCCATGGCGGAGCACTGTCAACTTCCGGGGGCAACATGCTGGTCAGGGACTACGCGAACCTGAATGTGATCTGCTGCGGACCCGATACGCCGATTGCCGAGGTCGCTTCACTGATGCGGCGTCACCATGTCGGCGACGTGGTGGTGCTGGACAGCCAGCAGGAAGGCGCGCGGGTGCCGATCGGGGTCATTACCGACCGCGACATCCTGGTCGAGACCCTGTCGCTGGGCGTGGATCCCAAGCTCTTCATGGCATCCGACCTGATGTCGACGCCGGTGACCACGGTGCAGGAAGACGCCAGCCTGAACGAGGCACTGGCCGTCATGCGCGGCAAGAACGTCAGGCGGCTGCCGGTGGTCAACCGGGCTGGCAGCCTGTTCGGGATCATCACGTCGGACGATTTGCTGAATGTGATTGCGTCCGAGCTGGCGATGATCGCCGGGCTGATCGTCGAGCAACCGGTGCGGGAGGGGCGCTTGCGGAAATAGGCGCTGATCCGGATTCGGCTGACCGGATCGGACTGCCTTGAGCCAGCCCCCACGACGTTTTACATAATACAAATTATGCGCGTTAAGTTTGCGCATGAAGTCGGGTTCAGGCTCGTTCTTCCAGTCATTTGTGATTCCTCAAGTCAGGCCAAATCAATCCTGAAACACTGCCAACTTCCACACGGCAAAGTCGTCCAAATCTTCACGAGTCAATTCAGAAAATTCGGAGAAAACTGATGAGAATCCTACGCCAAGCTTCTGTTTATACGTTGGTTTTTACGCTCAACCTTGTCGGCCTGAGCGCGCCTGCGCAAGCCGCGCTGATCGGCACCCATGCAGTGGCCACCGCCAGTGCCCGCCAGGCATCCGAGCAGAAAGTCAGCGCCGCACTGGCGCGTGACGACGTAGCCCGGCAGCTGCAGAAAATGGGTGTGAATCCGGACGAAGCTCGCCAACGTGTCGCTGCGCTCAACGATCAGGAGCTGGCGACCTTGTCCGACAAGGTCGACCGCTTGCCGGCCGGCGGCGACTTTTTCGGTACCGTGGGCCTGATCTTCATCATCCTGCTGATTACGGACATCCTCGGCTTCACGAAGGTTTTCCCGTTCACTCGCGCGCAGCGTTGATGGCAGGCAGCCTGCGGCAAACGGCGTGGCTGGCGCTATCGGCGCTGGCCATTGCTGTCCTGTCCGGCTGCGCAAGCCCAATGCGTGTGCCGGAAAATTCCATGCGCAGCCTTCCGGATCGCATGGAACTGGCGTCGACCCCGTTCTTCCCGCAGGAAGCTCACCAGTGCGGCCCCGCGTCGCTGGCCACGGCGCTGGCGGCTGCCGGTTACCGGGCCGACCTGCGCATGCTCGAGCAGCAGGTTTACGTACCGGCGCGCGAGGGCTCGCTGCAAGCCGAGATGATGGCCGGAGCGCGCCGGCAGGGCGCGCTGGCGATGCCGGCCCCGGCATCGCTGGAAGGTGTTTTTGCCGAGGTGGCGGCCGGTCGCCCGGTCGTCGTGCTGCAGAACCTCGGACTCGGGATTTCGCCACGCTGGCATTACGCGGTGCTCGTTGGCTATGACCTCGAGCGTCGCGAAGTGGCATTGCGCTCAGGCGTGACGAAGCGGGAAATCATGAGCCTGCGCACTTTCGAGCATACCTGGGCGCGATCGGATCACTGGGCAATGCTGGTGCTGCCGCCGGGCCAGCTGCCGCTGGCTGCAAGACGTGAGACGCTGGAATCCTCGCTGGCGCAGCAGGAAAAATTTTCCGCTCCCGACGCCATGGTCAGCTGGTACGACAAGGCTTTGCAGCGGTGGCCGGACAGTCTGGTGTTCATGGTCGGCCTCGGCAATGCATGGCACGCCAACGGCGATCTCGAACAGGCGGAGAATGCGTTCCGCGCTGCGGCCAACATGCATCCGGACAGCGCGGTCGCGCTAAACAATCTGGCTACCGTGCTCCAGGAGCAAGGCGAACTCGAGCACGCGCTGGCTGTCGCGGAAAAGGCGGTGGCGCTCGGTGGCGAGTGGCAGGCCGAAGCAAGGGCAACGCGAGATGCGATCCTGCTCGCGCGGCGGCAGGGCACGCATCAGCCCCCTGCCCGCGTTCACTGACGTCGCCTGTCCTCGATTCGTGGGCTCTACCCTCCTCCTATGCCCTCGATGATCTTGCCGGTCCCGCCGCAGTCGGGACAGTCTGCATTGCCGTTGATCTTTCCGCTGCCATGGCAGCGCGGGCACAGGTCTTCACCGGTGCCGGGCGTGCCCTCGGGCGCATCGTCTCCGGGATTCATGGGCGGTGTCTGCTGCATCGCTGTCCTCCTCAGGCCAAATAACTTTGACCATCGATTCGCGCTGATAGCCATGTGACGGCACCGGCAATTGACGGCGCTCATCGCAAGATTGCCGCGCACGCTTAGCATCACCGCGGATGAAGATTCTGGTCGCACACAATGCTTATCACTACCGCGGCGGCGAGGACACGGTGGTTGATGCAGAGGTAGCGCTGCTGCGCCAGCATGGGCATCAGGTGATGCTGTACACGCGCGACAACCGCGAGCTGGCATCGATGAATCAACGCGAAGCAGCCACTGATGTTCTGTGGTCGCGACGAACTGAGACAGAGATCCGACGCATACATCAGGAGTACGCACCCGACCTGATCCATGCGCACAATACCTTCC